>ERZ780148.2318-NODE-2318-length-11204-cov-5.015966_pt1 | contig 11204 bp, 9 predicted proteins | sample MGYA00510984_ERZ780148 | MGnify/ENA primary metagenome ERZ780148 (study PRJEB29588, sample SAMEA2160902) | human gut metagenome | biome: human gut; feature: human-associated habitat; material: faeces | place: Denmark | collected 2008/2010 ...
CACTGACAGCCAGCACCGGCACGGGCCAGTTCAGCTGACCGGTCTGCGGCAGACCGCTCATTACCGGGTTATCCGGGTGGCCCGGAGCCACGGGATTGTCCGGATTACCGGGAGAGACCGGGTTATCCGGGTTGTCCGGCGGGGTAGGCGTATCAGGATGATCGGGCGTATCCGGCGGCGTAGGCGGGGTAGGGGGCGTAGGCGGCGTGTCCGGCTTGGTGGGGGTGTAAGCACCCACCTTGGGGCTGGCATCCACCGTATAATTCCACTTGCCATCCTCCGCCATGGGCAGAGAGACAAGGAACGGATTGATCGGCTCATAGCCCTTGGAAGCCTCGGTCTGCACGATCAGATACAGGCCCAGCTCCAGACCACGGAAGGTCACGTTGCCGTCCGCATCAATGGTCTTTGTGGTGCCCTCGGCGCTTTGGGGCAGATACTCCTGCAGCTGGGCCGCAAGGGTGCTGTCGGTCAAATCACCCAGCGCAATGCCGCAGCCGTAGAAATCGCCGCAGTATTCGTAGCTCAGGTTGCCGTTTTGGCGCTTTACCTCGGCCACACGGTACAAAGTGAGCTTGCCGCCGCTCAGCGCCTTATCGTTGGCGCTGTCGTACAGCGTAACGCGGATGGTGCCGGTAGTGGGATTGCCGCTGCTGTCCACCAGCTTGATGTTTGCGCTGGTGGCAAGGGCAGGCAGCGCACTTGTTACCAGAAGGCACAGCACCAAAAGCAGGGCCGCAGCGTGCTTTTTGAGATCAGTGCGTTTCATGTTTTTCACCTCTTGTAGATTTGCGTTTGCGGTTGGAGAACAGCAGCCAGAGCAGCAGCACCAGCAGCAGGGGCAGTGCCATGATGGGAGCTGTGATGATCGGTTCGATCTTGATGGCATCGGCTGTTACACGGATGTGCTTGAGCTTGTCCGGCGTTTCGATGCGCCGTCCGCGCACCAGAAGGCGGTGGGAGTTGATGCCGTAGGGGGTGCAGGTCATCAGGGTGACGTAGTCCTTGCCGTCCACCACCTTGAGGTTGTCCGTCTCGGTGGGCAGTACAATGGAGATCTGGTCCACCTCGTAGGTGAGCACGCGGTCCAGGATCGTGATGGTGAAGGTGTCGCCCACTTCCAGCTGGTCCAGATTGGTGAACAGCTTGGCACTGGGCAGGCCGCGGTGGGCCGAAATGACCGCGTGGGTGCTCTCGCCGCCCACCGGCAGGCTGGTGCCTTCCAGATGACCTGCCGCCACCTGCAGCACGCCATCGCTGGTGCCGTGGTAGATGGGCAGCTCCACACCGATCTTTTCAATGGTGATGTAGCCCATAATGCCGGTGCCGGTGACATCCAGCGTGGCGTTGTAGCTGGTGAACCGGTCGGCATGGAACAGCGCGTCCGGGTCGGCGGCGATCTGCGCATTGAACGCATCTGCCGCCTCGAAATAGGCGCTGTAGTCTGCATCGGTCAGATTGTCCACATCCTCGGCATAGGTGGCCACAGCACGGGACTGATGCAGCTGGTTGACGTAATCGCTGAGGGTGGGGTATAACATCACGGATAGACCCACGAAAAAGACGAGGATCAGGATGATGGTGCTTTTGTTCTTTTTCATGGGCTACTCCCTAATGTTATAAGGATAGGAGCGGGGGCCTTGCGGCCCCTTTGCTCCGGGTTCTTGGGGAAAATGGAGCTTACTTGTTCTCCATGCGCTTCTTGGTGACCAGCAGAACGATGGCCGCAACCATCAGGCCGCCGCCGACCACATAGAACAGGGTAGTGCCGATGCCGCCGGTGGAGGGCAGGGTAATGCCGCCGGCTTTTTTGTTGATGATGGTGGTGGACAGTTTGGAGCTATCAAGCTCAACATGATTTCCGTTGTGATTTGCTGTGATGGTCACAGGGGGGATCACAGAGCAGGGGGTGAAATCGGCAGGAGTGGTGGTCTCCTTCAGGTAGTAGGTGCCAGCGTCCAGACCCTTGACATTGAACTGACCATTAGCGGCGGATTTCATTTCAACAGCTTCTTTGTTTTTATCGGTTGCGTCTTTGATGGGGTAGTAGAATTCGCCGTCTTGGTAGAGCTTCACTTCATTCTTATAATCCGCATCGCTGTACAGACGGAAGCCGGCGCCCGGCAGCGGAGTACCGTTTTCCGTCTCTGCACGCTTGGTGTTGTTCAGCTGGTAGGTGTACACATAGACTTCGCTTTCGGGAGTGTAGTTGGGAGTGTAGCCCCAGTATTCGCCGTCGGGTCTGGGGTTATTAGAGTACTGGAGCTGTACTTTGTTTTTGTTCTCGGCAGAGCCATTGACAGCGGCATTTTCGTTCAGGTGTGCAGTATAGGTGACCGTAATCGTAGCGCCGTCATTCAAATCGAGCCCTGGTGCACAGGTCTTGACATCATCAATGCTCAGTTTGAAGAACTGAGAACCGTTCGGTGTACGTGTATAGTTAGCAGCATCGATCACTTGTGGAGTACTGCCATCGCCATTTGTGATTTCTACCTTATCCAAACGGTCAAAGCTAATGCCATTGGACAAGGTATCATTGAAGCAAACAGTGTACTTATTATAGTAATCGTAAGCACGGCCTTCGCTTGCGGGCAACTTAGCGATCAGCCTGAACTGGAACTCTTCGTTGATTGCATGGTCAGCGGAACTGCCCCAACCGTTATTGTCACCAGAAGTGCTATTATCGTCGTTGTCGTAGACTTTCTTCTCAACAGTGGGCTTTACAACCTTAGGCGTAATTTGAACGTGATAGTGTGCTTTGTTAACCTTCAGCAGGAAGGAATTGTAGGCATGATAGGAATCGTTATTAGCGTCACTGCTAAAGGAGGAAGTATCAACGATCAGATAATAACCTGCCTCTTCAAGTTTGAAGCCATTGGTGTGACCACCTTGAAGGACGGGTGTCGAGTCTCCATCCGAGTAGACATAGTTGCATACACAACGCGCAAAAGCGATGCTGTTATTATCGGAATCACTCCATTGGCTGATAACCGCAGCAGCTTCCTGAGCAGTGAAATTAGTTTCAAACTCACCGCCGATGGTAGAATCTTTCGTCAACTGCGCCAGAAACTCGTTAGGATGAGCGATGCTGCTGCCCCACTTAACGTTGGAAATCGTATTGTCATCACTAACATCACCCGTGAAGATCTGGAAAGCGTCGTAACAGTGGTTTTGGCCGAGGTCCTCCTCAGTCTCCCAATAGTTGTATGCAAACGCCGGGATCGCCATGGCACACAGCATGGCAACTGCCAGCAGTGCGGCCAGCAGCTTTTTGATTGCTTTCTTCATCATGATTTGCGAAAATCTCCTTTCAAGTTTTTCTGATTCCTATTTTCAGGGTCTGCTTCCGGCGCAGAATCAATTTTGCCGCCGTGTCAGGAAGGATGCAGGCTTTTTAACGTGCCCTCCTTTCGCGTCTGCGCTTTCTGCAAACCCCGCACACCAGAGCGGCAAGCATCAGCGCGCCGCCGCCTGCTGTATACAGTTTGGTACCGGCCCCGCCGGTAGAGGGAAGTTCGTAGTCGGACGGATCGGCCTGACTGGTGATCACAAGGCTGTCGGTTTTTACCGACTCTTCGGCATCATCGCTGATGGGCGTGTCCAGAATCTTGATGTTATTGATTACTTCACCGTCAAAAGCCGTTTTGTTCAGCTTGACGGTGTAGCGGATATAATAGGTGCCTGCGGCAATGGGGGAACCGGCAGAACCCAAGGTGATCTTGCGCTCATCATTAACATTTTCCCAAGTGATGCCGAGCGCTGTATTGCCGTTTTCCATGCTGAGCTGGAGCGAGTCTTCGACATATTCGGCGGTTACGCCGGTGGGCAGGGTCATGCTGTCCGCAAGCGTCAGCGGGCCGGCCTGTTCGTTCTGGACCACAAGCGTAACAGTGTAATCCAGGTAGGCATCGCTGCCATCGTAGTGCGGGTCCTTCACGCTCTGGTTAAGGTCATAGTTCTTATCGTCTTTTTGATCCTCATCGGGGGTTTCATCCGGGTTGATGGTGATATCAAGGGCGTAATCTTTGTTGACCTCGATCTGATTAAAGCCGCTGCTGGTGACCTCGCTCTGGTTCCACTGGAAATTGAAGGAAACGTTGCTGGTGACCTTGGCATCGGAAGTATCCGCGCCTGCGGCTGCCTCCTCTTTCTGCTTGATATAGTCTTGGTCGTACCGCAGCACGGCGTACCAGCAGCCGTCATTCCCCTTGAGCAGCTGGTAGCTGCCGCAGGTGTCATAATTGCCGGTATCTTCCAGTTTGCCGGAGATAAGCTCATCGTTCAGCACATCAAAGCTCTTGGGCAGCTTAACATGGACACAGTAGTCGTTTTCCTGGATCTCTTTGGCCGGGATATCTGTGACGGTAAGGCTGCTGTGCAGAAGCTCCGAAATGGTGGTGACGTTGGTATCCTCGTATTCAGTGCCATTCTTGCGCTGCACCTCCAGAGCAGTGAGGTAATCCAGTGCATCCAGACCTTTGATGGTGGTAATGGCACCTGCGTCATCTTTGACTTTGAAATCCGGCGTAGCAACGCCGTAATCGGCCTGCTGCGCATTTGCCACAGACACCAGCGTTGTCACCTGCGAAGCATTCAGCGTGACTTTAGCCACCTTGCCATCCACATCGCCGGAGATCACGGTCAGGGTGCCGAAATCTTCGTCCACATCGCTCACGATGCCAACGGTGCTGGCATCCACGGTGTATTCCTCAATGTGAGGCGCGGTGTCGGTGGTGGCCGCAGCATCCATGGAGAGCAGGGCAATGTCGGCATCGGCGGAATCATCCTGCACCTGCAACGGCTGGCTTTCCGCGGCCACAGCCTTGGTCACGGTGCCATTGTAAATGACGATATCACCGGGCATTGCGGCATCAGACGGCAGATCACCGTCAAAATCCATGGCATAGCCGCTGCCGGTCTCTTCGTTGTACAGCGCGCTGCGCAGCTGGCTGTGCAAAGACAGCACGCTGGAAACCTGCGGGATAGCGCTCTGGGGGATATCGGCATATTTCAGGCAGTAGGAAAGGAACATCACGTCCCATGGGCCGTAGTCGTTGCCGTAGTCGTTGCCGTAGCGGGTGTAGTGGCGCACGGTCTCGCCGTCGGCATCGTCCAGCTGGAAGTTGCGTTCGCTCTGCTCATATCCCAGCTGGCTCTCGGCTACGGCCAGCAGGTCGTCGGCCCAGTTGCCGCTCAGCGTGGTGCCGGTCTGTGCCAGCCATTCGTCCTCGTCCTGCGTGCCGTCCAGCGGGTCGGACAGGCAGTTCACCGTGTGGTGATGCTCCGGCAGGCCGCAGACCAGCACTTCCTCGTAGCAGGCATCGGTGTGGTGGTGCACCGGGGTCTCGATCACAGGATCGACCACCACGGGCTTTGCGGCCACCGGCTCCTCAAACAGGGCCACCGGGTCATAATCGGGGTTCACTTCTTCTACAAGCTCGCCCTCTTCCAGACCGCACACCAGCTCATAGGTGGTGGTGTAGCAGCTGTCGTCGTGGGTGTGCTCGAATTTATCGCAGATGAAGGTGACACCATCCTCATCAAAACAGCTGTCGTCGTGGGTGTGCTCTTCTTCCAGGCAGGTCAGCTCCTGCACTTCCTGGTAGCAGTCGTCGGTGTGCTCATGGGGCACAAAGATGTACTCCGGCTCTGCGGAATGGGCTGCAATGCCGGGATCATCCGCATCCACGCCGAACGCATCATCATCCATGTCGAATGTATCATCAAAAGACATGCCGTCGTCCGTCATGGTGGCGTTCCAGTCCTCCGGTTCGCCTTCCTCATAGCCGCACACCAGCTGCTTTTCATAGCAGGCAGCGGTGTGCTCGTGCTCCAACTCGCCGCACAGATATTCGGCCGTTTTGGCAATGCCCACGCCGTGCAGCTGCCAGTTCACGAACAGGCTGGTGGTAAGCGCCAGTGCCAGCAGCAGCGCAGTATAGCGTCTGGCGCGCTGGTGGTTCCGACGGAACTTTTTCTGATATTCTTTCACGATATCCCGCATGATTCCTAAACCTCCTTAGTGGATCAACGAGAAGTTGGACAAGGGCCATACCCGCAAAAAAACCTTGCCTACGATCTGACTTTTTTCCACACAGCCGATCACACTGCTGCGGCTGTCAATGGAGGTGGCCCGATGGTCACCCAGTACGAAATACCGGTTTTCCGGCACCTGATAGGGAAATTTGATGTCGCATTCGCCCAGAGCCAGTTCATCTACATATGGCTCATCCAGCGTCTGGCCGTTCACAGTGACCACACCGTCCTCGTCCAGTTCGATCACATCACCGGGCAGGCCGATGATGCGCTTGAGCAGAAGCTTGTTCTGCCAGTAAAATCCGCAAAGGTCGCCGGTCTTCATGTCGCTGCCCTTGACCAGCAGAATGATGTCCCGGTCCTGCAGAGTGGGGTTCATGCTGTCGCCGGAGACCTGCAGCACCGGCAGAAACAGGGTGGCCAGCAGCACGGCAACGGCCGCGACCACCAGCAGCGTGTAGACCGTGCTGCGCAGCACCCGCATATAACGGCTGCGGTAGGCCAGACGTTCGCGCTCTGCTTCCACCTCTGCTGTGGATGGAATGGGCGTGAACCTGATCTTTTGCTCTTTCATTTGGCACGCTCCTCCGGCAGGAATTCCGTGCTGTGATAGCCGTCCAGCAGTTCGCTGGCCCGGCGGTCAAAAGCGGCCCGGCGCTGCTGGATCTCCTGCTGCGTCCGGGCAAGCATTGCCTTGCAGTCCGCTTCGGTCTGGGCGCGCTTGCGTGCGGCGGCTTCCGTTTCCGCGTCGCACTGCTGCTGGGTGCGGGCCTTCAGGTTCGCAGCCTCGGTCTGTGCCTGTGCAAGGATCTGCTGGGCTTCGGCTTCCGCCTGAGCGCGCAGAGCGCTGGCAGCGGCATCGGTGTTTTTGTTTGCTGCGAGCACCGATGCAACGTATTCATCAGCCGCAGCCTGCGCCGCTTCAAACACCTTGTTCAGCTCCAGTGCAGCCTGCGCAATGGAACCTGCGTTTTCAATATGGATCTGCCGTTCCTGCAGCTGGGCAGACAGGGCAGCGTTTTCTGCCCGGAGCTGGTCCTCGCTCTGCTTGAGCGCCAGAATGATCTCGACTAATTCGGTGCGGCGCATGTGCCGCAGTTCACGGTCTGGCATAATGATCGATTTCTCCCGCAAAAAGTGGTCGGATTGGGCGAACGAAAACTTTCGACAAATACGAAAATTTTCGCACCACAAAACCACATTTGATATATCAGTTTTCGGCGTGAAAGCGCCAGTTTGATGAATGACCTTCCACCTTATATGTTAGCACAGTATGCGTAACAAAAGCGTAACAAAAATGCCTTTTTCGTGCATTTTTTTGCCAAAGCCAAAGAAAAATTGTTTCTTTTGATGTAAACGATTAAAATGCGTTAAAAACAAAAAGAACTGTCCCCACAACGGAGACAGTTCTTGAAAAACAGATGAAAATAGAAGCCGGATCAGAAGCTCTTCAGCAGATCGCCCAGAGTCAGGAAGGACTGGTAGATCACGTTGACATTGTTGATGATGGAGCTTGCACCGGAGAAGATGCGGGCAATGGCGTTGAACACCTTACCGACATTCAGGAAGCTGTTATAAGCGCCGCTGGCACCACCGTCCAGATAGACCATTTCCTCTTCGCTGATGGAGGCATAGTTTGCGGGCAGTTTCATAGTAGACATGGAGATTTTCCTTTCTATTGATAAAATTGATACAGTGTGTGGAAAGACTTAAATAAAGGCAGCCACGGCCAGCGTGGTGATCAGAGCACCGGCTACCGTCAGAACGCTCAGAATCGGGCCGTCATCGTATTCCTGCGCGGTCTGTTCCGGCTGAGCGGGCGTGGATGTGCTGGTGGAAGTGGTGGCATTTTTCACGGTCCAGTGTGCGTACACAGTGGTATCACCGGTAAACACCGTAGAGGTGCTGATTTTTGTGCCGCCCACCGGCTCGGTGTACCAGCCGTCAAAGGTGTAGCCTTCCAGCGTAGGCTGCGCGGGCAGGGCACTGAGTTTGCCGCTCAGATTGGTGGTGACTGCCACAGCGGAGCTGCTGCCGCCCATGGCATCCAGACCAATGGTGTAGACCTGCGAATCCTTGTCTTCTGCGGCAAAGGCAGAGGGCAGTGCACAGCAGAGCAGTGCAGCGCTGAGCAGACCGAGGACCAGCATTTTCAAGATCTTTTTCATATGACTCCTCGCTTTCCTGACGAATTGGGATGTGGTGCCTGCCGGGAACGGAAACACCAGAACAGACCTCGATGTCCCCGCCATGAGGCAGTAGACGAAAAAGCCGGGAAGAGGAGGTTTATTCAATCCTATATTTACCACATATAGTGTAACAAAAGTGCAACAAAATGGGCGTGTTTTGTTGTTATGATGAAAAAAATTGGTTTTTCACAAATTGCAGGCTGCAAAAGGCGGCACAGAGCCGCCGCAAAAGCGGAAAAGTGGAACCTTCCCCTTGTGGAAAAACAAAGAATATGGTATAATATCTTGCACGATGCGCCATCGCCAAGCGGTAAGGCAGGGGACTTTGACTCCCCCATCGTAGGTTCGACTCCTGCTGGCGCAACCAAAAGCCCCGTCATCCTGAAAAGGCTGACGGGGCTTTTTGCATCACTTTTCCACAAAATGCGGCTGAACGGTGCAAAGCTCAGCGGCGGCGGATCTTTCTGGTGGGCTTGCGGCGGTTCCAGTTGTTCAAAAGGACCCACGCAAAGTAGATGATGATGGAAATAATACTCAGTGTTATTACAACTTTGAGATACAGACTGCCTAAGAATTCCTGAAAACGCGCCACAGTGAACAGCAGCGGGTTGCGGCTGACATCCTGCCCGGCGATCAGGTCCACCACGCCGATGGTCTCACCGGCCAGCTTCAGTTCCACAGTGCCCACCACATCGCCCTGCTGGATGGGCGCACTGACCGCATCCGGCAGGTGGAAATATTTCTGGGTCACGCTGCCGTCGCCGGTGGAAGGCAGCAGGGTCATCATGCTGTCGGCGGGATACAGCTGCAGGGAGCTGGTATCGGAGGAATACTTCACCGGGATCTCGGCCAGCGTAAGGTCGGTGTCCAGCGCGGCCTGAATGGAAAAGCTGTCGAACACCCAGTCCATCAGCTTCACGGTCTCGCACAGGGCCGGGCGACGGTTGGCGTAGCCGAAATCGTCGCAGGTGTCCGGGCTTTGCATCACGCAGAAAATATAGGTGGCACCATCCTTATTGGCCCATGAAACATAGCTCTGATTGCCACTGTCGCTTTTGAATGCGGTCACATCGCACATGCCGCCCTGCATGGCGCTGCGGTAGTATTTGCCGCCGCTGGATTTGCTCAGCGCGGCGTTCTGGCTGACCAGAACAGACGAAGAACGGTGTTTTTCTTTGGCGGGCATGGTAAAGCTGGGCGCACCGGAAACCTCCACAAAGGCATCAAAGCTCATCAGATAGCGCAGGATCAGGTACATATCCACGGCACAGGTCACGTTGCCGCTGTCGATGCCGCAGGCATCCGTCCAGGTGCTGCCGGTGGTGCCGATGCGCTGGGACAGGGTGTTCATCTGGCTCACCCAGCCCGCGAGGTCGCCGCCGGAAAGGGCATAAGCAAGGCCCATGGCGGCTTCGTTGGCGTTGCGGGTCAGCATGGCGTACATGGCTTCGCGGTAGGTAAAGGTCTCGTTGGAGCGCATATCGGCGTTGTTGGTGTTATAAACGTAATCCGAGATGGCAAAGGGCATCTGGAAGGTGTCGTCCAGATGGTCGGCATAGTTGGTCAGCAGCAGGGCAATGGTCATGTACTTTGTCAGACCACCGGCGGATACCTGCTTTGTGCTGTCCTTATCATAGACGATGATATTGGTATCGGTGTTGACGATATAGGCACTCTGTGCCTGCACCTGATAGACCGGGGTGGGGTCGAACATAGCCCCGGCGGGCAGCACAAGGCAGCTGAACAGGACAGCGAACGACAAAACCAGCGCAAAAATACGTTTCATGTGGACAATTCCTTTAAAAAGCGATAATATAAAACAACAGGCAGCACGGCACAAGCGCCGTGCGCCGGGTAAGAACGAGATCACAGCGGAAGGCTGTATTCTTTATAATAACAGGTTTGGCGGGGTGTGACAAGGCTTATTGTGCCGATTTCACATCCGGTCAGGGAGGACAGGAATGGTATATCTGACAGGGGACACCCACGGCGACATCGACCGCTTCAAGCACGGCAAGCTGCGCTGGCTGGGCAAACGGGATACCGTGGTGGTACTGGGCGACTTTGGCTTTGTGTGGGACGGCAGCAAGGAGGAACAGAAAAAGCTGGATTGGCTGCGCAAGCGCCCGTATACCCTGCTGTTTCTGGACGGCAGCCACGAAAACTACGACCTTTTAAAGCAGTATCCCACCGAGGAACGCTTTGGCGGCAAGGTGCAGGCACTGGGCGGCAATGTGTACCATGTGTGCCGCGGCAGCGTGCTGGAATTGGAGAATAAAAAATACCTGTGCTTTGGCGGTGCGGAAAGCCAGGATGTGGAGGATCGGGAACCCGGTGTGAACTGGTGGAGGGAAGAAATGCCTTCGGAGGAGGAATACGCCTTTTGTGAGGAGAACCTTGCAGCGTGCGATTACAAAGTGGATTATGTGCTGACCCACGATGCGCCAAGCAGATTTTTGGATTTTACCGCCCTTGCCAGCGGCGAGACCAACCAGCTGCACAGCTTTCTGGATAAAATTTTGTTGAAGCTGACCTACGACAAGTGGTTTTTTGGCTGCTACCATAAGGATACCCAGCTTTCCACCAAAAGCCGCTGCGTGTTCTGCGATGTGATAAGCATGGGCGAACGGCACGCAAAGCGTTCCGTTCGGTAACAGGGGCCGCTGCACCAGCCGTGCAGCGGCTTTTGCATTTGCTGTTGCTTGTGCGCAAAAAACCTCCGGATCAGTTCATGGCTCCGGCTTTCTCGAACATCTGCTGCACCTGCTGTTCCAGCAGTGCGTGCTCCGGCGCTTCCAGCAGAGGGTCTTCTGCCAGCATGGCGGCGGCCTCGCTCTGGGCGGCGTGAAGGGTGCGGGTGTCGTTCATCAGGTCGGCGATCTGCAGGGTGGGCAGGCCGTGCTGGCGGCTGCCGAAAAAATCGCCGGGGCCCCGGAGCTTCAGGTCCTCATCTGCAATCCGGAATCCGTTGTTGGTGGA
>ERZ780148.2321-NODE-2321-length-11186-cov-4.805139_pt1 | contig 11186 bp, 6 predicted proteins | sample MGYA00510984_ERZ780148 | MGnify/ENA primary metagenome ERZ780148 (study PRJEB29588, sample SAMEA2160902) | human gut metagenome | biome: human gut; feature: human-associated habitat; material: faeces | place: Denmark | collected 2008/2010 ...
AAAGGCAGCCAAAGAAAAACAGCCAAAAAAAGATGCGGAGCAGATAACAGAAGAGACCAAGTCAAAAGAAAATGCTTCACAGGCAACAACAGCCACACAGAAACAAAAAAAGAAGTAATAACAGAGACAAAAAAGAAAAAAGTAGTAGTAAAAAGAAAGGTATTGTTAGAAAGATATTAACTATCTTATTAGGATTTGCTATCTTTTGTGTTTTTGCAGCAACGGCATTTATGATTTATATTGTAGTTAGTACATCAAACTTTGATCCTAATGCTTTAGTAAATCAAGATCAAACTGTACTATATGATAAAGATGGTAATGAATTTGCTACGTTAGGTGTTCAAAAAAGAGAATCAGTAACTTATGACCAGTTACCACAAGTTCTCGTAGATGCCATCGTGGCTACCGAAGATTCTAGATATTATCAACATAATGGTGTTGACATGGCAAGATTCTTAAAAGCAACCGCATTAAACTTAATTGGTAGAGATGATGCTGGTGGTGCATCTACCCTAACAATGCAAACAGTAAAAAATAATCTTACTAAAAAAGATAGTCTAGAAACAAATAAAATTAAAAAAATAATAAGAAAATTCCAAGACGTATACTTATCCGTATTCTTTATGGAAAAGAAATATTCTAAAGAAGAAATATTAGAATTCTATGTAAATGATAGTTGTCTTGGTGGAAGTGTATATGGAGTTGAAGAAGCTAGTAAATATTATTTTGGTAAAGATGTATCAGAATTAAGTCTTCCAGAAGCATCATTAATTGCAGGAATGTATCAAGCACCAAATAAATATAATCCATATAAGAATCCAGATAAAGCTGAAGAAAGAAGAAATACCGTTTTAAAATTAATGGTTAGACATGGCTATATAACTGAAGAAGAGATGAAAATGGCCCAAGCCGTTTCAGTAGAAAGTATGCTAGTGGGTGCTAAAGCTGATACTGATTATCAAGGCTATGTTGATACAGTAATTGATGAAGTAGAAAAATTAACTGGAGATAACCCAGTAGTAGTACCAATGAAAATATATACAGCCCTTGATAGAAGTATTCAAGATGGTATTAATGATGTATTAAATGGAACTTCTTACACTCGTTGGGCAAATGATTCGGTTCAAGCAGGTATCGCCGTAACTAATGTTAACGATGGTACAATTGTAGCAGTAGGAGCAGGAAGAAATCGTGAAGGAAAAAGAACATTTAACTTTGCTACTCAAGCCTATAGACAACCAGGAAGTACAGCTAAACCATTATTTGATTATGGTCCAGGATTTGAATATAATGATTTTTCAACATATACCCTATTCAATGATGAACCTTGGACATATACCAATGGTCCATCAGTAGGAAACTGGGATAATAAATATCAAGGATTAATAACTTTAAAACAAGCTGTTAGTGTATCAAGAAATGTCCCTGCTTTAAAAGCCTTTCAGCAAGTAGATAAAAAGAATATTGCAAAATTTGTTAGTTCTTTAGGAATAGATATTGCGTATAGTACTAAAGATGAAAATTATAAGGAATACGATAATGGCGGAGACAATATATTAAATGAAGCTTATTCAATTGGTGGTATGTCATATGGTGTAACTCCTCTAGAAATGGCTGAAGCTTATGCAAGTTTTGCTAATGGTGGTTACCACATTGAATCTCATGCTGTAATTAAAATAGAATATCGTAATTCAGATGAAACTATAGTAACAAGTGATCTTAAAGAATATCAAAAAGAAAAAGTAATGTCAGACTCAACAGCATACCTTATGAATAATGTCCTTCAGTATGCTGTAGAATATGGTTTCAGTGGTGGCGCTAGAATTTATGGTTCTACAGTTGCTGCTAAAACAGGTACTTCTAATCTAGATGCCGCTACATGTAAGGCAAAAGGTATTCCAATTGGATCAGTTGGTGATCTTTGGACAGTAGCCTATACTCCAGAATATTCAGTAGCACTATGGTATGGTTATAAAGAAAATGATAGTACTCACTATTTAGGTAGTGCAAGTTATCCAAAAGATGATTTAATGAGTGCTGTGTTTAAAAGCATTCCAAAAACTACTAAAAAATGGGAAATACCTTCTTCAGTAGTAGCGGTTACTGTTGAAAAAGAAACATGGCCTGCACAATTAGCAAGTGAATATACACCAGATAGTATGAAAATAACTGAGTATTTCAAAAAGGGAACTCAACCTACTGAAGTATCACAAAGATATGCTAAGTTACCAGCAGTAACAAATCTAAAGAGTACAAAAGAAGGAAGTAATTATAAATTAACTTGGAACTTTAAAACTCCCGATATATTAGATAGTGCATACTTAAGTAAATACTTTAGTAATTCTGTTTATGGTAATCAATCAGCAAATTATCTTCAAGCAAGATTAGATTATAATAATAATACCCTTGGAGGATTTGGATTTGGTATATACAAAAAAACAAGTACAGGTAATCTAGAATTAATAGACTTCATAGATAGCAAAAGTACTGAATATACTTACAAACCAACTTCAAATGGTAGTGTAGATATCATTGTTCGTGCAGAATATAAAAACTTTAAAGATAATGCTAGTGACGAGACAAAAATAACTATCAGTGCCAATAATGTTAAAGAACTAGAGATTTCATTATCAGGTAATGAATCAATATCAGTAACCAAAGGTAACTATAATGAAAAAGGAATAATAGTAAAATATGATGATAAAAATGTAACTCTATTAAGTGATATAACATATACACTAAATAATACCACATACAAATCAAAATCTGAATTAGAAGATGAAATAAATAGACTTGAAACTGACAAGGAAGTTGAAATAACCTACTCTGCTACATATAATAAAATAACAAAAAAAATAACAAGAAAAATAAAAATAATCGAAGGATAAAAAATCCTTCGATTTTTCTAAAAAAAAACAGTTATATATTACATATAACTATTTTTCATTATCCACTAAATATTTAATAATATTAGATAGATGCATACCATGTGATCCCTTAAATAATACCAAATCTCCATCTTTAAGAAGATTATTTATATATTCGTAAGATCCTTTTTCATTATTAAAATGTTTTAAATTGTTATAATTATTATTCTTTAAATATTCATCAGTATACTTAGTTTCATTACCAATAGTAATAATATAATCTAAATCACTATTAAGTAATACCTTACCTATTTCTTCATGAAGATTCTTACTAAAAGTACCAAGTTCCAAAACATCACCAATTATAGCAATCTTTCTCTTACCTTCTCTTTTAATCAAAATCTCTAGTGAAGATTTAATAGAATCTAATGAAGCATTATAAGTATCATCTATCAAAGTAGCTCCATTTTTTATTTTTTTAAACTCTAATCTATTACTAGTAAGTTTAAAAGTCTCAATACCTTTTTTAATATTTTCTATATCAACATTACATAATACACCCATTACATAAGCTACTAAAGAGTTATATATAAAAGCAGTATTACCAATATTACATTTAATATTGTTATTATCTATTTTAAACTCAGTTAAATCACTATTAATATCTTTAGCCATATAATCACTATCATTATCTATACCAATAGTAATAATCTTATTTAAAGACCTTATATACTCAATATTATCATGTAATATATCATTATCATTATTGATAATAAGTGGTCCACTAAGTCCTTCAATAATTTCTAATTTTGCTTTCATTATATTTTCTCTGGAACCTAAGTTACCAATATGCGCAGTACCTACATTAGTAATTACAGCTATTGTAGGTTTAGCTATATTAGTAAGAAAAGATATTTCACCAAAATTATTCATACCCATTTCAATTACCATAATATCTTCATCTTTTAATCTAAGTATTGTAAAAGGAAGACCAATATGATTATTGTTATTACCTTCAGTTTTAAGTACCTTATACTTAGTACTAAGTACTGAATATATCATATCTTTCGTAGAAGTCTTACCTACACTACCGGTAACCCCTACTACTGGAATATCATATAAACTTCTTTTATATCTAGCAAGGTTTTGTATACATTTTAATGAATCCTCTACTAAAACAATAGTTCTATCCTTATATTCCAAAGGAATATCATTAACATCAATATTATCTAGTATACAAGCCTTAGCCCCCTTTTCAAGAGCATCTTTATAAAACCTATTACCATCAAAAGATTCTCCCTTAATACCAACATAAATATCCCCTTCTTGAATAGTTCTAGTATCGTGAGAAAAATTATCAAGTACTAAGTTAATATCACCACATAATAATTTACCATTAAATTTATCAATTATATCTTTTACATAAATCATATATAACACCTACTCATAAGAATCATTAATAATACTATCAATACTAGATAATTTATCATCTATCTCTTTTAAAGATACTGCACTCTTCTCTACCTTAATTGAAGTCTTATCTTCCTTTTCCTTATCATTATATGTTTTCATACCTTTAATATTATAAGAAGATAATATTCTATCTTTGATTACATAAGAACCATTACTATATCTATCCATAATAGGAATCTCTGTAATCTTAACTTCTTTAGTATAATTATCAGATACAATACCAATTAGACTCTTAGAATCTTCAATATAAACACTAATAACCCTACTAGGATTACTCTTAATTACCTTCATAAGAAGTATTCCTCTCTTAGCTCTTGAAGTCTTTTCAAATTCTAATAATTTAACCCTCTTACCAGTACCCTTATCAGTAAGTATTGTAATATATTCACTACCTGCATTAAATAGTATTCCACTAACTACATAATCATCTTTTAAGTTAATAGACTTAACACCAGCAGCCTTAATTCCTACTACTGGAACCTCACTAACATCATACCATAGTCCATAACCACATGAAGTAGCAATAAATATTTCACTATCACTAGAGTCAGTAACACTAACTATTTCATCATCATCTTTAAGATTCATCATCTTAATAGGTTTACTATATCTCTGTGCTTTAAATTCATTAAGTAAAGTTCTCTTAATCATACCATTCTTAGAAAAACTTGTAATATATTTTTCTTCATCAAAATCACTTACAAACATAGAATGTACTATTTTTTCATCATCCATTAATGGTATAATATTACTAATATGTTTACCTAAATCCTTCCATTTACATTCAGGTATATCATATACTGGTAAATATAAATAATTACCTAAATTAGTAAATAATAACATCACATCAGTAGTATTAATATTATACATACCAATAGTATAATCATTTTCTTTGAGTAATGTATCCTCTCCATTAGAAGAACTATAACTTCTATAAGGAACTCTCTTAATATATCCCTCATTAGTAACTACTACTACTACTTGTTCTTTAGGTATCATTCTTGTAGTATCAACCTTAACATCAGCAGCCTCATCCCTAATCTCTGTTCTTCTAGGAATAGCATACTCCTTCTTAATCTTTCTAAGATCATCTTTAATAACTGAATTAAGTTTCTCAGGACTAGTTAATATTTCCTCATATAACTTAATCTTTTCTGCTAATTTTTTCATTTCTTCCTCTAAAGTAACAATATCAGTATTAGTAAGTCTATATAGTTGTAAATTAACTATAGCCTCAGCTTGCTTATCAGTAAATTCATACTCCTTAACCAAATTAATAATAGCATCAGCCTTATTCTTACTTCTTCTAATTAATGCAATAACTTCATCTAATATAGATATAGCTTTAATTAAACCTTCCATAATATGATAACTTGCTCTAGCGGTCTTTAAATCATATTCTGTACCTTTATATACAATCTCTTTTTGATGAGCAATATAAGCATCTAATATTCCAAGTAAACCAAGTTGCATAGGTCTACGATTAACAATAACAACATTATTAAAGTTATAAGATATTTGTAAATCAGTATTCTTATATAAATAATTAAGAATATTATTAGCATCAGCACCTTTCTTTAAGTCAATAGCAATTTGTAGTCCTTCTTTATCTGATTCATCTCTTACTTCTACTATACCATCAAGTTTTTTATCTAATCTTACTTCATCTATTTTACGAACAAGTAAAGATTTATTAACATCATAAGGAATCTCATTAATAATAATCTTATTCTTATCAATAACAGCTTTAGCTCTTATATATATTTTTCCTCTACCAGTTTCATAAGCTTGCTTAATACCATCTAAACCAAGTACTATACCACCAGTAGGAAAATCAGGTCCTTTGACATAATTCATTATTGTATCAAGTCTACTATTAGGATTATCTATTCTAAATATTGTAGCATCAATAACTTCGCCTAAATTATGCGGAGGCATATTAGTAGCATAACCAGCACTAATACCAGTAGTACCATTTACAAGTAAATTAGGAAATCTACTTGGAAGTACTGTGGGTTCTAATAATCTATCATCGTAGTTAGGAGCCATAGGTACAATACCAGTCTTATCAATATCTCTTAGAAGTTCTCCAGCTATTTTAGAAAGTCTTGCTTCAGTATAACGACTAGCGGCAGGACTATCTCCATCAATAGAACCATTATTACCTTGCATCTCTATTAAAGGAGCTTCATTCTTCCAAGGCTGACTCATTCTAACTATAGCCTCATAAATAGAACTATCACCATGTGGATGATAATTACCCATTACCATACCAACAGCATTAGCACTCTTTTTAGTAGGCTTATCATAAGTATTATGTTCTTTATACATTGAATATAATATTCTTCTTTGTACAGGTTTTAATCCATCTCTAACATCAGGAATAGCTCTATCTTGAATAATATATTTAGAATATCTTCCAAAACTCTCACCCATTATATCCTCTAAAGAATAATCATATATTCTCTTAATAATTTCTTCCATATATTTACCACCATACCAATTATATAATATTTTTCCTTTATTTTCAAGGAATTATACACCTTATTTACATTTATATTCACTATAAGTCTTAATAAATTAAGTCTTATTAGTGTTTATTTGAGCCAATGATATTGTCTCAAATAAATATATCAACCATATCTATCATATAGAAGCAAGAGATATATATCAAGGTAAAGAAAAAAGATAAAAACTTTGATGAAAGTTTTTATCTTTTTATTTAACTAATATTCAACTCTACAAGTAGTATTTGCTGAGACTGAATTTATAGTAACTATATAATGAACACCAGAACTATGACTTATAGAACAAGTCTGTCCATTTGTACAAGTACATGACATGCTTGAAGTTGGAGAAGAAAAACTTTTTTCATACTTATTACCTCCAGTCACTGAAGCAGTATCATACAAAGTATCATCAACATATAGTGTAACTGTAAATGGTCCACTACCTCCAGAAGATTTAGCAGTTAATGTTTTGGTCACAGCACTTGTTCCCATTGTGCCTGAGCAAGGACTTGATGATGTACATGAATTCATTGTATAACCAGTTGAAGCAGTTCCATAATAATAATATGTTGTTCCATATTTTACACTTAATGTTTTGTTAGAGGTTGAAGAAGTATAGCTACTTGCTCCATTAACTTTGTAATATATAGTGCTTACACCTGTACCTTTATTTAATGTTAAATTATAACTATTTGCTGTAGCAGTTAAACTCTTTGTCACAGCACCTACTCCCATTGTTCCAGAACATGGACTAGATGATGTACACGAACTCATTGAATAACCAGTTGAAGCAGTTCCATAGTAATAATATGTTGTTCCATATTTTACAGCCACTGTTTTAGAAGCTGTTGATGAACTATAATTAGTTGCCCCATTTACTCTATAATATATTGTACTTACACCTGTTCCTTTACTTAAAGTTAAATTGTAACTATTTGCACTTGCAGTTAAAGTCTTAGTTACTGCACTTGCTCCCATTGTTCCAGAGCATGGGCCAGATGATAAACTACACGAATTCATTGCATATCCAGCTGAAGCAATACCATAATAGTAATATGTTGACCCTTCATTTACACTAACAGTTATACTACTATTAGTAGTTGAGGCATAAGTATTAGAACCATTTATTTTGTAATACATAATATATATACCTGTTCCCTTAGTTAAAGTTAAATTATACTTTGCTACAGTAGCAAGAGTTATAACTTTCATATAACTAGGAAGAACTATATCTTCTTTACTTGTAGTAACACCAATAGTAATAGTAATTGTGTTTGAAGTGTTATTTTTGATATCCATACTCAAAGTACCACCTTGACCAATATCGGTGCCACTAGGATCTATATCACTTTCTTGATTTCTGACAAAAGATATATCATTACTATTTCCTTCATAAATATACCACACAGCATACTTAACGCCATCAATTTGTTCATCATTAAATATAGAAACATTAGTAGTTCTTGTGGCATTAGGTCCTATTGTTACCTCAACAGTATCAAAAATATCACCATTATAAGATAAATTAGATGAAAACGATATTGGATTACTAATTTCTGCACTTGCAGTAAAAACAGCCAGTGTAGAACCAATACCAAGTCCAACTAAACCAATAGTAATAACTAAAATTAAATAAATTGTCTTCATAGGAATTTTAGTTTCCATTACACATTCCCTCCTTATTTACTAAAGAAATTAAGTATTTCAGATATATCAACTTTAGATATATGTATTAGTATTGCAGCCATTGCTAAGAATGGCCCAAAAGGTATTAAATTATCTTTCCTACTAAATAGCGTATAAACTGCTACTGGAAAAGCAATAAAAGTAGCCAAGAATATATCACATATACATAGAGGATATCCAATTACTATTCCAAATAGAAACATTAATTTAATATCTCCTCCACCCATAGACTCTCTCTTAAATAGCTTATCCCCTATTAATTTTATCACATACATTGTAACAAAAGCAAGTATTCCTGCAATAATTTTATCAGCAGTATACTCAAGTCCAAAGAAGATAAGTTCTAAAATTATAATGACAATAGCGGCCACTGCTATAACTTCATCTAATATAATCATATATTCAATATCACTTACAATAATAGTAATTAAACTAGATATAAATATTAAACTAATAACAAAGTTATAGCTAAAACCAAATGAATGGTAAGAAGTACAAAATAATACTCCAGTTATAACTTCAACTAATAAGTAACTTATTGGTATTTTATTATGACAGCATCTACTTTTACCACCTTGTATAACATAAGATACCACTGGTATTAATTCATACCACCTAAGTTTATGTTGACAACTATGGCAATGACTTCTAGGATACAGAATAGATTCATTATTAGATAGCCTCACAGCCAAATTATTAAGAAAACTACCCATTGCTGTTCCAAAGATAAATATTATTATATATATATATATTTCCATAAAATCACCTATAAAATGTCATTATACATACTAAACATTGGAACAAATATAGCAAGTAATACAACACCTACTATTCCCGCAAGTAATATTATCATAACAGGTTCTATTAAACTTTTTAATCTTTGAACTAAAGCCTTTTGTTCCTCTTCATAATAAGAAGCAACATTTTCCATCATTACCCCAAGTCTACCTGTTTTTTCTCCAGTAACTAACATTTCATAAGCAATTCTAGGAAAAGCCCATTTATCCTCAAAAGCTTTAGATAATCCGGCACCTGTACTAAGATTAGTAACAGCCTCTTTTATTATATCTTTATATATCTCATTATTAGTAACCTTGCCTAACATTTCAATACTATCAGTAATAAATACATCATGTCTAATAAGTGAAGAAAAAGTCTTAGTAAACATAACTATCTGATTATCAATTATTACATTTTTAATTATTGGAATATGCATAAGTATATACTGAACAAAATATCTAAACTTCTTAATATTCTTATACATGGCAATAAGTATAATAATAACACCTGCTACTGCAATAATAATCTTAATAATATTATCTTTAACAAAATTACTAGTATTAACCAAAAATACCGTAATACCAGGAAGGTCTGCACCTAACTGCTTAAATATATCTTCAAATCTAGGTATAATAAATATAAGTAAGAATGTTAATACCGCAATAGCCACAACTAGAACAACACTTGGATAAGTAAGTGCAGATATTATTTGTTTTCTATTAGTATCAGCAGTCTTGTAATAAGCTGCCATATCGTCTAGTGCCTCAGTTAAATTACCAGTAAGTTCTGAAGTTTTAAGCATATTAATAAGTAGTTTAGGAAATATATTTCCTTGTCTAGCCAGTGCTTCACTAAAAGGAGCACCAGTATTTAATTCATACAATATTTTTTTATATAAATTCTTTCTATTCTTATTCTTAGTTTGCTCATCTAACATAACAATAGAATCAGTAAGTGGAATACCACTCTTAATATAGGTAGACAACTGTGTTAAAAAGAATACTAAATCTTTATATTTCATTGGTCTTTCTAATGTTAAAAAATCACCAAATTTACTAATTTTTGTTTCTTTAATTTCTAGTATTTTATACCCTTGACTATTTAAGAAAGACTCTACATCTAATCTTCTAAAAGCATCAAAATAACCCTTAACAGTCTTACCTTCCTTGTCGTAGCAGGTATATTTATATCTTGTTTTAACTCTACTCGCAGCAGTATTACCACTAACAGTTTGATTAGAAGAAAAAACAGCATTATTATTACTAGTATTATTAACATTTTTACCATTCATAATATAATCACCTATTCTATAAATAATTATAACATAGAATAATCTATTTTTTAACATTTTTTTATAAATTTCATATATTATTTTAGAAAGGGAGTATTATATATGTATGGAAATAACTTTGGATATCCTTTTATGGGTGGGATGCCTAATCAAATAGTACCTCCAATGACAGGAAATATGATGGGACCCATGATAGGAGCCCCTCTAAGGTCTGGAGGTGGTGGTCTTCGTTCGTTATTAGGCCTAGGTAGGATGTCAACAGGCACCAGTGGTTTTAACTTTACCAGTCTTTTAAATGGTGCTTCAAAAACACTTGGAGTAGTAAAAGATGCCATCCCCGTAGTCAAAGAAGTCGGACCAATGATGAATAATATGCGTTCTATGTTAAAAATAGCCTCAGTATTCAAAGACGAAACAGATACCACAAAAAAAGAAGATACTACATCTCCGAATATAGCATCTTCAAACATAAATAGTAATAACACTACTACTACTCAAAAAGTAGAATATACAAATCAAACAAATAACCAACCAAATTTCTTTTTATAAGAAATTTTTTTATTTTATATACTTAATATC
>ERZ780148.2324-NODE-2324-length-11166-cov-2.693817_pt1 | contig 11166 bp, 9 predicted proteins | sample MGYA00510984_ERZ780148 | MGnify/ENA primary metagenome ERZ780148 (study PRJEB29588, sample SAMEA2160902) | human gut metagenome | biome: human gut; feature: human-associated habitat; material: faeces | place: Denmark | collected 2008/2010 ...
GCGCCTGTATGGCTCGCCGTTTCGGAAAACTATCATGCCCGCGACATTGTCGCTTCCGGCGGTGTGCGAGATATCATATGATTCGATGAATTCCGGCGCAGCGGGCAGTCCAAGCATACCCGCAAGCTCGTCGAGCGCGGCAGTCTTTCTGCCGGGGGTGCCTGTCAGCGGAGTCAGATACTGCGCGGCGTTCGAGCGGCACATCTCAAAAAGCTTCTTTTGCTCGCCCGCGGTGCTGTGGGATATTATGACTTTTTTGCCCTTCTTTTCGCTCAGCCACCGTTCGAGCAGCTCGCTGTCGGCAACCTCGCCGTCGACCGACACGCGGCGCGGGACAAAATCTCTTATCATATAGAAACTGCGAATAAGCTCGGCGAGCGTCTCCGCCGTATCCTCGGGCACATCGGTTATGAAATTCTCGCTGTCATAGAGCCTGCCGTCCGCGAAGCGGAGCACGGAGAGACACGCCTTGCCGGACGACGCCGCGCCCGTGACGAGGGCAAAGACATCCTGCTCCCTGACATCAGCGGACATAACTTTCTGCTTGCCGCCGAGACGTTTTATCGCGGCTATTCTGTCGCGCAGACGCGCCGCTTTTTCAAATTCGAGGTTTTCCGCCGCGTCCTCCATGCGCTTCTGAAGATCTGCGAGCGCGGCGGTTCCGCCCTCTTTTATAAACGCGAGAGCGTCTTCGACCGCTTCGTTATACTGCGAAAACGGCACCTTGCCGCTGCACACGCCGCTGCACTGGCCGATAAAGAAATTGAGGCACGGACGGCTCTTCCCAAAGTCGCGCGGGAACACTTTGTTGCACTGCGGCAGGCGGAATATTTTTTTAGCCTCGTCAACGGTATTGCGCGCGGCGAAGGAGCTCATATACGGGCCGATATATTTGGCGCCGTCATCCTCTCTTTGGAGCACGGCATATATGTTGCGCCACTTGCCGGGAGTGACTTTTATATATGAATAGCCCTTGTCGTCTTTTAAGAGAATGTTATACTTCGGGGAATGCTGCTTTATAAGGCTGCATTCGAGCACGAGGGCTTCAAACTCGCTGTCGGTGAGAATGACATCGAAATCATCGACGTTTTCGACCATCTTGCGCACTTTTACCGTATGATTATGCTCGGAGCCGAAATACTGGCTGACTCGGTTTTTGAGTGCCTTCGCCTTGCCTACATATATTATCTCCGAACTGCTGTTTTTCATCAGATAGACGCCGGGGGTCAACGGAAGCTGCATCGCCTTTTTGCGAAGCTCCTTGATTTTCGGGTTCATTCTCTCACCTGCCTTTTGATGCACATTTTTGACACATATATTATACTATAAAAATGCGCCGACGAACAGGGGCGCAAAAAAATTATATTTTGGGTCACTTTTCCGCAACAATTTGTTGCTATTATCAGAATGCGGGGATATATCTCCGCGGAAAGGAATATATAAAGGATGAAAACAATAGGCAACATTGTCTGGTTTATCTGCGGCGGATTTCTTGCGGCGCTGATGTGGCTGATGAGCGGTCTCATATGCTGCGTCACGGTCGTGGGCATACCGCTCGGCAAGCAGTGCTTCAAATTCGCGCGTCTGTCTGCGGCTCCGTTCGGCAAGGATATAAGATTCGGCGGCGGCGCGCCGAGCTTCATTGCCAATATTTTATGGATAATCCTGCTCGGCTGGGAGAATGCAGTCTACTGCGCCGCGATGGGCGTTGTCTGCTGCTGCACAATAATCGGCATCCCGCTCGGACTCCAGTATTTCAAATTCGCAAAGCTCGCATTCATGCCTTTCGGCTCAGAGGTGGTTGACTGCTGACATATGAAAAAACGAACGGCAAAGAGAATTCTCATCATCTGCCTTGTCATTGCCGCTGCGGCGGCTCTGACGGCGGGAATAGTTCTGGACAGCATGCGCGTTGATGTCTGCCTCGACCCCGGTCACGGCGGAGACGACTCCGGCGCTCAATATGAGGGCAGGCTCGAAAAGGACGACAATCTCGAACTTGCGCTGGCGGTCGAAAAAGAGCTGAAAGCGCGCGGGGTCAAGGTCTGCATGACGCGCGAAGACGATACGTTCATATCCCTCTCGGGACGGTGCAGAAAAGCAAATCTCCGCCGGGCGAAGCTCTTTGTTGCGCTTCACCGCAACAGCGCAGAGAATGCGCACGGCGTTGAAATATGGATTCATTCGGACTCGCCGCCCAAGGACACCGCGCTCGCGCAGAATATCTGCGACGCACTCGCCACCGCCGGGATATCCAAAAACAGGGGCGTGAAATCCGGCTTTGCGCGCGAGGACGGAGAGAACTATTTCGTCAATAGCCGCACGAATATGCCGAGCTGCCTCGCCGAGATCGGCTTCATAACCGATGACGGCGACAACCGCCTGTTCGACGACAACCTCGAATCCTACGCCGAGGCGATAGCGGACGGGATAGCAAAGACGCTGAATGAGATATAAAAATCAGCCATCTGAAAAACAAGTGCTCATAAAATAATTTTAAATTTCAGTCCCGACAGTAATACCTGCCGGGACTTTTCTTGCATATATTTAAGCCGCGTGGTATGATTGAATGGATCGATAAATTGTGATTTGCCTATGAAAATGCGGACGATAAACTGATATCGTAATAATAAATCTGCACAATCGTGTAGGGGCGGATATCATCCGCCCGCGAAATTTGTACCGCTCTACCGGCACGCACCCTGCAAATCCTAATTTATTAAATTCTATTTTTTCAAAGGAGAGCCCCATGCTGTTTCTGACAGAGGCAAATGAAAAATATATAGACGAATTGGAACAGTTCAAGAATGAGGTACTAGTCTGCGATAGAGATAATAAGGATCAATTCGCGGGCTGCATTGGTCTGAGGGACTGCAACAATGTGAAAGAATGGATCGATATATGTAATCTCAGAAAAAGCGAAGAGACATGTGATCAGGCAGGAACGACGGTTCCGTCAACAACCTACTTCGTTATCAGAGAGAGTGACGGTAAACTTGTCGGCGTGATCGACTTGCGCCATCACATCGATCATCCGATTCTCGGGACATGGGGCGGTCATTGCGGATATTCCGTAAGACCATCCGAGCGCGGAAAAGGTTACGCAAAGGAGATGCTCGGATTAAATATTCAAAATGCCAAAATAATGGGGATATCGAAACTTCTTGTGGTGTGCGATGAAACAAATATGGCAAGTGAAAAAACGATACTTGCCAATGGCGGAGTTTTTGAAAAGTACATCGAAACAGGCGGATGCCGGATGAAAAAATACTGGATTAATACGGACTGAAAAAATTCTGCTTGCCGCACCGATAAACGGCTTACTTCTATACATCCTGCAATAACATAAAACCGACCTATAAACTATAGGTCGGTTTAACTGTTTTATTAACTTCTCTGAATATAGGGCTGATTTTATCTTGTCAATACTTTGACCCACTTGAAGCGGTTGACTTTGACTATCGCCACGAAGCATTTGAGTATCTGATCCGCCTTGAGCAGGGCGAAGGTGACCGCGGGCGGGAACTTGAAATAAAATGCCGAGAGCGCGGAGAGCGGGAGCACGATGCACCACATGAAGACAATATCGTTGAAAAAGACGAAATTCGTATCTCCGCCGCCCGAGACTATGCCCGTGAGGCACGGCATTTCATACGCTGTGCCTATCGCCGTGACGCAGAGGATAAGCACAAATATATTTGCAAGCTCCGCCGTCTCAACCGAGGCGTTATAGACCGAGATTATCGGCTTTCGGACTAAAAACAGCACAAGCGAAGTCAGCACGCCGATAATTAAAAACATCAGCTGCATGGTCTTTGCGCCGCTCTTGACCTTTTTCATGTCTCCCTCGCCGACCGCCATGCCCGTCATGACGCGCGCCGCGTCACCTGTCGCATAGGCAATGACCGAGGTGCACTGGAACAGCGTCTGCGCTATGCTTGACGCCGCGATGCCGGAGGCTCCGAGCCTGCCGAGTATTGCCGCCTGAACGGACATCGCAACGCCCCAGGAGACATTCGAGAGCAGAAGCGGTACGCCCGATTTCATGAAGTCGGCTATATAACTGCGCTCGAGCGCGAAAACATCTTTGATTCTGAGCTTGAGCTTCTTGTCGATGAATCTGCAATAGATTATGCTCGCGATAAACTCGACTGCCCTCGAAGTCAGCGTCGCATATGCAGCGCCCTTCACTCCAAGCTCGGGCGCGCCGAAGTGGCCGTAGATGAGAGTATAGTTGAGGCAGATATTTATAAGCAGGGTCGAGAGCGAGATGTAGAAGCCTATTCTTACCGTCTCGACGCTTCGCATGACTCCGAGCAGAGAGTTTGAAATCGAGAACATCAGATATGAAAACACCATTATTTTCAGGTATTCCACGCCAGCCGGAATGATGCTCTGCTCGTTTGTCAGCAGTCCCATGACCCCATAGGGCACGAACCAGACTATCGCGGACATAATCGCGCTGAGCAATAAGCTTATCCAGAAGCCGACCGAGAACACGCGCTTTATCGGCTCGGTTTGACGTTTGCCCCAGTACTGCGAGATGATAACGCCCATTCCGGACGCGGTGCCCGTGACGACCATCTGCAGAAGAAACTGCACCTGATTCGCTATCGCAACGCCGCTGAGCGCCGTCTCGCTGTAAGCTCCGAGCATGATATTATCCGCGAGATTGACGCCGTAGACGATAAGATTCTGGAGCGCTATCGTCATGGTCATCGTAAAGAAGTCGCGGTAAAATTTCTTGTCGCGTACCAACATTTTCATTCCCCCCAAAGACACATACCGCCGTATTATAGCACTTACCGCGCGGTTTGACAACACCCGACAGATATACTATAATCTTGTCGAAACCTATATGGGAGATGTTGAAATGAAAAAGCTCAGAAATATATTCTGCGCGGCTCTTGCACTGCTGCTCGCAATGTCCTGCGCGGCGTGCTCGAAGAATGTTGATGACGAGACTACCTCAGGCGCGGAGTCGGACACGCAGGTCACTGTTATATCCGCCGACGGCACAACGGCAAAGACCGTTATTTCAAACGACGGCGGCACTCTCGCACAAAACGGCGAGACGAAAAATCAACCCGCGGCGGGCGGGGACAATGTTCAGGAGCCGGAGAACCCGGACGGCGGCTCGGGTCAGCGTGAAACCGTGCGCGTCACGATAACCGAGGGCATGACTCTGACGCAGATATTCAAAAAGCTCGAGGCAAACGGCGTGTGTTCGTTTAACGATTTGATGAAGACCGCCGAGAGCTACGACTACAGCTACTATCCGCTTATCGCCGCAAGACCGTCGAACACAAGGGCGTTCAAGCTCGAGGGCTACCTCTTCCCGAACACCTACGACTTTTATAAAAACGAAAAGCCGCAGGATGCGATAGGGCGTTTTCTGCGCATTAGCGAAAAATATATAACCTCTGCCGACAGGGCAAAGGCAAAATCCATGGGCTATTCGATGGATCAGGTGCTGACCGTCGCGTCGATAATCGAAAAAGAGGGCGCGAACCCCAACGAAGTCAGAAAGATAGCCGCCGTCATATACAACCGCCTCAAGGCGGGTATGCAGCTGCAGATGGATTCGGGCATCTACTATATCGAACGCAGCGTCAAGCCCTATATCTCCGGCGACGTCAACCGCTACAACAGCCTGTATAATATGTACAAATGCAAGGGTCTGCCCGCAGGTCCGATATGCAACCCCGGCGCGCGGACGATAAATGCGGCACTCGATCCGGCGGATGTATCTTATCTTTATTTTTGCCACGACTCGAGTGCAAAATACTACTATGCCGACACATATGAGGAACATCTCGAAAATCTGAAGAAAGCCGGAATTGCATCATAAGTTGCAAAAATGTCGGATAATTCACAGAAAATTTAAGTTTTGATTCTCCTTCGGGTATAAAAATGGACTTTGGGTGATATAATTGTACTAAAGTACATTTTTGTACTCGGAGGACAGTTTTTATGAAAAGAACACAGCTGAAAGACAGGCAACTACCCGACTACACACGGGGAGAAGAGATATTCAACATGGTCACGCACATAGTCGGCGGCGGACTGGCGGTAGTCATACTCGTCGCCTGCGTGACGGTCGCGGCTATACACAAAAACATCGCGGGCGTCATAACCTCGATGGTCTACGGGCTGTCGATGATAATGCTCTACACCATGTCGAGCGTCTATCACGGCGTGCCGCGCGGCTACGCGAAGAAAGTCCTGCAGGTCATCGACCACTGCACGGTATATTTTCTGATAGTAGGAACATACACGCCGATCGCGGTCTGCGGACTGACAAAAGTCAACAAAGCAGTCGGCTGGACGGTGTTCGGCATCGTCTGGGCTCTCGCGGCGGTGGCGATAACGCTAACGGCGATAGATCTCAAAAAATTCCGCGTGTTTTCGATGATATGCTACATGGGCATGGGCTGGTGCATAATCTTCGCCGTCGTGCCGACATATCATGCGCTGGGGCTCGGCGGATTCCTCCTGCTCGTCGCAGGCGGTCTGCTCTACACATTCGGCGCGATACTCTACGGGCTCGGGATAAAGCATAGATATATGCACTCGGTTTTCCATATTTTTGTTATCCTCGGCAGCCTCGCGCACTTCTTCTGCATAGTGCTCTATGTGCTGTGAGAAATGAAAATCGCAATCATGCAGCCGCAACAATTTAAACTGCTGCGGTTGTTTTTTCGTTTATGTGATGGAGAAAGCAGGGGCATTACAGATGCCGTCAATGACAAGTGCGCCGATGCTGTAAATCTCAATTTATAATAACCCCAAACAAAAAAGCCAAGCTGCAAAACACAGCTTGGCTTTGAATTTTTTTGCTTTAGTTACTGCTTGGGCGAGAAGTAGACTTTCCCGGGTTCGAGCGTCTTGCCGTAGATGCTGTAGAGCTCGTGGACGGTGACGAATTCAAATCCCTCGGCGTGCAGCTCGGCGGCTATCTGCTCGAATGCATCGGCGGTCATGTCGTAGAGATCGTGCATGAGGACTATCTCGCCGCCGGTCGCGTGGTCGACGACGGAGGAAATTATCTTCTGCATGTCCGCGTTGCGCTGAGCCTGAGTTCTGCCCGACCCCTGCCTGTCCTTATATTTCCAGTCCTCGGTGTCAATGCACCACTGGATGAGCGGGAGGTCGAAGTCCTTCTGAATTCCCTTGTAGTCGCCGTAGGGGACTCTGAACAGAGTCGGCTCAACGCCGATGACCTCTTTGACTATGGCGTTCGTCTTGTTTATCTCCTGCTTGCGCTCCTGCGCGCTTATCTTTCTGAGATTTGCGTGGCTCCATGAGTGGCTTCCTATTTCGCATCCCATCGAGTAGGCGCGCTTGACCTCCGCCGAGTAGCTTCCGACGCGCGTGCCGAGGACGAAGAACGTCGCCTTGCCGTTGTATTTCTGGAGCGTGTCAAGAATTCTGTTAGTCGCGATCTTGCTCGGACCATCGTCAAATGTGAACGCGATATATTTGACCCCCGCGGGGAGATTCGGCTTTTTGTGCTGCGTTGTGCTCTCAGGCTTGATCGAATTTTGTTGTGTGGTTTCTGTGACCGCCTCCGCGCCGAGCAGAACCTTTGCGGCTTCGGCTGAGAATATAGGCTTTATATCATTGAGCTGAAATACAGCTTCAACGCAGCCTTTGCCTTCGTCGAAGAGAACGCCCGAGTCAAAATAGAATGTCAAGCTGTCGGAGCTTATCGAGAATTTTGTGAAGTTCTTCTTGTCGGCTGAGGTGTTTTGCTTGAACTTATCCGAGCCTACGCCCGCATTGAACAGGCGGTTGGCGGTGAAATAGGATACAACCCGCGTACTGGCGATTTTCTCGTAGCCGTCAGAAAAAATATCGTCCGCGCTCAGCTGCTTGCCGGATGGGATATCAAAGACGAGCGTCTCTATGCTGTCCGTCTTGATGCTCTTGTCTGGAATGTCGGTCTTTATCTCGAACACGATGCTGACATATTTGTTCTTGCCGTTGTCCGTCACAAGATAGCTCTTGTAGTCGGCGCTCAGCGTCGGCAGTTCGCCCTTGGGCTTCGAGTTCGGCACTTCTTTGACAAACCCGTCGGCTATCTCCTGCGCCGCCGCTTTTATCCGGCTGTCTATCGCCTCAACCCCTATCGCGGGGTAGTGGATGCCGTAGGCGTAGTGATTTTCGTATGTTATCATCGACTGTGTCTCGCCGACCTCCCTGTCCTGGGCGGTGTGCTGGAACTTGAGACTCAGCTCCTCTTTCTGTTTATCGCTTTTGACCGCACAGCCCGCCGCGCCGAAAATAAACAGCACGGTGCACATCAGAGCCGCGAGACGGCGAAATAATTTTTTCATATCGTTTTTCCTTTCCGTAAAAACTTACGAACAGCTGAGAACAGTTGATATTATAGTATAAAATGTCGAACTTTGCAACAAAAGCGCGCAAACTGTAACCTACTGTTACACTCTGTTATGGATTTGTAATTTGTGTGGGTGTCTATATCCTATTCACTAAAACGGCTGAATTGACCTCAAAACTGCAGATAAATGCCGCGAAAGCCTGCCTTTTTTTGTCTTTTGTTCCGAAATCGGCGCGGATATGGCTATTTTTCTTTTTAAGAGTAACAATTTATCGGCATTTTAGTATAATAAAGTATCTTCAATTTTAAAAGGGGAGAGCCTTATGACAAAAGTCGTCAAGTTCGGCGGAACTTCGCTCGCAGAGGCGAAGCAGTTTCTCAAGGTCGCCGATATAATCAGATCAGATCCCGACCGCCGCTATGTCGTGCCGTCTGCGCCCGGCAAGCGTTTCAGCGGAGATACAAAAGTTACCGATATGTTCTATGCCTGCTACGATTCCGCATCGAGAGGCGGCAATTTTGAAGAGATATTCCAGAAGATAAAGAACCGCTACAATGATATAATTTCCGGACTCGGGCTCGATATGTCTCTCGAAGATGATTTTGAGCATATACGCCTCAATTTTATCGGGCGCGCCGGCCGCGACTATGCTGCATCGAGAGGCGAGTACCTCAACGGCAAGATAGTTGCAAAGCTGCTCGGCTTCGCGTTTATAGATGCCGCCGATGTTATATTCTTCGACGAGAGCGGCAAATATGACGCAAAGCGCACGATACCCATTCTGCGCGAGCGCCTGAGCTATACTGAGTACGCAGTCATTCCCGGTTTCTACGGCTCAATGCCAAATGATACTATCCGCACATTTTCTCGCGGCGGTTCGGATATAACAGGTTCGATAGTTGCGGCGGCGGCCGATGCCGATCTCTATGAGAACTGGACGGATGTCTCGGGCTTCCTCATCGCCGACCCGCGCGTCGTTGATGATCCGCAGGTCATGAAGACTGTTACATACAGGGAGCTGCGCGAGCTTTCGTATATGGGCGCGACTGTCATTCACGAGGACGCGATATTCCCCGTCATGCAGAAGAAAATTCCGATCAGAATAAAGAACACCAACTCCCCGGAGGACGCCGGCACGCTTATCCTTGCCGACACTGACGAGCCCGCCGAGAACACTGTCACCGGCGTGGCGGGGCGCAAGGGCTTCTCTTCGATAAACATTGAAAAATACCGCATCCACGACGAGTGCGGAGCGGTGCGCAAGATGCTTGAGGTGCTCGAGGAGCACGGCGTGAATTTCGAGCATATCCCCTCGGGAATCGACAACTTCAGCATCGTTGTTGAGACTACGAGCCTCGGCGACGAGACGGATGATATAGTTTACGATATAAAGAAAGTCACTTCGGCGAGCAGCGTGACGGTCGAGAACGGCATCGCACTCATAGCGGTCGTCGGACGCTCGATGAAGTCCACGCGCGGCGTTGCGGGCACTATATTTTCGAGCCTCGCCAAGGAGAACATAAATATAAAGATGATCGACCAGGGGTCGAGCGAGATAAACATCGTCATCGCCGTCGCGGAGCGCGACTACGAGCGCACGATAAACACGATATATTCGGCATTCGTGAAATAAATAAAACAACAAAACGACCGGCGGCGGGAAAAGTCCCTGCCGCCGGAGCTGTTATTTGAAGAATATCAGTGAAAAGTGAAGAGGTAAGAGTGAAGAAGTAAAAACGGCAAGCATTGAATGCTTGCCGTTTTTTGGCCCGCCCGGAGGGATTCGAACCCCCGGCCTTCAGAATCGGAATCTGCTGCGATATCCAGCTTCGCTACGGGCGGATGTGCGGATATTATAGCACAGAAGAAAGCCGGAAGCAAGAGCAGCGGACGCGCGGCGCAAAAATATTTTTTCGGCAAGTATGCCACCGCATTGAAGATGAACGGTGTCACTTCACGGCTGAAAAACCTCTCCTCAGCGAATCCTATCCGGTCGCTTGAAGAACAGGATGCCCGGATGATAGCCGGAGCTACTGTCAATATTCTGAATGATCAGGAGGAATATGACCGAAATATCACCATGTTCTTCGAAATCATGCGTCCGCAACTGGAATTGGCGGCTCAAACCTATGCCACCACCCGTGGGAGAAATGTAGATGATCTGACGGATGACGAGGTCATGATGATCGTAGACGGAGTTGCCGATTTATTTGTTGAAACCTTGATGGAACAATTGCAGCAAGCGCAAGGTGTGCCTGAAATTGCGGAAGCGCTAAAAGGCAGCGGAGCCATTGAGGATTTCAATCCGAATGTATATGAAAACCACGACAAACAAGATTTTGAGCGGGAGTGGTACCATCTCCGCACCAAAATCGGTGCTATGCTGTCATTTGAAGAGTATGTTGCGGAACACGGCGAAGACAGCATGGTGTTTGCTGACAACGATAATATTGAATCCGGCATGTCAGATATATCGGAAGAAGAACTGTTGGAAAAATTCATTGCCGCCTTGCCTGACAGCACCGATCAGGAAATCGTCAGAATGCGCTATTATAAACAGATGACGCAAACCGAAATTTCCACGGCTCTCGGCTATCAGTCGCAAAGTATGGTTGCCAAGCGTATGGCGAAAATACAGAAAAAGTTTATGGCCTATACAGATCTGAAATAAATGTACTTAGCCCCTTGTTGTGTTTTACGTAAGCATGACAGGGGGGCTTTTTTATGTCCTCAAAAAAATCCCAGATTTTTTTGAAAATCAGGAGGAATAACATGTACGATTTAGTCATTATAGGAAGCGGTCCGGCAGGTCTTTCGGCAG
>ERZ780148.2325-NODE-2325-length-11165-cov-2.849775_pt1 | contig 11165 bp, 9 predicted proteins | sample MGYA00510984_ERZ780148 | MGnify/ENA primary metagenome ERZ780148 (study PRJEB29588, sample SAMEA2160902) | human gut metagenome | biome: human gut; feature: human-associated habitat; material: faeces | place: Denmark | collected 2008/2010 ...
AAAAAGCCGATAGCTCTTATCGGCGGCGGTACCACAATGATAGGCGACCCCTCGGGACGCACCGACATGAGAAAGATGCTCACCCGCGAGGATATCAATCACAACGCCGAGTGCTTCAGACGCCAGATGGAGCGTTTTATCGACTTCGGCGAGGGCAAGGCTCAGATGGTGAACAACGCCGATTGGCTTCTCAACCTTAATTATATCGAACTTCTGCGCGAGGTCGGCGCCTGCTTCTCCGTCAACAATATGCTTCGTGCCGAGTGCTATAAGCAACGCATGGAAAAGGGACTGAGCTTCTTTGAGTTCAACTATATGATAATGCAGAGCTACGATTTCTACTATCTGTTCAAGAACTACGGCTGCAACATGCAGTTCGGCGGCGACGATCAGTGGAGCAACATGCTCGGCGGAACCGAGCTCATACGCAAAAAGCTCGGCAAGGATGCTCACGCAATGACTATAACACTCCTTACCGACTCCCAGGGTCATAAGATGGGCAAGACCGCGGGCAACGCCGTTTGGCTCGATCCCAAGAAGACTTCGCCCTACGAGTTCTATCAGTATTGGAGAAATGTTGCAGACAGCGATGTTCTCAAGTGCATCCGTATGCTTACTTTCCTGCCTCTCGAGCAGATCGACGAGATGGACAAGTGGGAGGGCAGCCAGCTCAACAAGGCAAAAGAGATACTCGCATATGAGCTGACAAAGCTCGTCCATGGTGAGGATGAAGCGAACAAGGCGCAGGATGCCGCAAGAGCACTCTTCGGCGGCGGAGCGGATTCCGCAGATATGCCGTCCACAAGCCTCAGCGCAGATGACTTTGCAGACGGAAAAATCAGCGTTATAGATATTCTTGTCAAAGCAGGACTTGCAAAATCCAAAAGCGAGGCAAGAAGACTTATCGAGCAGGGCGGCGTCAGCGTCAACGATGAAAAGGTAAAGAGCCTCGATTTTTCGCTTTCTGCCGACGAAATAGCCGCCAACCCGGCTATAATTAAGAAGGGAAAGAAAATTTTCCACAAAATTGTTATGGCTTAATTGTGCACAATTGCCATTGCTATAGCAAAAAAGAAAGTTATAATATTGGATAAGGATTTTTCCTATTACTTTGATTGGATGGAACTTTAAATGAAAATTGTTATTGTCGGCGACGGCAAGGTCGGTTACAATATCGCAAAGCAACTTCTTGCCGAGGGTCATGATATCGTAGTCATAGACAACAATCCGGATGTGCTCGAGGATTCGCTCCAGAAGCTCGATGTGCTTGTTGTCGACGGAAACGGAGTCACGCTCAAGACGCAGGAAGAGGCAGATGTTGCAAACAGCGATCTTCTTATCGCCGCGACCTCTGCGGATGAGATAAACCTGCTGTGCTGCATTCTCGCAAAGAAGCTTGGATGCCGCCACGCAATCTGCCGCATGAGCAACCCGGACTATGTTCAGTCGATTCAGTATATGCGCGACGATTTCGGCCTTTCGATGACCGTCAATCCGGAGCTTACCGCCGCAAGAGAGATATTCCGTATCCTGCAGTTTCCGAGCTTCCTCAAGCGCGATACTTTTGCCAAAGGCCGCGTCGAAATAGTTGAGCTCAAGTTAAAAGAGGACTGCGCGCTGGTCGGCAAGAAGCTTGAAAAATTATCTGATGTTCTGCGCGGCGTGAAAGTGCTTGTTTGCGCCGTTGACAGGGGAGGCGAAGTCTGCATTCCCGACGGCAGCTTTGAGCTTCAGGCAAACGACAAGATAACCGTCACCGCTCCGCGCAGCGAGCTTGTCAAAATGCTCAAGGCGCTCAAGATAAGCAATCAGAAGATAAGAGATGTGCTGATAATCGGCGGAAGCAAGATTGCAGTCTATCTTGCCGATGAGCTTATCAAGAGCGGTGTCAATGTCAAGATAATCGAACAGAAGCTCGACAAGTGCCGCGCTCTTTCGGAGCGTCTGCCCGGTGCTGTTATAATCAACGGCGACGGAACGCTCCAGGATCTGCTCTCGTCTGAGGGTATCGAAGATACGGACGCCGTAGTCTCGCTGACAAATATCGATGAGGAAAACCTTATCATATCGATGTACGCGGATGTCTGCAAAGTACCAAAGACTATTACAAAGATTAACCGTACCGAGTATATCAAGCTCTTCAAAGACAAGGATATCGGCAGCGTCGTATGCCCGAAAATGCTCGCGAGCTATGAGATAATCCGCTATGTCAGGGCTATGGACAACACCACCGGCGGTTCGGTCAAGACTCTGTACAGGATAGTCGACGAAAAGGTTGAAGCCCTTGAGTTTGCGGTAACCGACAGCACAAAGTGCATCGGCGAACCTCTTAAAAAAGTCAACCTCAAGGACAATATCCTTCTTGCCTGCATAACCCGCATGGGAAAGGTTATTATCCCGAGCGGTAATGATTATATAATGGCGGGGGATACGATAATTGTTATCACCACTGCCGAGGGTAAGTTCAAGGATATTAACGATATCTTTGCTGAGGACTGAGCCGGGAGACGCGAAAATGAACTATAAACTTATTGCAAATTATATAGGCAATATTCTGCGAATTGAAGGACTTTTTATGATCCCGGCTCTGCTTGTGTCGCTGTATCATAACGAGTTCAAATGCGTTCTTGCTTTCGGAATCAGTATTGCGGCACTCCTTGTTATCGGTCAGCTGATGCATATGATAAAACCCAAAAAGCGCAATATATTTGTGCGCGAGGGTTTTGCTATTGTCTCTCTGTCCTGGCTTGCAATATCGCTTTTCGGTGCGCTGCCGTTCTTTATAAGCCGTGAGATCCCGAATTTTATAGACTGCTTTTTTGAAACCGTTTCCGGATTCACAACGACAGGTTCGAGCATACTCTCGAATGTCGAAGCTCTTTCAAAAGGTCTGCTCTATTGGCGAAGCTTCTCGCATTGGCTCGGTGGAATGGGCGTTCTTGTGTTCCTGCTTGCGGTTGTACCCAAGGGCAAAGACAACGACGCGGAGTCGCTCTATATACTTAGGGCGGAGAGCCCGGGACCCACGTTCGGAAAGCTCGTCTCGAAAATGCGCCAGACCGCACAAATTCTTTACATCATATACATTGCGCTGACGATTATTGAAATCATTTTGCTTTTCGCCGGAGGAATGCCGCTGTTTGACAGTGTTCTGAACTCTTTTGCAACCGCCGGAACGGGCGGCTTCGGAATAAAGAACGCCAGTATCGGCGCGTATGACAGCTACTATCTTCAGGGTGTTATAGGAGTGTTTATGCTGCTGTTCGGCGTGAACTTCAATATTTATTATCTGCTGCTTGCAAGAGACTTCAAGCTCGTTTTCAAAAACGAGGAGCTTCGCTTCTATATCATAACCGTTTTGGTGTCGGTTACGGTGATAGCAATAAATATTCGCTCAATGTTCTCAAGCTGGTTTGACGCTTTTCATCACAGCTTCTTCCAGGTTTCGTCGATTATCACGACAACCGGATTTTCTACCACTGATTTTTCGCTTTGGCCTGAGCTTTCGCGATATATTCTCGTTGTGCTCATGCTCATGGGCGCGTGCGCGGGCTCTACCGGCGGCGGCTTGAAGGTGTCGAGAGTCCTTATATTATTCAAAGCTCTTCGCAACGAGATGCAGCGCGTTGTTCATCCGCGTAGCGTCAAAGTGCTCCGTATTGACGGAAAGGTTCAGAATGAAGCACTCGTCAGAAATGTTTCTATGTATCTTGTTGCATATGTTATTGTTATGATAGCATCCACGCTTCTTGTTTCAATCGATGATTTTAGCTTCACAACCAATGTAACTGCGGTTATATCGTGCATGAATAACATCGGACCCGGAATAGATATTGTCGGTCCAATGGGCAATTTCAGTGGATTCTCGTGGTTCAGCAAGCTTGTTCTCAGCGCGGACATGATAATCGGCAGACTGGAGATATTCCCGGTTCTCGCTTTGTTTTCGCCCTCGCTTTGGAAGCGCTGCAACTAAATAATTATGTCGGATTCGTGTGTTCGCTGCATGGATCCGACTTTTTTAAAAAAGTTTACAAAATGTACTTTAACTCGCCGAAACATAAGTGTAATATATAAGAAAATACATGATGGAGAATTGGGATGACAAAGAAGATACTCAACAAAAAGCAGAAAATCGTCATCAGTATCGTCGCCGCGCTACTTATCATTGCACTCGGTATCACCGCTTATGTTATGATAAGCAAGAAGACGCGAACTACGGTTGCCCTGGCGGATGTAACTGCCGGCGATATCACCGAAACGCTCAAACTTTCCGGTACTGTGAACTCCGAGAACCAGGCGTCGTTTGAAATACTTGACGGCACCTATGTCAAGAGCGTGAATGTCAGAGTCGGAGATGCCGTTAAAAAAGGCGATGTGCTTGCGACATTTGATACAAGCTCACTCAGCGACGTTGTGGCGCAGAAGCGAGAGAACTATAACGCCGCCATGTCGCAGTACAGAAAGTATGCTTCAAACGCGAACGTTTCCGTGGCTCAGCTTGAGTCGCTCTCAAAGCAGATAGAGCGGAAGCAGCGTGAGATAGAAAAACTCAGCGAAAAAGTCGATGCGGCAAAACCGAAGGACGACACAAAGGAAACTATCTCGCTAAAAAAGCAGCTCACCGAGCTCCTCGGTGACAGCAAATTGGCGGCAGAAATAGTTGACAGGCTCTTCTCTTCCGGCACTCAGGTTTCGGAGATACTCCAGCATCTCGAGAATATAATTAACGGCGCGAACAATCAGATTTCGTCGATACTCAAGCTCCTTTCGGTTTCCGACGAGGAAAAGCAGCTGGTATCGGCGCAGCTCGAACTTGTTGAGTTAAAAGCGCGCCAGAGTATACTGAAGCTCCAGTCCGGTGATACTTTAGCTTCGCTTTATCTCTCGGTTGCCGAATCAGCAAAGGAAGACTTAGACAATACCGTCGAAGCCGTGAATGCGCTGAAAAAAGGCTGGGTTGCCGAGAATGATGGCGTTGTAAGGGAAATAAATATCGTCAGCGGCGAGACATATCACACGCCGAAAAGCAATTCAACAGTCTCGCTCGACAGTATTGATATATCTTCGCTTCTTTCGTCCGCAACATCGGACACAAAGGACTTTTCCGGTATTATCAATCAGCTTTTCCCGGGAACTCCCGGCGGTATAGTGGTTGAATATTATCCGCTCTCCGCAACCTTCAGCGTCAGCGGCAAGGATATATATAAAATAAAACTCGACCAGCCGGTCGAGATAACCGGCGCAACAGGCAAGAAGTTCAGCGGTTATGTCAGCTTTATAAGCCCCACCGCCTCTGAATCTGCCTCGTCAAGCATTACTTCGCTTCTCGGTTCAACATCCGGCGGCAGCGAAGTTGAGGCGAAAGCGATGATTGAACAGCCCGACAAGAGCATTATAATTGGTCTTTCGGTTGATATGTCCATAAAGCTCGAAACCCAAAAGAACGCCACTCTTGTCCCGGTTGAGTCGATACAGTACGAGGACGGAAAGTCATATATCTATCTCTATGATCCGGATTCAAAGACCGTTAAGAAAACCGAAGTCACAACAGGACTTTTTGACGGAGAGCATTATCAGATACTTTCCGGCTGCTCGGTAGGGGATAAGATAGTCAAGATACCGTCCGAAGATATTGAAGACGGTCAGAAGATATACGCAAAGTAATGGCACTGACACTTTTTATAAATATAAACGAACTGACCAACGAGCAGTACGAGCGCGAAATGAATTTTCTTTGTCCGCAGAAACGCGAGCGCGTTTCCAGGATGCGCTTTGAAGATGACAAAAAACGCTCGCTTGCCGCGAATCTCGCCGCAAGGCGCGCGTCTGCCGACTTTTTGGGTATTGATGAGGACGAAATCAGAATAACTTGTGACGGCAGCGGGAAGCCGCTGTGCGATGGATGTTATATATCTCTCAGTCATTCCGGCAACTATGCAGTCTGTGCAGTGAGCAGTTTTCCAATCGGAGTTGACATTGAAAAAAAGCGTGATGTCAATCCCAAACTTATAAATAAAATATGCGTCAACGATGCCGAGAGAGGATATGTGACAGATACGCAAAACCTGCTTACGCTGTGGTCTGTCAAAGAGGCCTGCTTCAAGGCGCTGAGTCCAAAGGTAAGTACAGTCAGCGATATATCGCTCGAAATAACCGAAAGGGGATTCGAATGCAGCGGAATATCCTTTATTGAGACAGGCATTGTGCACAAAGATTATGTTTTTTCGCTCGCATCAGTCTAAAAATTTCAATAAATGCTTGCATAAATATGAAACAGCAGTTATAATTATTCTATTATCATTTGGAGGTTCATTATGAATTTAGTACAGTTTTTAAACCTTGCCAGCGGTACAGCTGCAAACGGTGCGGCTTCCGGTAAGAGCCAGATTTCTCTTATCGTTATGATGGTTCTTCTGTTCGCGGTCATGTATTTTGTCATGATCCGTCCCCAGAAGAAAAAGCAGAAGGAAGAGCAGCAGATGCGCGACAGCATCGAGGTCGGCGATGAGATCACCACCATCGGCGGTATCGTCGGACGCGTTGTCACTGTTAAGGATGATTCTCTTATTATAGAGACCGGCGCTGAAAGAAACAGAATCAAGATTATGAGATGGGCTATCAGCACCAACAACACCGCTAACGAGAAGCTCGAGGCTGAGAGAGCTGCCGCGAAGGAAGCTCAGGAAGCCGAGAAGGCCGCAAAGATGGAAGAGGCCAAGGCAAAGAGCAAGGCAAGCCGCAAGAAGAGCAAGAAGAACAAGGATGCGGACGCCGAGTAATCTGACATAAAATCAGACTTCCCCTCATACTTTTTAACAAACGGTATGAGGGGGATTTTTTATGCCTGCCAAAAGGGGAGAGCGAAAAGAAACCAATACTAAGAAAACTCTTCTGATAAGTCTGCTTATCGGCAATGCGCTTGGCGTCGCAATATTTTTTATACTGCTTTCGATTGCCTCTGCGGTGATACTCAAAAAAGGTGTTTCGTCGGGAGCTTATACGCCCGTTTCAATTGTGTGTGCCGCAATAGCGGCGTTTATAGCCGGACTATTTTCTGTCATCCCGATAAGAAAAAACGGACTTCTGTTGGGACTGTGTTCATCAGTTTTGCTCATTGCCTGCGTTGTTGTATCTGCCGCGGCCGCAGGCGGCAGTGTAGGCATAAAAACAGCGATTGCGGTAGCTGTTGCGGCCGTATGTGCCTGTGTCGGCGGCATACTTGCCGCAAATATGAAAAAGAAAACACGATGACCGTGCCGCAAGGCACGGTTTTGTCTTGTAAAATATAAAAAAGATGGTATAATATATAAGTATTTACATACGAGGAGGAAAACAAATCATGTCCAAAGAAAAGTATTATATCACAACTGCGATTGCTTACACATCGCGCAAGCCTCACATAGGCAATTCCTATGAGATAGTTCTCACCGATGCCATAGCCAGGTATAAGCGAATGCAGGGATATGATGTGTTTTTCCTTACCGGTACCGATGAACACGGTCAGAAGATAGAGGAGTACGCCAAGAATGCAGGCGTATCCCCGAAAGAATATGTTGACAAAGTGGCAGGGGAGATACGCGGTATCTGCGATCTGCTCAACACAACTTATGACAAGTTTATCAGAACGACCGACGATTACCATGAAAAGGTAGTTCAGAAGATATTCCGCAAGCTTTATGACCAGGGCGATATCTATAAGAGCGAGTACGAAGGCATGTACTGCGTGCCTTGCGAGAGCTTTTTCACCGAGTCCCAGGTCGTTGACGGCAAGTGCCCGGACTGCGGCAGTGAGCTTGTCCCGACAAAGGAGGAGGCATATTTCCTCAGAATGTCAAAGTATCAGAAGCAGCTCGAGGATTATATCGAGGCGAACCCGAACTTTATCTATCCCGAGAGCCGCAAAAAGGAAATGGTCAACAATTTCATAAAGCCCGGTATTCAGGATCTCTGCGTTTCACGTTCGTCTTTCAAATGGGGCGTTCCGGTCGACTTTGATGACAAGCATGTCATCTATGTCTGGATAGACGCGCTTTCGAACTATATCACCGCTCTCGGCTATGATCCCGACGGCAGCTCCGAGCTGTTCAACAAATATTGGCCGGCAGACGCGCATATAATCGGCAAGGACATTCTTCGCTTCCACACAATTTATTGGCCGATTATGCTCATGGCTCTCGGTCTTGAACTGCCCAAGAAAGTATTCGGTCACCCGTGGCTGCTTTTCGGAACGGACAAGATGTCAAAATCCAAGGGGAATGTCATATATGCGGACGATCTTGTGAGACATTTCGGCGTTGACGCCATCAGATATTATCTGCTCTCCGAGATGCCTTATGCCGCTGACGGTTCGATCACTTATACCACCACAATCGAGCGCTAAAATTCCGAGCTTGCAAACACGCTCGGCAATCTTGTAAACAGAACGATTGCAATGTCAAATAAATATTTCGGCGGCGAGATACTCGCTCCCGAAGCTCCGGAAGCCGTCGATGAGGATCTCAAAAATACCGTTCTCGGCAGCGTAAAGACGGTTGATAAATGCATGGATGATTTCCATGTTGCGGATGCGCTTGAGGCTATTTTCAGCGCAGCAAGACGCAGCAACAAATATATCGACGAGACGACTCCGTGGCTGCTCGCAAAGGATGAAGATAAGCGCGCAAGGCTCGGTACGGTGCTTTATAATCTCCTTGAGAGCATCAGAATAATTGCCGTTCAGCTCAAGCCCTTTATGCCTGATACCTCGGACAAGATTCTTGAGCAGCTCAACACGGATATATCTTCTTATGAGAGCATCCAGTCTTTTGGCGCGCTCAAAGCCGGCGGACATGTCGGAACGGCGACTCCGCTGTTCAACAGAATCGACGCAGAAAAGATGCTTGAGGAGATAGAGAAGGAGACTTCCGTCTCCGAAGCGGCACTCGAAGAGAAGAAAGAAGAGATTCCCGGAGTTGCAATGATTGGCATTGACGACTTTGCAAAAGTCGAGCTCAAAGTTGCGAAAATTAAGGATTGCGTGCCCGTAAAACACGCAAAGAAGCTGCTTGAACTGACTATCGACGACGGCAGCGGACTGCGTACTGTTGCTTCCGGAATTGCCAAGTGGTACAAGCCCGAGGATCTTGTCGGACACAATATAATCCTTGTGTCAAACCTCAAGCCCGCAAAGCTCTGCGGCGTTGAAAGCTGCGGAATGATTCTTGCGGCTGACTGCGCAGACGATGATGTCAAGGTGATTTTCGTTGACGATATCCCGGTCGGAGCAAAGATAAGATGATAAACAATATTTTTGACAGCCACGCCCATTACGATGACGAACAGTTTGACGGCGACAGGGACGAATTGATAGCGTCCTTGCCGTCAAAGGGCGTTTGCGCTGTTATAAACTGCGCAAGTGACCTGAAAAGCTCCGCAACATCTGCGGAGCTTTCTGAAAAATATCCTTTTTTTTGGTGTGCGTGCGGAATTCACCCTCATGAGGCTGAAAAAGAATTAAAAAACGCTAATATTAGCGAAATAGAACAAAAAATAATTGATTTCACAAAAAAGAAAAAATGCGTCGCAATAGGGGAGATTGGGCTCGATTATCACTATGATTTCTCGCCAAGAGAGCTTCAAAAGGAGATTTTTGAGCTTCAACTGAAACTTTCAAAAGAACTGGATCTGCCTGTTATAATCCACGACAGGGAAGCGCACGAGGACACAATGACTTTGCTCAAAAAATACAAACCAAAAGGCGTGGTACATTGTTTTTCCGGCAGCGTTGAAATGGCGCAGGAAGTTCTGAAACTCGGAATGTATATCGGTCTTGGCGGAGCAGTTACTTTCAAAAACGCGAAGAAACCTGTTGCAGTTGCAGCGGCAACAGATATCAGCAGAATCTTGCTTGAAACCGACTGTCCTTATATGGCGCCGGTGCCGCTCAGGGGAACCAGATGTTCATCTGATATGATTGCGTATTCTGCGCAGACGATAGCGAATATAAAAAATATCGATGTACAAATGCTTGTCGATACCGCAACCGAGAATACTAAGCGGTTGTTCGGGACAGAGTTCTGATTTTGTGCGAAGGGAGGGAAAACTGAATCAATAGTCATATTGACTAAAGCTCCTGCTAAAATTATACAAAATAAATGTTTTGTATAATTTAGGGGACTTTATTATATGACTATACAGGTTCTGTGTATGAAACCTGAGGATTTTGTATGCCTGCCGCGATTGGTGCGGGATTATTTGAATTATCTGTCGAGTGTCAAAGGCAAATCACAGCTTACTGTCTGCGAATACGCCTCAGACCTTCGGCTTTTCTTTGCGTACATGCTCAAGCAAGAAAACCTTTTGCAGTATAAAAACACTTCTATAGATGAAATTGATATTTCAAAGCTTGATATCGATTTTATCTCGCTTGCCCGTATACCGACTGCGTACGGCTTTTTGGAATACTGTCGCGCCGAGCGCGGCAATGATACGGCAGCCAGAGCTCGCAAAGTCGTTTCTATCAAACGCTTTTATCGTTATTTAAAGGTTCAGGGATATATTGATGAAAATCCCATGCAGGATCTGGAATCGCCGAAAATAAAGAAATCGTTGCCGAAATATCTGTCTCTTGAACAGGCTGTGAGTTTGCTTGAATCCGTAGACGGTAAAAATAAGGAGCGCGATTATTGCATTTTAGTTCTTTTTATGAACTGCGGAATGCGTCTTTCGGAGCTTGTTTCAATCAATTATTCTGATATAAAACCGGATAATACAATTATAATAACTGGAAAAGGAAATAAACAACGCACGGTTTATCTCAATGATGCGTGTGTAAGCGCAATAAAAGACTATATGAAAGTGCGTCCGGTTGACGGCGTGAAAGACAAAGAAGCGCTGTTCCTGAGCAACCGAAAGACCAGAATCAGCCCCAAAACGGTTCAGCATATAGTTGACGAGTATCTTGAAAAATCCGGGCTCAGCGGTCAGGGATTTTCAACTCACAAACTAAGACATACGGCCGCTACGCTTATGTATCAATACGGCCATGTCGATGTGTTGCAACTAAAAGAGATTCTCGGACATGAGAATCTGGCAACGACTGAAATTTATACTCATGTTGTCGACGAACAATTGCGCAGCGCCGTTGACTCCAACCCGCTTAATAAAGTCAAAATCAACCGCAAAAA
>ERZ780148.2329-NODE-2329-length-11145-cov-9.350766_pt1 | contig 11145 bp, 10 predicted proteins | sample MGYA00510984_ERZ780148 | MGnify/ENA primary metagenome ERZ780148 (study PRJEB29588, sample SAMEA2160902) | human gut metagenome | biome: human gut; feature: human-associated habitat; material: faeces | place: Denmark | collected 2008/2010 ...
CGACTGAGCTATGAAGCCAAATGGCGGTTCCAACGGGATTTGAACCCGTGATCTCTTGCGTGACAGGCAAGCGTGATAGGCCGCTACACTATGGAACCATTGGTTGCGGGAGAAGGATTTGAACCTACGACCTTCGGGTTATGAGCCCGACGAGCTACCAGACTGCTACCATCCCGCGATAACTAATATTTTTAAATTGGCGGAGGAAAAGGGATTCGAACCCCTGCGCCGCTTTCACGACCTGTCGGTTTTCAAGACCGATCCCTTCAACCGGACTTGGGTATTCCTCCATGCATTTTTCTGAATGCATTTTGATTATAACAAATTAAAACCTATATTGTCAACTATATTTTATGAAAAAAATAAAGAAATTTTACAAAAGTACTTGAAATTGATAAATTTTTATATTATACTTAAGAAGTCTTATTCATTAAGACAGTGCCTTGCCCAAGTGGCGGAATAGGTAGACGCACAGGACTTAAAATCCTGCGGGTGTTAAAGCCCGTGCCGGTTCAAGTCCGGCCTTGGGCACCAATTTGATAATTACTCGAGCTTTTGGCTCGAGTTTTTATATTTGTGTTTTTTAATTTTTATATTTATGATAATATTATTATAAGGAGAGAGTATGAAATTAGAAAAATTAAGAGAATATCAAAAAGAAATATTTGATTTAGAGCATTGTATTAATATAATTGGATGGGATTTGAGAATATCAACACCTAAAGATGAAAAAGAAGAAGTTGTAGATCTTATTGGTAGTTTAGAAGATAGATTGTTTAAATTACAAACGAATAAAGATTATGAAATTTTGTTAAAAGATGCAATAGAAAGTGATGAATTAAAAAAATTATCTTTAAGTGAACAAAGATATATAAATAATTTATTAAAAAATTATTATAAAAGAGTTAATGTTCCAAACAATTTTTATATTGAATATACAGAATTTGTACATAAAAGTACAATAGCATGGGAAGAAGCAAAAAAGAATAATGATTATAATTCTTTTAAACCATATTTAGAAAAAGTAATTGAGTTAACTAAAAAATATTATAGTTATATAAATTCTAATGGAGATTTATATGATGTAATGTTAAACGAATATGAAGCTGGGCTAACAAGTGATGTAATAGATAAATTGTTTAGTGAACTAAAAGAAAAAATTTTACCAATAATACCTAAAGAATGTGGAACATCAAGATATATTAAGATGAATGCTAGTGAAGATAATATATTGAAATGTGCTGAGTTTTTGTTAGATTATATAGGGTTTGACATGAATAAAGGAAAACTAGGATTTTATCCACATGGGTTTACTGAGAAAATTGGTAATAATGATATTAGAATAGCTTTTAAAAAAACTGATAATGCTTTAGATTTTGTAAGTACAATTATACATGAAGGGGGACATGGTATTTTGGAACAAAATGTAAATAGTAATTTATCTAAATATGAATGTGTGACTTGTGATGGAATAAATGCTTTACATGAAAGTCAATCAAGATTTTTTGAAAATATGCTAGGAAGAAATATTAATTTTTGGATTCCAATTTATGATAAAGTTAAAGAAATGTTAGGATTAGATGTTGATATAAATGAATTTGTTAAGGGGTTAAATAGTCCAGTTGCAAGTTTAGTTAGAACTGAAGCTGATGAACTAACATATTGTATGCATATAATTTTAAGATATGAAATTGAAAGAGATTTATTTAATGGGAAAATAACTGTAAATGATTTGCCTAATATATGGAATAAAAAAATGAAAGAATATTTAGGTGTTGAAGTAATAAACGATAGAGATGGGGTAATGCAAGATATTCATTGGGCTGAAGGAGATTTTGGATATTTCCCATCATACTTAATTGGATCTATTTTTGATGGAATGTTTTTAGAAATAATTGAAGAGAATTTAGGAAGCATTGATGATATATTAAAAAATGGAGATATTAAAGTAATAACTAAATATTTAATTGATAATATATATGTAAATGGTGCAGCTTTTACGGGTATAGAAGTTTTAGAAAAACTTGGTAGAAGTAATTTGAGTGTTGTGCCTTTGATAAATTATTTTTATAAGAAATATGGAAATGGGAATTACTAACAAAATATTGTTAGTAATCTTTTTGTATGGTATAATTTTTGTGTGAGAAGTATGAAAAGTCGTGAAAATATTTATTATCTATTTTGGATATTTATTATTGGCTGTGTAGTTGGCTGGTGTGTTGAAGGTATTTTTTCATTAATTAAGTGGAAAGAATTTATTAATCATTCTGCAGTTGTTATTGGTCCTTTTAATGCTGCATATGGTCTTGGTGCTTTAATGTTAAGTGCACTTTTGTTTAAATTTAAAGATGATAAAATTTGGAAAATATTTTTAATAGGCTTTATTGGTGGTTCTGTTTTAGAATATATAATGAGTTTAGGAATGGAATTAGTGTTAGGATTTACTGCTTGGGACTATTCCAGAAAACCCCTTAATATAAATGGGAGGATTTGTGTTAGATATTCACTTTTCTGGGGAATTTTAGGTATTATTTGGATTAAATACATATATCCAAAGTTAATAAAGTTTATAGATAAAATAGATTATAATGTTGGTAAGAAAATAGCAATTTGGTTAAGTGTGTTTTTAGTATTTGATGGAATACTTACTGGAGTAGCAGTTAATAGAGCAAGAGATAAAGAAAAAGGGATTGAAGCAAAATATAAATATGAGGAAGTTCTAGATAAAACTTTTAATAAAGAATATTTGAAAAATATGTATAATGATAGCTGGAGTGATTAGATGAAAATTGTTGTATTTACATGTAGTACAGGTGGAGGACATAATAGTTGTGCTAAATATATTGCTGATGAATTTAATAAAGTTGGAATAGAATGTGATGTAAAAGACTATATGGAGTTAGCTGGAGAAAAAGCTAGTAAAAGAGCTGAAAAACTATATTTAGATTCTACGAAGGGAAAAGGAAATATATTTAAAACAGTTTATAAATTGGGTGAGCTTTATAATAAAACGGGAATAAAAAGTCCGGTTTATGGTTTTAATAAGTTGGTTGTAAAAAAATTAGATGAATTTTTAGTTAGTAACAATTATGATTTAGCTATTGGTACTCATGTATTTCCTTGTTTGGCTTTAACTGCTTTAAAGAAAAAGAAGAATATTAAATTTATTAATGTTGCTACAGATTATGAATGTATTCCTTTTTGGAATGAAACTAATCCGGATTTATTTGTTATTCCCAGTGAACAACTTATACCTAAATTTGTAGAAAAAGGTATAAAAGAAGAAGTATTGCTACCAATTGGAATACCAGTTGCATCTAGTTTTTTTGAAGTAAATGAAGATATTGATGTTCCTCATGATAAAAAAAGAGTATTGTTAACATCTGGAAGCATGGGTTTTGGAGAAATGAAAGAATGTGTGGAAGCAATACTTGATAATATTGATTGTTATTTAATCGTAGTTTGTGGAAGTAATAAAGAATTAAAAAGTGAACTTGATAAAATTAATAGTGATAAATTATATGTATTAGGATTTATTAATAATATGAATCAATATATGAAAAATAGCGATGTTATTATTGCTAAACCTGGTGGACTTACATCAACTGAAATAACTATGATGAGGAAGCCATTTGTTATAATGATGCCTATTCCTGGGGTAGAAAACTATAATGCTAGATTTTTTAGTGATAATGGTATGGGGTTATATGCTAGTGATGTAAATGAAGTAGTTTTATGTACAAAAAGAATACTAGAAAATAAAGAATTAGAAAATAATATGATTGAAAATCAAAAGATATATATAAATGATAAATCGGCGAAAGATTTAGTAAGTTATGTAGTAAAAAATTTTAAATAATGATATAATAAAAAAATAAAGGTGATTATATGAATAATGAAAAAATAAGTATGTTAGAAAGATATGGAGTTGATTTAACAACAAAAGAATATATAACTGATCCTGCAATTGCAAGAGATGAAGAGATAAAACAAATAATTTTGACGCTTTTAACGCCAGAAAAAAGTGCTTTACTTGTTGGTAAACCTGGTATTGGGAAAACAGCAATTGTGGAAGGTCTTGCTTATAGAATTCAAAAAGGGTTAGTACCTGATGCTTTAAAGAATTATTCTTTGATTAAAGTAAATATCACAAGTTTAATTGGTGAAACTATGAGTGAAGGACAAGTTGAAAATAGAATTGATTTACTAGTTAGAGAATTAAACGATAGATTAAATACAATTATATTTATTGATGAAACGCATTTGCTTGTTAATAAATCTGGTGGTATAGATTTTGCAAATATGTTAAAAGCAGGATTAGATAGAGGTCAAATTAAAATGATTGGTGCTACAACTACGGAAGAGTATGAACAATATATTTTAAGAGATAGAGCTTTTCTTCGAAGATTTCAAAAGATTGATGTTTTGGAAGCTGATAAACCAACTGTTGTAAAAATTTTAATGGGAACTTTGCCTAAACTTGAATATCAAATTGGGGTGAAAGTTAATTATCAACCATTTATAACTGAAAAAATAATGGCTTTTATTGTTGAAATGACTGATGAATATAAAAGAGTTTATGAAATTGCAAGTAGATATCCAGATATTTGTTTGACAATAGTTGCTAATGCCTTTACATTTGCTTTATATGACAACAGAAAAATTGTGTCTATAATAGATTTTTATAGAGCAATTAAAAATTCTAAAAATATATATGATGATGTAAAGGTTAAAGAAATAGCTAATTTTAAAACAACTTTTAAAGATTTATTTGATGCTGAAGGAATTGATATAAATACATTAGACTAGTTGGAAGTAAAGAAATCTTCCCACGGGTCTTTTTTCTTTAACCTTGTAATAGCTTTATCAATAGTTATTTCATTAGGTTTAATTTTGTCAAGTTCATTCCAAGTTATTGGCATTGATACCGGGGCATTTTTTCTTAATCTAACTGAATATGGTGCGACGAAAGTTGCACTTTTTTGATTGCGTAAATAATCTATAAATATTTTTTTCTTGCGATTTTCTTTTCTGATGTTGGTTGTAAAAAGTTCTGGATAAGTATTTTCTAAAATATTTGCTATATCTTCGGAAATTTTATAAAACTTATTCCAAGTTAAATTGTTTTTAAAGGGAACAACAACATGATAACCTTTGCCACCACTGGTTTTTAAAAATGGCTTTAAGTTTAAGTTATCTAATATTTCTTTTAAATATTTTACTCCGAGTCTTAGCTTGTCAAGGGGTAGTGATTCATCTGGATCTAAATCAAATACCATTATATTTGGTTTATTTTTATTTGATGCATTACTTCCCCAGATATGAAATTCATAGCTATTCATTTGAACCTCACTTAATAATCCAATTTCATCTAGTATATAGTAATAATCTTTTTCTTTGTCATTTTTGGTTGAAATATTTATTTTTTCTAAATAACCATTTTGATTTTCTAAATGTTTTTTGAAAAAAGTATTGTTATTTATTCCTGATGGGGCTCGCACTACACTTATGATTCTATTTTCTAGATAGGGCATCATGTAAGGTGCTATTTTTTTATAATAGTTAAATATATCTTTTTTAGTAATTTTACCAATTATTTTCTTGGAAGGATTGGTTAATAATATTTCTTTTTTATTTATGTTGTCTTTTATTTCTTTCATTGTTCTATTGCTTTTAATACTTCTTTTATATTTGGTTATATCAATATAGTTTTCATAAAAATCATGGTCTTTTATAAGTAACCAGTTATCATCTTTAAAATGAGTAAGAGTCCACATACCTTTTAGTCTTTTGCCATGCAAAATTATTTTTATTAAGTTTTTTTCATACCTTATTATTTCGTAGTATCCAAGGTCAAATAACATAACTGTTCCTGCACCATATTCACCTTTAGGTATTGTTCCTTCGAAGGTTTTATATGAAAGTGGGTGGTCTTCAACTTTTATTGCTAATCTTTTGTCTTTAGTATTATAAGAAGGTCCTTTTGGTACAGCCCATGATGACATTGTACCATTATGTTCTAATCTAAAATCAAAGTGATCTTTTCTTGCTATATGATGTTGAACACAAAATGTTAATTTTTTATTTTTTTTAGAAATTTTACCAATGGGTTCACTTGTTACATTGAAATTTCTTTTGCTATTATATTTAGTTAATTTGTTCATAAATTTCACCATTATTATTTTGGATTTAATTGCTTATTATATACAATCTATGTTATATTACCTGTAGGTGATATTGTGAAGGTCTTAAGTATAAAAGAACCTTATGCTAGTTTAATTAAAGACGGGTATAAATGTTATGAAACAAGAAGCTTTAAAACAAATTATCGTGGTGAATTATATATTCATGCTAGTTTAAGTAAAAGTAATCAAAATAATGAATTAAGTAAGTTGATTAATCCAATGTATGGTGAAATTATTTGTAAATGTAAGTTAGTAGATTGCATTTATATGACAGATGAATTTATTGAAAGTTTAAGAGAAAATAATGAAATGGAATATAAATGTGGATTATATGAAGTGGGACGTTATGCCTGGGTTTTAGAAAATATTGAAGCCACTCAGCCTATTAAAGCTAAAGGAAGACTGGGAATATGGAATTTTGAGTATGAAAAAAGCAAGTAGAAAATACTTGCTTTTTGTATCTTTAATGGGGCGATAACAAAGGTTATCTGAAACCCTAAAGCAAAAGTTGATAAACAACTAGTCACTAATAATAGTTTAACATAAAAATTAAAAAGTAGCAATCGATAATTCGCGCTACTTATAAATGTGAAATTGATTATGCAACTGAATTGATAGAAGATAAAAATTTATCAACCATATAGTATTTAATATCATCATTGAACTCTTTTTCTTTTTTGGGATTTAATATTTTTTTAATATGACCTTTACCAACTAATATAAGACCAACATTATTGTTTTCAAATAGTTTGACATCTATTTTTTTATAACAACATTCATCAATAGCAACATAAACATAATCAGAATATTGCTTATAGGCAAGTGCCTGATTTAAGCCAGACTTCCAATCACTAAGTTTCGCCTCAATTGCCACAACATTTTTTGATGCAATATCAACTTTCTTTATAACATGTATTCTATTGTTTTTAATGGTTATATATCCTGCTTTTTCCAGTTTTTTTAAGAATTTCTTAAATTTTTTTAGTAGTTCTTTATTTTGAATATCAAGTTCATCGATATTTTTTTTCTTATTTATTATTATTTCATTAAAATAATAATAACTATCAATATATTCATCAAATATGGCAAAGTCTCTTTGTAATTCTTTTGAATAAACTACATCCGCAATGTTTTTACCATTTTGTAATTCTCTTACAACATATTTAATATTGTATTCATCTTGTAAAATTTTAACTAATTCATTAACTAAATCCTTTTCATATTTGAATGTCATATAATATCACCTTACTTATATTCTTTTGAGAATAGAAAGTATATCATTGATATCCGATTTCTTTATTAAACCATTATTTTTCAAACTTTCAAAGTTATTAATTGCCTCTTCTATTCTATTAACATAATAACACTTTTTTTCATTTTCATCAACGATATCATTCAAATTTTTAAATTCTTTTTTCATTTGTTCAAGGAAATGTAATTTAATTTTATAGTCTTTTTCAGCAGCTATTTCAACAAAATCTCTTCCATCGCAATAACTACAATTGCATTTATTTAATTCATTGTAAATATCTCGTAAAGAATAAGCATCAGCACGATAATATGACATTAATGTTAGTAGTTGTGGAAAATAATATTTTGCATATAAATTAAATGGATCTGTTTCATCTTTGATGTAATTTTCATCAAAAAACTCTAAATTTGAGATTCCACATGAAAAACCATGTATCCCAATTGATATTAAATATAGTCCAAGTGCTACGGGAACTTTTAATGCAATTACATCTTTACCAGTTGATACTTGTAGCAATTTTATAAATTCAACATATGTTGCAATATTTTGAACATTTGGATTTTTCATATCAGAAATTTGTACAATATATTTATCAACTTTTAAATTAACATAATAAGATAACAATCTTTCTTTTTCATACATCAAATTATTAAGGTTTATTGATATCATTGCATATGTCTCTAGTTTTTTTTCGGCTTCTTCTATATAATCGATACTTTCATTTATTAATTGAACATTAACTTTTATCCACTCTTCAATTTTATCTGCTTTATAATTCGTATTACTAATATAATGATATGGCAAAATAACTTTATTAAACTCCGATACTTCATTATACCAATTTTTTATATATTCTTGGCGATTGTTTTTATTTATTAAATAATCTAAATCAATTACACCAGTTTTAGGACTATAAGATAAATTAACTAGACCTGTATATTTTGAAAAAGTGGCGTAACTGAATCGTTGAGTAGATGGGTCAATAATCACATCATCTGTATTTTTTAGCATATGATTATATAATCCTTTTTGTGAATATTTTAAATGTAATGGAAAAATACATTTTAAATTATTGTTTTCAACATATGTTTCATATACTTTTTTTTCATTAATTAACCAAGCATAATATTTAGAAGATGTTATATTATTTAAATCTTCAATATTATCGAAAGCTTGATAAAAATCTTCTATAGTTTGATATCTATTGTAATCCTTTTTTGATAATGCTTTATATATTATTTTTTCAATATATTGTGGTATTTCTTTATTTTTTTCGCTTGGAGGAATTATTGGCACATTAATAATTTTATAAACCAGTTCTTCGAGTGAAGTAACTTCATAAGGATATGATTTCGTAAACATTAAATATAAAATTACACCTAATGAGTATATATCACTTCTCTTTGTTATATGTTTACTATCAACAATTTGTTCTGGTGACATAAACATTGGACTACCAACACGATCACCAGTTCTAGTAATTGACGAAAAATCAATTAATTTAGCAAGTCCGTAATCAATAATTTTTATTGTTCCATCTTGCATTATTAATATATTATCAGGCTTTAAATCCCTGTGGATAATATCAAAATTATGAAGTTGATTTACAGCATTCAAAATATTCTTAAATAAATCAATTAATTTATCTTTATCACTAATTTCATCAATAATATCAGTAATCTTTTTGCCAGTAACAAATTCCATTATAATTATATGTGTATTTAAACCTGACTCTGATGTATATTCAAAATCATCATAGTATTTTACTAAATTTTCACTATCTGCAATCTTTAACGCATCAATTTCATTAGTTATTCTATTTCTATCATTCTTATATTCACTTAATACAAAAGATTCAGCAAATACCTTTGCAGCATAGATATTATCATCTTTTTGTACTTTATAAACAGTTCCAAAACTGCCAGAACCCACGACTTCTAAAAAACTATATCCATTTATCGTTGAACCTAAAAAATTCATTTTAACACCTCATTTTTAAAAAAAGAGCCTAGTAAACCTATTTTTGTATCAATAAGTCTTTACTAGCCCTTATTTAGTTCTTTGCTTTCATTGACAATTATTATAACATATTATCGTCAATATTTCATTCATTTTATGTAATTTTTATAAAAACAACAAAAATAGTGGTATAATTATTGTAGGTGGTGGTTTAAATGGTAGATATGCATATGCATTCATTGTATTCTGATGGTGATAAACCATTGGAAGAAGTATTAAAAAAATGTGAAGAAAAACATCTAGAATATATTTCCTTAACAGATCATAATACATGTAGACAATACGAAGATGAGGCATTAAAGAAAAATATTTTTACAGGAAAAATAGTAATTGGTGCTGAAATGAATGCATCATTAGATAATGGCAAGAGAATAGAGTTTTTAGCATATAACATTAAAAATCCAAAAATAATAAATGATTGGTCAGATAAGTTTTTCTCAAAAGAGATACTAACTGAAAAGTTTGAAAGTGCTAAAAAAGCTTCTTTAGAAATGTGTGAGAGAGCTGGATTAAAATATAATTTAGATAATATTAAAAAAGATATTCCAGTAACAGATTTCTTTATCGTTTATTTGTTTTATGAAATAATTAAGTATCCTGAAAATGTTGAAAAATTAGGTAGTTATGCTAATTCTTTTAATGATTTTAGAAGAATTGGATTAGATAATCCAGATAGTGTTTTCTATCTTGATGAAAAGAAAAAATTCCCAACTCCAAAATTCAGAGATGTTGCAGATAAAATTCATGAAGCTGGTGGATTAGTTTTTTTAGCACATCCATTTGAATATAAGTTTGAAGATACAATTGGATTTATTGATGAATTGAGAAAAGAAGTAAAACTTGATGGTATTGAATGTTTTCATCCATCCGCTGAAAGTGATAATAGAATAAATATTCTTCTTGATTATGCAAAAAAGAATAATTTATTTATTAGTGGTGGTAGCGATTTTCATGGAGATAAAAAACCAAATAATGATATAGGTATAGGTTCAGGAAGTTTGAATATTCCTAAAGAATATATTGAAAAATGGGCTGAGGTGATTGATTTATGCGAGACAAGGAAATATGGGACTTATTAATAGTAAGAGCAAAAGATGTATTAAATCCAAGACAAATATCTAATCATATTAAAGCAGGAATGGTTAGTGCAGCAATTCAATCTAAAAATGGTAATGTTTATACAGGTGTGTGTATTGATACTTGTTCTACTTTAGGTATATGTGCTGAAAGAAATGCCATTCATACAATGATAACTAATGGTGAAGATGAAATATCTAAAATCGTTTGTATTATGCCTAATGGAAAAATTGGTGGAGCTCCTTGTGGAGCGTGTAGAGAATTAATAATGCAATTAGGTAAAGATTCAAAAAATATTGAAATACTAGTTGACGATAAAACTTATGAAACAAAAAAAATGAGTGAATTATTGCCTGATTGGTGGGGAAAAAGTGATTAACACTTAAAAAGAACGATGACTTATAATGATAAGTCATCGTCTTTTTCTTTATCTTTTTTATCGTTATAAAATTCTTCAGTATACTCATCCATTTCATCATTAATATGTTTAGTTACTTTTTCAATTTCTTTTTTATTAAATAGATTAAATCCTTTAAATGATTTTTCTCTCTTTCTTATAACTTCAGGATCATATTGTTGTTTAAAAAAATTAAGATTTATATTATTGTAATT
>ERZ780148.2330-NODE-2330-length-11144-cov-2.323023_pt1 | contig 11144 bp, 9 predicted proteins | sample MGYA00510984_ERZ780148 | MGnify/ENA primary metagenome ERZ780148 (study PRJEB29588, sample SAMEA2160902) | human gut metagenome | biome: human gut; feature: human-associated habitat; material: faeces | place: Denmark | collected 2008/2010 ...
GGCTTTACAACAGCTACCCAGTATTCGGGAGAACCTTTACCGGAACCCATTCGGGTCTCAGCAGGTTTTTCTGTTATAGGCTTATCGGGGAAAATCTTTATCCAGACCTGACCGCCACGTTTGATGTAACGCGTCATAGCGATACGGGCAGCCTCTATCTGGTTGCTTGTGATCCATGCGGGTTCTGTTGCTACAAGACCGTATTCACCGTAAGTAACAGTGTTGCCTCTGTAAGCTTTACCCGTAAGTCTGCCGCGGTGAACGCGACGATATTTGACTCTTTTAGGCATTAACATATTATTTTCTGCCTCCTTCTTCTCTGGAACGTCTCTGACCCTGAGAAGGATTTCTGCGACGGTCGCCGCGGTGATCGTTTCTTCTCTGTTCACGAGGCTTTTCAACCGGAGCGGCAGCGCCCAACTTCTTGTCGGCGAGAACTTCGCCCTTGTAGATCCATGTCTTTACACCGATCTTACCGTAAGTTGTGTTTGCTTCCGCAAAACCGTAATCGATATCGGCACGAAGAGTTTGAAGCGGAATTGTGCCTTCATGATAATGTTCCGTTCTTGCGATTTCCGCACCGCCGAGACGGCCGGAAAGAGTTATCTTGATTCCCTTTGCTCCGAGACGCATCGTTCTGCCGATAGCCTGTTTCATTGCACGGCGGAATGCGATTCTCTTTTCGAGCTGCGTTGCAACGCTTTCAGCTACGAGCTGAGCGTCCATATCGGGGTTGCGGACTTCGACGATGTTCAGCTTCACGGTCTTGCCGATCAGCTTCTCCACGTCCTTGCGGTACTGCTCGATCTGCTCGCCGCCCTTGCCGATGACCACGCCGGGGCGGGCCACATGCAGGTAGATGGTGACGACCTCGTTGCTGCGCTCGATCTCGATCTTGGAGACCCCGGCGGCAAACAGCAGCTTCTTCAGGTACACGCGGATCTTGTGGTCCTCGACCAGCAGGTCGCCGACCTTCTCATTGCTGGCATACCAACGGGAATCCCAGTCTTTGATGACGCCCACGCGCATGCCATGGGGATTGACTTTCTGACCCATTTAACTGTTCCTCCCTTTCTTAGTCTCTCTCGGCGACGGCCAGCGTCACGTGAGAGGTTCTCTTGTTGATGCGGTAGGCGCGGCCCTGTGCCCGAGGCATCATGCGCTTGAGGATGGGGCCGGGGGTGGCGAACACCTGGGTGACCACCAGCTTGTCCGGATGCTCCTGGCACAGCCGGTAAAACTCCTCTGCGATAGACTGCGGTATACCGCCCACGCCAAAGCTCTCCACAATGATACAGTCATAATTTTCAAAAATACTCTTTAACACCTTGGGACGGATTCCCGGGATCAGCTTCATCAGGAAAACATTTTCATCCAGCTTCTCATAGAACCGGACTTCCTCCTCGTACGGAAGCATGGGGATATAGCGCATAATATTCATGTCCTGTATCACGGCGAGCGACGGATAGTCAATACTGGAAAATGCATTGTAGCTCTTGGACCGCACCTTCTTGGCACGGGTTCCGGCGATGACTTTTCCATCAAACACAATCTGTACCCCCTGTGAGCGGTCATCGGCAGCATATAAAAAGCTGTCGATCAGGTTCGACTTCGCGTCCGTGATCTCCAGGTCGATCGGCTTCTGCGCACCGGTAATCACAATCGGCTTTTTCGTGTTCTGCACCATATAGGAAAGCGCCGCTGCCGTGTACGCCATCGTATCTGTCCCATGGGCAATCACGAATCCGTCAAAATCGTCGTAGTGCTCCCAAATCGCATGAACCATGAGTTTCCAGTGTGACGGCTCCATGTTGGTGCTGTCCAGATTTAAAAGCTGAACCGCCTCGACATCGCAGATCTCTTTTACCTGCGGAATATACTCGATCAGCTCCTCCGGTGTGATCTGCGGTTTTAAGCCGTTATCCGACTTTCTGGACGCAATCGTTCCTCCGGTTGCCAGTAATAAAATACGTTTCTTCTGCTGCATACTCTCTCTCCGTTCTATCGTAATAATCCCCTCAGTGCAGCAAGAAGCGCCTCCACGTTTTCCTCTTTGGTTGCCCAGCAGGTACAGATGCGGACAGCGCTATGCGTATCGTCCACACGCGCCTGATATTCAAATGCAAAATCGTCTTTTAACTTTTCAAGCACCGCATCCGGAAGAATCACAAACTGCTGGTTCGACGGCGAGTCCACATAAAATTTTACGCCCATGTCCTTTAGCTCATCATGGATCTTTTCCGCAAGCCTTGATGCATGCGCCGAGATCTCAAAATACCTTTTCTCCTCGAATAGCGTGAGGAACTGGATGCCGAGCAGTCTGCCTTTTGCCAGCATGCCGCCCCGCTGCTTCATATTGTAACGGAAATCGCGCTTCAATTCCTCGTTTGTGATCACAACCGCCTCGCCAAAGAGCGCTCCGACCTTGGTTCCTCCGATGTAGAAGACATCCGTGAGTGCTGCCACATCGGCAAGGGTCAGATCATTTTCCCGGCACGTAAGACCGTAGCCCAGTCTTGCACCGTCTAAAAACAGATAAAGCCCTCTCTCTTTGCAGACATCATAGATCGCCTCCAGCTCCGCTTTTTTATAGATCGTGCCAATCTCCGTCGGATTGGAAATATAGACCATCTTCGGCTGAACCGTGTGTTCAAAACTTGCGTCTGCATAATGCGCGTCCGTATATGCAGCAATCTGCTCTGCTGTCAGTTTGCCGTCCGCCGTCTCGATCGTAAGGCACTTGTGTCCGCAGGACTCCAGTGCTCCCGTCTCATGTACGTTGATGTGTCCGGTCACCGCAGTGATCACACCCTGATAGTGTCTTAATGCAGCCGAAATCACTGTCACATTCGTCTGTGTTCCTCCCACCAGAAAATGCACCGCTGCCTCCGGTGCGGCGCACGCCTCTTTTATCTGCTCCGCAGCTGCCGCACAATATACATCCTCCCCGTATCCCGGGGTCTGTTCCATGTTGGTTGCCGCAAGTCTCTCTAAGATCGCCGGATGGCATCCCTCTGTGTAATCACTGTTAAACCGTATCATCTTTCTGATTCCTTTTCTCTATGTATTTGAGACGCGAACCAGCTCCTTCAGCTTCCGTGCTGCCGCGCCGCTGTCGATCGCCTCTGCCGCTAATTTTACACCCGCTTCCATAGATTCCGCAACCCCTCCGACATAAAGAGTTGCACCTGCGTTCAAAAGAACGATGTCACGCTTGGCGCCGCGCTCCGTTCCGTCCAGAATGGCTCTCGTAATCTTTGCGTTTTCCCCGCCGCTTCCGCCACGCAGCTCCTCCAGCGATACGCGCTTCATACCGAACTGCTCCGGTGTGATGGTAAATGTTGTCACCGCTCCATCCCGGATCTCGGATACCGTGGTCGCTCCTGTAAGCGTAATCTCATCCATGTTGTCCTCACCGCTGACCACATACGCGCGCTCCACCCCAAGTCTGCTCATCGCCGTCGCTACCTTTTCCGTGAGTGACGGACTGTAGACACCGACCACCATATTTTTTGCGCGGGACGGATTAGCGAGCGGTCCTAAGATATTAAAGACGGTACGGATTCCCATCTCACTGCGCGCCTGCCCGACATAGCGCATGGACTTGTTAAAAAGCTGCGCAAACATGAAGCCGATGCCAGCCTTCTCCACGCATTCCTCCACTTTCCTCGGATCTGCCATGATATTGACACCGAGCGCCTCTAGCACATCCCCGGCGCCCGATTTCGACGAGATGGAGCGGTTTCCGTGTTTTGCCACCGGGAGTCCTGCAGCAGCCACCACGAACGCCGACGTGGTGGACACGTTAAAGGTAAATGTGCGGTCTCCGCCGGTTCCCACCAGATCAATATAATTATCAACCTTCGGGGAAATTGTCTCAGCCTTGTCGCGGAGCACCGCTGCAAATCCAGCCAGTTCATCCAGCGTCTCGCCCTTCACGCGCTCCAACGCCAGAAACGCCGCGATCTGCGCCTGCGTCGCATCGCCGCTTAACATGATGTCCATCGCCTTTTTTGCTTCTTCCTCTGTCAGATTTTCTCCCTCGGCAACCTTTGCAATATATTCTTTCATTCTTTTTCCTCCTCTATCTGTTCAGTTCCCTTTTGAATGTCCGGCAGTATGTCTCCGCCGCCTCCGGCGCAAATCCCTGCTCCTCCAACAGCCTGATAAAATAACTTCCGACGATCGCTCCGTCGATCAGATCTGCAAGCGGCAGAACGTCCGCCGCCGTCCGGATGCCAAACCCCATCATCACCGGCAGATCCGTCGCATCACGGACTGCAGTAAGATAGCTTCTTACCTCCTTGTGGAACTCCGCTCCCTGTCCCGTGACACCCATGGACGATACGCAATAGACGAATCCCCGCGCCCCGGCGAGAATCTTCGGAATCCGCGCCCCGGACACCGGCGACACGAGCTGGATTAAGATCGTATCCTCCGATGCGTTAAGCACCGTCATCAGTTCCTCCTGCTCCTCAAACGGCAGATCCGGAACGATCAGTCCGTCCACCCCCGCCTCATTGCATCTTTTTACAAACGCTTCCACGCCGTAGTGCAGGATCGTGTTGTAATACATCATGAAGATGATCGGGACCGTCACACCCTCCGTGCGCAGTTCCTGCATCATTGCAAAAATCTTCTTCACATTCACCCCGCCGAAGATTGCACGGTACGATGCGTCCTGGATGACCGGTCCGTCCGCCACCGGATCGGAAAACGGCACGCCAAGCTCAATCACGTCGCAGCCGCCGCGCTCCTGCGCCCGGATGATTTCTTTTGTGGCTGCCAGATCCGGCAGTCCCGCGGTAATATAAGTAATAAATGCTTTCTCCTGCTTTTTGCTGCAGGCGTTCATACGCGCTTCTATTCGATTCATATCTGTCATATCCTCCCTCGCCGGACAACTTTCCGGCTCAATTTAAATATCCTTTTCCTGCAAGATAATCTGCGATCGTATTGACATCCTTGTCGCCGCGGCCCGACAGACAGATGACCATGGTCTCCTTTGCCGCCTGCTTCTCACCGACCGCCTCTTTGCGCTCCCTCGCGTACTTCATCGCATAGGCAACTGCATGGGCGCTCTCGATCGCAGGAATGATTCCCTCCAGTCTGCACAGCTCCATCAGCGCATCCATCGCCTCATCATCCCGGATTGCCACATATCGTGCGCGTCCGCTCTCCTTTAAGTACGCGTGCTCTGGACCGACGCCCGGATAATCCAGCCCCGCTGAGATGGAATGTGCAAGCTGGACATTGCCGTCCGCATCCTGCAGCAGATAGGAACGCATGCCGTGCAGAACTCCCGGCTCGCCAAGCGCCATCGCCGACGCGTGTTCCCCGGTCTCGATTCCCTTTCCGGCTGCCTCCACGCCGATCAGCTTTACCCCCTTCTCTTCAATAAAATCCGCAAACATGCCGATGGAGTTCGAGCCGCCTCCCACACACGCCATCACGACATCCGGAAGCTTTCCCTCCGCCGCAAGGATCTGTTTTTTCGCCTCGCGGCTGATGACGCTCTGAAACTCTTTCACCATCTTCGGATACGGATACGGTCCCACAGCAGAACCGATGATGTAAAAGGTATCCTCCGCCGTCTTTGCCCAGGTACGGATCGCCTCGTTGGTCGCATCCTTTAGTGTATTGCTCCCCGAAGTGACACTGACAACCTTCGCGCCGAGCATCTCCATGCGCATCACGTTTAACGACTGTCTTTTGATATCCTCGGCTCCCATATAGACCGTACACTCCATATCAAAAAGTGCCGCACCGGTCGCCGTCGCCACGCCGTGCTGCCCCGCTCCGGTCTCTGCGATCACCTTTTTCTTGCCCATGCGCTTCGCCAGCAGGATCTGTCCGATCACATTGTTAATCTTGTGTGCGCCGGTGTGATTTAAATCCTCGCGCTTTAAGTATATTTTCATGCCGTACTTTTCACTGAGACGCTCCGCGTAATATAACGGGGTCTCTCTCCCGACATACTGTTCCAGATAATAGTGGTATTGTTTGAGAAATTCCGGATCGCGGATTGCTTCCTCAAATGCCGCATCCAGTTCCTCCAGGGTATTCATCAGCGACTCAGCCACATACTGTCCGCCAAATGCTCCGTAATATGCTTTCCTGTTCATGTCTCGTCTTTCCTTTCCTGATCATGTTCCGCCGCGCCTTCTTCCTGTTCAGACGCCTTCTGTTTTTTGCACGGCTTTCTTAAATTTTTTAATCCTGATTATACTTTTTGCTCTCATTCCGTCACACAGCGTTTCCACGCCGCTGCTGACATCTGCGACATCGGGGGCAAAGATTCTGATTCCCTCCGCCACATTCTCTGCGTTAAGTCCGCCTGCCAGCACAAAGGTACGCCCTTCTGCCAGCAGTTCCTCCCGGAACGCACGCACGGCACAGCACATCTCATCCTGCCCGTCCTGTTCCCAGCCGAACGTCTTTCCGCTGCCGTATTCCCCGGCATCGAGCACAATCCCGGCAATCCGGTGATATTCTTCTCTGCGCCATCGGCGAACCTCGGCAGGATCACGGAGGTTGACTGCCAGCCACACCGGCAGCTTCGTCTGCGCTGCGATCCGCTCCGCCTCTGCGGCATCCACGCCATGCACCTGCAGCAGATCAAATCCTGCCCGCCCGATGTCCTCGATCAACGCTCTCTCCGGCGCGACCGTCACGGCTACTTTTCTTATGCCTTTATTTAATTTTTCAAATAGTTGTCTTGCTTTCTGCACTGTGACATAACGTTTACTTTTCTCGTACAGCACGAATCCGGCGTAATCCACACCTGTCTCATTGAGCGCTGCTATCTCATCCTCTCCTGTGATGCCGCAGATCTTGATCTTCGTCAATGTCCATCCTCCCTACCGCTGCTTCCAGCGCGCTGCCACCTCTCCCGGGTGCTCCGCCTCCATAAAGGCTCTCCCGATCAGAAATGCATTCACACCGCATGCTTTTAAGAACTCCACATCCTCATCCGATACAATGCCGCTTTCCGCCACCAGAAGCTTCTCCTGCGGCACCATGCGGCTTAAGCGCTCTGTCGTGTGCAGATCAATGGAAAAATCCTTGAGGTTGCGGTTATTGACGCCGATGATCTTTGCATCAAGCTTTAGCGCCCTCTCCATCTCCGCCTCGTCGTGTACCTCGACTAGCGCATCCAGCCCCAGTTCCCCCGCAAGCTGGTAGAAGTCATATATCTGCACGTCGTCTAAGATTGCCGCGATGAGAAGCACCGCATCCGCGCCGATTGCACGCGCCTCATAGAACTGGTACGGGTCAATCATAAAATCTTTGCGCAGGATCGGGAGATCAGTCATCTGCCGGATCTGCTTTAGATACGCCGTGCTGCCGTCAAAGTGATCCTCCTCCGTCAGGCAGGAGATTGCATCCACAGAAGCATTGTATTCCTCAATTCTATCCAGCAAGTTAATCTTGCTTTTAATTTTCCCTAGACTTGGGGACGCCTTTTTGAACTCTCCAATGACGGAAATGACATCTCCCTCAAGCGCTCCCTTAAAATCGTGATGACTGCCCTCATATACCTCCGCCAGCTTTCGCATCTCCTGCTCCGGTATCCGTCTCTTATGCTCCGGCAGTCTTCTTTTTTTATCACTCACAATCTGATCCAGTATCATACGCTGCTCCTCCCTTAAATGACACCCGACAGGAAATTCTCGATCATCCGCTTTCCGTGTTCCGTGTAGATGGACTCGGGGTGGAACTGAAGACCGACCACCGGATACTCTTTGTGCCGCATCGCCATAATCTCGCCGTCCGCGGTCTGCGCGGTGACTTTTAAACACTCCGGCAGATCGTCTCTTAGCACCGCCAGGGAATGATACCTTGCCACCTTAACCGGCGTGTCGATCCCGGTAAAAACACCGTCCAGGCAGTGTGTGGCTTCGGACTGTTTTCCATGGAATAACGTCTTCGCATAACTCACGGTTCCTCCGAACGCCTCACCGATGCACTGATGTCCGAGACAGATGCCAAGAATCGGTATTTTATTGTAGAAATGTTTTACGACATCCATGCAGATTCCCGCCTCTTTTGGGCTTTTAGGTCCCGGTGAAAGCACAATGCGCTCCGGCTGCATATCTTCTATCTCCCCGATCGTAATGGCATCGTTGCGTACCACCCGGATGTCCGGCGTGAAGGTTCCGATATATTGATAGAGGTTATAGGTAAAGGAATCATAGTTGTCAATCAAAAGAATCATAAGTTTTCCTCCTCCAGAAGTGTTCTTGCAAGCGCCATCACTTTGTTGCAGCATTCCTGATATTCTTTTCCTGGCACGGAGTCCGCGACGATTCCCGCGCCCGCCTGCAGATAGACCTCTCTGCCCTTCTTGATCATCGTGCGGATCGTGATGCAGAAATCCATATCACCGGAAAAATCGACATAACCGGTCGCACCGCCATAGAACCCGCGCCGCACCTTCTCCAGTTCCTCAATGATCTCCATCGCCCGGATCTTGGGTGCACCGCTTAACGTTCCAGCCGGAAGGAAGGATGCCAGCAGATCAAACGGATGATAGCTGCCCTTTTTCCTTCCCTCCACCATGGATACGATGTGCATGACATGGGAATAATTCCGCACATTCATAAAATCTGTGACCTTGACTGTTCCGAATTCCGAGATGCGCCCCATATCGTTTCGCGCCAGATCCACCAGCATCACATGCTCGGCACGCTCTTTCTCATCTGCCAGAAGTTCTCTGCGCAGCGCTTCATCCTCCTCCGCTGTCTTTCCTCTCGGTCTGGTCCCTGCGATCGGGCAGGTAAACACACGCTTTCCCTGCTGTTTTACTAACATCTCCGGCGAACTTCCGATCACCTCAAAATTACCGAACTGGAAGTAATAAAGATACGGCGACGGATTCAACTCGCGAAGCTCCTTATAGAGAGAAAAACCGTCACGTCCGGTCTCCACCGTCCATCGCTGGGAGAGCACCGTCTGAAAGATATGTCCTTCTCTGATATAGTGTCTGATCTTCTCCACCTTCGCGCTGTACGTCTCTGGCGTATCCGACTTTTTGCGGATGACGCCGTCCCTTTTTCCGCCCTCCGGCTGCTCCGCCTCCTCACTCCCGTGCCCGGTGTCCGCTTCGCATCTGCTGTCACATCCGCCCTCTGTCCGCTCCGGATGCATGGCGCGCCGGATCAGCTCTTCCGCCGTCACGCCGGCACGCTTTCTTCCTTCCTCCGTCTCCTCCTCTAAGACAACCGCGGTCAGCGTCTCCGCCACATAGTCCATCACGATAAACGCTTTCATCAACATCAGCTGAATCGTCTCAATCCCGATCTCATCCGGATTCTTCTCCGGCAGTTTTTCCGAGTAGCGGATAAAATCGTAGCCGACATTGCCCACCAGTCCGCCGGAAAAATTCAGTTCGTCATTCTCCTTATGAATCTCAAATTCGTCATAATATTCTTTTAACAGCGCTAACGGATTGCCCCTGCGCACCTCGCGCTCCCCGCCCTTTTTTGTGATGACAAGCGACTCCCCCTCCGAGGAGATCAGTTCCTCCGGTTCCCCCAAAAACGTATACCGGTCATAGTTCTTGTCATAGCTCTCGAGCAGAAATCCCTTTCTGCTTCCGACCAGATTCTCGTACATCGCCGTCGGCGTCTCGTTCACAATGCTGACTGTTTTCTTGTAGACCTTATAGATGCGCTTCATAAATCCTCCTCTTTCTTCTTTTAATTCATAGAAAATGCGTCCCATCAAGAAAGAATCCTGACCGGAGGGCTTTTTAATTCATTGGACGTAATTTCCCATGAATTAAAAAAATCCCTGACCCGGTAAACCGGATCAGGGACGAATGTCTCGTGGTGCCACCCTTCTTCTCTTATCATGCCTGGTTTTTTCTGTCCTCTTTGTAACCGTCCTCCCTGGATGTTTCTGACAGAAGATACAAAAAGCGGATACCTCCAAACTGGAAATATCCGCCACCAATCATGTATAGACTCTCAGATACAGATGTTCTCTATATCGTACCCCTGTAACGTGAGGACACGGCTTCCGCTACTCGGCTGCTGTTATCCGCCTTTCACTTTGCTCTCGCAAATCCATTCCATCCATACTATCCTGCCTGCTCCCACCGCCCCAGGCTCTCTGTGAAGAATCGTACAGTGTACTCCTTTTGCTCAACGATTTCTCATTTATTTGTCAGCAGTTTACCGCACTAATGTGGCAATGTCAAGAAGTTTTTTATTTTCCCGTCACCTTTTTTCTATCAATATGATATACTTTAAGCATTGATCCTGTTACAGGAAATGGAGGAGTTCTCAGATGAACAATGATGTATTTGAAACAATGCCCGTACCGAAAGCCTATTTCAAGATGGCTCTGCCTGTGGTGTTCGGCATGGTCATCAGCCTTGTATACAATATGGTCGACACATGGTTTATTGCAAAGACCCAGAACACCCGCCTCGTCGCCGGCGTCTCTCTCTGCGCCCCGATGTTCAGTCTCATGATTGCATTCGGTGATATTTTCGGGCTTGGCGGAAGTTCCGCCATCTCAAGACTTTTCGGGAAAAAAGATTATGACACCGCGCGGCGGATCAGTGCTTTCTGCCTTCTCGGCTCCATCTTCTTCGGCATTGCTGTTGCCGTTCTGATGCTGCTTTTTCAGACACCCATTCTGCATCTTCTGGGTGCCAGGGACGATACCATCGCCTATGCCGGCGCCTATTACCGCTTTCTGGTTCTCGGCTGCCCTGCCATTATCTTTAATATTGTCCCGGGGAATCTGCTCCGCACAGAAGGTCTGGCAAATGATGCCATGATTGGTTCCGTCATCGGGGCTGTGTTTAATATTTTTTTAGATCCCATTTTCATCTTCTCTCTGCATATGGGTGCCGGCGGCGCCGCACTTGCCACCATCCTGAGCAATCTGCTTGCCGACTGCTATCTCGTGTGGGTTGTATTCAAAAAGGCAGGGCATCTGTCGATGTCCTGCCGCGAAATGCATATTTCATCCGGTCATGTCCGTGACATTCTGCTGATCGGAATTCCGGCTTCCATCACGAACCTGATGCAGAGCTTTGCGGTACTCCTCACTAACCGTTTTCTGTTACCTTACGGTTCTGATAAAGTTGCCGCTCTTGGCATTGCCTTAAAAGTCAACATGATCACCAT
>ERZ780148.2331-NODE-2331-length-11143-cov-5.985841_pt1 | contig 11143 bp, 5 predicted proteins | sample MGYA00510984_ERZ780148 | MGnify/ENA primary metagenome ERZ780148 (study PRJEB29588, sample SAMEA2160902) | human gut metagenome | biome: human gut; feature: human-associated habitat; material: faeces | place: Denmark | collected 2008/2010 ...
TGTTCTCAAGGTGGCTCGAATAGAGCCACCCCCCACACATATGAGTAAAATTAGCTGCGAAGCAGCGAGAAAGCACGAGTATCGTGCGGTTTTACGAATGTGCGTGGGGTGGTTCTGGATAGACGCAATAAAAACACACAGATACGGAGAAGTTCAATTGGAAACCGAAACAGTCACAGGATACGTTGATCATATAATATACAGAAATGCAGAAAACGGGTATACGGTACTTGTTCTTGTAGTGAACGAGGAGGAGCTCACATGTGTGGGTACTTTTTCGGACATTGCTGAGGGTGAAAATATAGAGGCTCACGGTGAGTATACAGAGCATGCCACCTATGGCAGACAGTTTAAGGTAGTAAGCTTTGAAGAGAAAGAGCCGGAGGATGAGATGGCTATTGAGAGGTATCTGGGCTCAGGAGCCATACATGGTATAGGACTTGCGCTCGCAGCACGTATTGTCAGGCGATTCAAGAAGGATACCTTCCGCATCATAGAGGAAGAGCCGGAGAGGCTTGCTGAGGTAAAGGGCATTAGCCAGAGAAAGGCTATGGAGATTGCGGACCAGGTCAATGCAAAAAGAGACTTAAGGGAAGCCATGATTTTTTTGCAGCAGTACGGCATCAATATGAATCTGGCTGTGAAGATATATAATAAGTATGGCGGAGAGATATACAGCGTGCTCAAGGAAAATCCATACCGCATGGCGGATGATATCGACGGAGTTGGTTTTAAAACTGCAGATGAGATAGCGGCGCGGGTTGGCATCAAGACTGATTCTGATTTTAGAATAAAAAGCGGTATACAGTATGTTTTGCAGCAGGCTGCCATGGACGGACACACATATCTGCCGATGGAGGAACTTACGAGGCGTGCTGTATATCTGCTCGGAGTGGAAAGCTCGCAGGTTGAGGCACATTACATGAATCTGGCCATGGACAGGAAGATTGTCATGCAGCTAAAGGATGATATAACCCAGATTTATGCTAACACCTTTTATTATATGGAGGCAAACACGGCAGCCATGCTAAAGCAGCTTGATGTGACGTATGATGTGCCGGATATCGAGATAGAGGCTGCAATCAGAAATATAGAGAAAAAGACAGAGATGGAGCTCGATGAGCACCAGGCTGAGGCGGTGAAGGAAGCAGTCAGAAATGGCCTTTTAGTCATTACAGGAGGACCCGGAACAGGAAAAACCACCACTATCAATACTATTATCAAGTATTTTGAGCTGGAGGGCATGGATATTTTTCTGGCTGCACCGACAGGACGTGCGGCAAAACGCATGAGTGAGACGACAGGCTACGAGGCGCGCACAATCCACCGTATGCTTGAGTTAAACGGCGGCATGGACACAGGAAGCGCAGCTGGCTTTGAGAGAAATGAAAGGAATCCGCTCGAGACGGATGTAATCATCATAGATGAGATGTCGATGGTTGATATATCACTCATGTACTCATTGCTAAAGGCGGTTGTGGCAGGTACGAGACTCATACTTGTAGGAGATGTGAACCAGCTTCCGAGCGTGGGACCGGGCAGCGTGCTAAAGGATATTATTGATTCAGGTGCCTTCCACACGGTAAAGCTTACAAAGATTTTTCGTCAGGCGAGCACGAGCGATATTATAGTAAACGCCCACAAGATAAATAATGGAGAAGAGGTATCGTTAGATAATAAGAGCATGGATTTCTTTTTTCTAAAGAGATATGATGCCGACAAGATAATAAATGTTACATTACAGCTGATAAAGCAGAAGCTTCCTAAGTTTGTAAATGCTACAGAGTATGATATACAGGTGCTTACGCCTATGAGAAAGGGGCTTCTTGGAGTGGAACGTCTAAACGGTATATTGCAGGCGTATATGAATCCGGCAGACAAGAGCAAGCGCGAAAAAGAATACAGGGGCACGATTTTCCGCGAGGGCGACAAGGTGATGCAGATAAAGAACAACTATCAGATAGAGTGGGAAATTAGGACAAAATTCGGACTTTGTGTGGATAAGGGCATGGGAATCTTCAATGGAGATACAGGTATCATTGAGGAAATCAACGATTTTGCCGAGACCATGACCATATCCTTTGACGAGGGCAGAAAGGTGGAGTATCCGTTTAAGCTTTTGGAGGAGCTTGAACTTGCATACGCGGTCACTATACACAAGTCACAGGGAAGTGAGTATCCGGCGGTCGTTATACCTCTTTTGAGCGGCCCGAGAATGCTTATGAACAGGAATTTGCTTTATACGGCGGTTACAAGAGCAAAGAAATGTGTTACCATAGTGGGTGACGAACAGACATTTTATGAGATGATACAAAACAACTCACAGCAGAGACGCTATAGCGGGCTTAGAGACAGAATAGTGGAGGAGACTATCTGATGAAAATAAGAAAACTTACAAATGAAGAGATAAAAGGGGCATGTGCCTTTGCGGTAAGTATATACAATATCGCAATCAGAGGCTGCTTTCGGACACAGGACTGTCATCGATATTTTGATGAATATATGGATGCAGACAGGCTGACGGACGAGGAAAGGGCCGGTGTTCTTGTAGTATTTGGTGCGTTTGATAGCAATGTGCTGTGCGGAGTGTGCGGCATGACAAACGAGGGGCATATCACCATGCTGTATGTGCATCCGCAGTATTTAAGACGTGGAATTGGCAAAAAGCTTCTGGAGAGAGTCAGGATATATGCGCGCATGCAGCTTAAGCTCATGCAGGTGTCTGTAAATGCAATGCCGGCATACACGGCAGACTACTTCAGTCGTGTGGGCTTTAAGAGTGCATATCAGGGAGGCTTTTGCAATGGACAAGGCGATATGTACGTTCCTATGACAGCAAAAAGCATATATCAGGTGGAGTATACACAGCGACATATAGCTGATAAGACTTTTATTGCAATTTCAGTTGGCTTTACATGCCTTGTATTTTTTTCAGGACTGATATATGCGGTATGCGCGGGGCTTACTCCGTAACGCTCAGATGCAGTTTTAATGGGCTGCAATAGTTGCCGGTCATACTTTGGTGTGAACAGTAACTAATATTGTATACATAAATATGCATATTTATGTAACAAAAAACAGTTGAAAAATCGGCTGTATTATGATACACTTTTTACAATTTAAGCAGATATACTATGCAATTACACTTTATAAGAAAAAAGAGACGCCCTCTTTTTTTTTGCGCAGACGTAAGGTCAGTTGCAGCTAAGAAGCTTATGGTTACAAAGTATAACACGAAAGGGCAGGGTAAAGATGAAAGCATTTTTAATTCTTGAAGATGGTAATGTATTTACCGGAACCAGCATTGGTTCAACAAGGGAAGTCATTAGTGAGATAGTATTTAACACATCAATGACAGGATATCTGGAGGTACTTACAGATCCTTCCTATGCAGGACAGGCTGTTGTAATGACTTATCCACTTATCGGAAATTATGGAATCACACCGGATATGGAGTCGGAAAGACCATGGCCGGATGGATATATAGTAAGAGAGCTGTCGCGTATGCCAAGTAATTTCCGCTGCGAGGGTACTATACAGGATTTCCTCGAGAAAAACGATATTCCGGGGGTGGCCGGCATTGATACACGTGCGCTTACAAAGATTCTCAGGGAAAAGGGTACTATGAACGGAATGATTACCACAAATGAGAATTACAATCTCGATGAGATTATTCCAAAGCTCAAGGCATATACTACAGGCAATGTGGTTGACAAGGTCACATGCACTGAGAAAAAGGTTTTAAAGGGCCAAGGAAAGAGGGTTGCCCTCATGGATTTCGGTGCCAAAAACAACATCGCCAAATCACTCAATGAAAGAGGCTGTGAAGTTACAATTTACCCTGCACACACAACCGCTGAAGAGATACTTGGTGACAATCCTGACGGAATCATGCTCTCAAACGGACCTGGAGATCCAAAGGAGTGTGTAGATATTATAAAGGAAATAAAGAAGCTTTATGACAGCAATGTGCCGATTTTTGCAATCTGCCTCGGACATCAGCTCATGGCACTTGCAACAGGCGCAGATACACACAAGATGAAGTACGGACACAGAGGTGGAAACCATCCGGTTAAGGATCTTGCAACAGGCCGTGTTTATATTTCTTCCCAGAACCATGGATATGTGGTTGACACAGATAAGCTTGACCCTAATGTGGCTGAGCCTGCATTTATAAATGTCAACGACGGCACTAATGAGGGACTTAAGTATGTGAACAAGAATATCTTCACAGTTCAGTTCCATCCGGAGGCATGCCCTGGACCACAGGATTCAGCATATCTTTTTGACCGCTTTATTAACATGATGGGAGGTAACCAGTAATGCCAAGAAATAATGATATTAAAAAAGTATTAGTTATCGGTTCCGGTCCAATCGTAATCGGACAGGCCGCAGAGTTTGATTATGCAGGAACACAGGCCTGCCGTTCCTTAAAAGAGGAGGGCGTTGAGGTATGTCTGGTAAACTCAAACCCTGCAACTATCATGACTGATAAGCAGATTGCGGATCAGGTATATATAGAGCCACTTACTCTTGAGTCATTAAAAGAGATTATCATAAAAGAAAAGCCTGACAGCATCCTTCCTACACTCGGTGGACAGGCAGGACTCAATCTCGGCATGGAGCTCGCTGAGTGCGGCTTCCTTGATGAGCAGGGAGTAAAGCTTATCGGAACAACAGCAGAGACCATCTTTAAGGCTGAGGACCGTCAGGCCTTCAAGGATACCATGGAGAAAATCGGTGAACCAATCGCGGCTTCACAGGTTGTAAAGAATATCGAGGATGGTATCGCATTTACCAACAAGATTGGTTACCCTGTAGTTCTTCGTCCTGCATTTACACTCGGCGGCTCCGGCGGTGGAATTGCTCACGATGAGCAGGGGCTTATCGACATACTTTCAAATGGACTTCGCCTGTCACGTGTCGGAGAGGTTCTTGTAGAGAGATGTATCGCAGGATGGAAGGAAATCGAGTACGAGGTAATGCGTGATGCCAACGGCAACTGCATCACCGTATGTAACATGGAAAATATCGACCCGGTCGGTGTGCATACAGGAGATTCAATCGTAGTAGCACCTTCGCAGACACTTGGAGATAAAGAGTATCAGATGCTTCGTACATCAGCACTCAATATCATCAACGAGCTTCAGATTACAGGAGGCTGTAACGTACAGTATGCCCTCAATCCTGACTCATTCGAGTACTGTGTTATCGAGGTAAACCCACGAGTTTCACGTTCATCAGCACTCGCATCAAAGGCTACAGGATATCCTATCGCCAAGGTTACAGCCAAGATTGCACTCGGCTATCACCTCGATGAGATCAAGAACGCTATCACACAGAAGACATACGCAAGCTTTGAGCCGATGCTTGATTACTGTGTAGTCAAGATTCCAAGACTTCCGTTCGACAAGTTCCTCACAGCAAAGCGTACACTTACCACTCAGATGAAGGCTACAGGAGAGGTAATGAGTATCTGCAACAACTTCGAGGGTGCCCTTATGAAGGCTATCAGATCTCTCGAGCAGCATGTTGATTCACTTATGTCTTATGACTTTACAGGTCTTACAGATGATGAGCTTGAGAAACAGCTTGCAGTTGTTGATGACAGACGTATCTGGGTTATCGCAGAGGCGCTCCGCCGTGGAGTTAAATACGAGCATATTCACGAGATTACTAAGATAGATCTTTGGTTTATCGATAAAATCTCAATACTTGTTGAGATGGAGAACCGTTTAAAGACAGAGGAGCTTACAGTTGATCTGTTAAAAGAGGCAAAGCGTATCGAGTTCCCTGACAATGTTATCTCACAGCTTACAGATATTGATGAGGCTGATATCAAGAAGATGCGTTACGACAACGGCATTGTGGCAGCCTACAAGATGGTTGATACCTGTGCCGCAGAGTTTGAAGCAGAGACACCATACTACTACTCAGTATTCGGCAGCGAGAATGAGGCGGCAGAGACAAATCCACAGAAAAAGGTGCTTGTACTTGGTTCAGGACCTATCCGTATCGGACAGGGTGTTGAGTTTGATTACTGTTCAGTTCACTGTACATGGGCGTTTGCCAAGGAAGGCTGGGAAACAATCATCGTAAACAACAACCCTGAGACCGTTTCAACTGACTTTGATATTGCTGACAAGCTCTATTTTGAGCCACTCACAGCAGAGGATGTTGAGAGCATCGTTAATATTGAAAAGCCTGACGGAGCTGTTGTACAGTTCGGTGGACAGACCGCCATCAAGCTTACAGAGGCACTTATGAAGATGGGTGTCAAGATACTTGGAACAAAGGCTGAGGATGTAGACGCAGCCGAGGACAGAGAGCTCTTCGACGAGATTCTTCAGAAGACAGGTATCCCAAGAGCAGCAGGTGGTACAGTATTTACAGCTGAGGAGGCAAAGAAGGTAGCAAACGAGATCGGTTACCCTGTACTTGTCCGTCCTTCATACGTGCTTGGCGGACAGGGTATGAAGATTGCATGGAATGATGATGAAATCGAAGAGTTTATCGGCATCATCAACACAATCACACAGGATCATCCAATCCTTGTAGATAAGTACCTTATGGGTAAGGAAATTGAGGTTGATGCAATCTGTGACGGTACAGATATCCTGATTCCGGGTATCATGGAGCACATCGAGCGTACAGGAGTACACTCAGGAGACTCTATCTCAGTTTACCCTGCACATACTATCTCAGAAAAAGCAAAAGAGACTCTGGTTGAGTATACAAAGAGACTTGCACAGGCACTCCATGTTGTTGGTATGATTAATATCCAGTTTATCGACATGGATGACAACATCTATGTTATCGAGGTAAACCCACGTTCTTCAAGAACAGTACCATACATCAGCAAGGTTACAGGTATTCCAATCGTAGACCTCGCAGCAAGAATCATCATGGGTGAGACAATAAAGGGCATGGGCTACACACCTGGACTTGCTCCGACAGCCGATTACATTGCAATCAAGATGCCGGTATTCTCATTCGAGAAGCTGCGTGGCGCTGAGATTTCACTCGGACCTGAGATGAAGTCAACAGGAGAGTGTCTTGGAATCGACAAGACCTTCAATGGTGCGCTTTACAAGGCATTTGAGGGTGCGGGAGTCGAACTTCCTAAGTACAAGCAGATGATTATGACTGTAAAGGATGCTGACAAGCCTGAGGCAGTAGGTGTTGCAAAGCGTTTTGAGAAGCTTGGCTACAAGATTTATGCTACAAGAAGTACTGCAAAGTACTTACAGGAGCACGGAGTAAATGCTCTTCGCGTAAACAAGATATCACAGGAGTCTCCAAACGTCATGGATCTTATCCTCGGACACAAGATAGACCTCGTAATCGATACACCTACACAGGGTAACGGAGACAAGACAAGAGACGGCTTCCTTATCAGAAGAAATGCAATCGAGACAGGTGTTTATTGTATCACAGCCATGGATACAGCCAATGCACTTGCACATGCATTAGAGACTGCTTCTGACAAGAAGACACCGGTTGATATTGCAACAGTTAAGAATCTTTAAAAGTATATAGAATATATTTTATCCCCGGACAGTATAGCGGATATGCTGCCCGGGGGTTTTTTTATAAAATCAAAAATATGATGTGTTATGCCTGTATGCATGCCGCAGGTTATAATAGAATCGGTTTTTGTTAATCTGACGGAATAGTATAAGTAATACGCGTGAAAAATATGCAAAGTTTAATAGAAATTTGACAAATTATTAACAAAAGCAATTGATTTTTACATAAATTTGTAGTATAATAACTTTGTTAAAAAATTAACAGCACGGATGTGCAATACAATTTAAAGGAGATAATATAATGGCAAAGAAAGTTGTAATCGCAAGTGCTTGCCGTACAGCAATCGGCAAAATGGGCGGAGCATTAAGCAATACTCCAGCCGCAGATTTAGGTGCAATCGTAATTAAGGAGGCTTTAAACCGTGCAGGTGTTGCTCCTGAGATGGTTGACGAGGTTAAGATGGGTTGTGTTATCCAGGCAGCTCAGGGACAGAACGTAGCTCGTCAGGCTTCTATCAAGGCAGGACTTCCAATCGAGGTTCCAGCTATCACAATCAATGTTGTTTGTGGATCAGGTCTTAAGTGCGTAAACGACGCTGCTACAATGATCAAGGCCGGTGAGGCTGATATCGTTGTTGCCGGTGGTATGGAGAACATGTCAATGGCTCCTTACGCTATGACAAAGGCACGTTTCGGATACAGAATGAACAATGCAACAATCATCGATACAATGGTTAACGATGCTCTTACAGATGCATTCAACCACTATCATATGATGATCACAGCTGAGAATGTATGTGATAAATACGGCATCACTCGTGAAGAGCTTGATGAGTTCTCAGCAAACTCACAGCAGAAGTGTGAGGCAGCTATCGCAGCAGGCAAGTTCGATGATGAGATCGTTCCTGTACCTGTTAAGGTTAAGAAAGAAATTGTTGAGTTCAAAAAGGACGAGGGACCTCGTGCCGGAACAACAGTAGAGACTCTTTCTAAGCTTCGTTGCTGCTCAGGTAAAGAGGGCGGACTTGTTACAGCTGGTAACGCATCAGGAATCAATGATGGTGCTGCAGCAGTAGTTGTAATGAGCGAAGAGAAAGCTAAGGAGCTCGGTGTTAAGCCATTAGCTACATGGGTAGCAGGAGCACTTGGCGGAGTTGAGCCTGAGATCATGGGTGTTGGACCGGTAGCTTCTACAAAGAAGGTTCTTGCAAAGACAGGTCTTACAATTGATGATTTCGATCTTATCGAGGCAAACGAGGCATTTGCTGCACAGTCAATCGCTGTAGCAAGAGATCTTGGTTTCGATATGAGCAAGGTAAATGTAAACGGTGGTGCTATCGCACTCGGACATCCTGTAGGAGCTTCAGGCTGTCGTATCCTTGTTACATTATTACATGAGATGCAGAAGAGAGGATCTAACAGAGGTCTTGCAACACTTTGTATCGGTGGTGGAATGGGATGTTCTACTATCGTTGAGAAGTACTAATTTTCTTTGCCAATAGATATATGAGGGGATGCAGGTGCATCCCCTTGTAGTGTGAATTAGTTTATTCACATCAGTTTATATATATGATTAAGTTATGCTGCAGAGGCTTAGCACTTAAAGCTTTTGCACCATAATATATTTTAGGAGGAATTAAAATGAAGGTTGGAATTATCGGTGCTGGTACAATGGGCCAGGGAATCGCAAAAGCATTCGCACAGGTAGATGGATACGAGGTAGCACTCTGCGATATCAAGCAGGAGTGGGCTGAAGGCGGAAAAGACAAGATTGCAAAAGGATATGCAAGACTTGTAGCAAAAGAGAAAATGACACAGGAGAAGGTTGACGGCATTCTTGCAAGCATCACTCCTGGTTTAAAAGAAGATCTCTGCAAGGATTGTGACCTCATCGTTGAGGCTGCTTTCGAGGATATGCAGGTTAAGAAAACTACATTCGCTGAGTTAGACAAGATTGCTAAGCCAGAGTGTATTTTCGCTTCAAATACATCATCACTTTCAATCACAGAGATTGGAAACGGACTTACACGTCCATTAATCGGTATGCACTTCTTCAACCCTGCTGACCGTATGAAGTTAGTAGAGGTTATCGCAGGTGTTAACACACCTGTTGAGACAGTTGATGCAATCAAGAAGATTGCAGAGGAGATTGGCAAGACACCTGTACAGGTTAACGAGGCTGCCGGTTTCGTAGTAAACCGTATCCTTATCCCAATGATCAACGAGGCTGCTTTCATCAAGATGGAGGGCGTTTCAGATATCGCCGGAATCGATGCAGCTATGAAGCTTGGTGCTAACCATCCAATGGGACCATTAGAGCTTGGAGATTTTATCGGACTTGATATCTGCCTTGCAATCATGGACGTTCTTTACAATGAGACAGGTGACAGCAAGTATCGTGCATGCCCACTCCTTCGCAAGATGGTAAGAGGCGGAAACCTTGGATGCAAGAGCGGCAAGGGATTCTACGTTTACAACGCAGACCGCACAAAGACACCTGTAGACGCAATGTAAAAGAGATTAAAACAAAATATAAATTTCAAGGAGAATAAATCATGGATTTCACTTTAGATCAGAAACATGAGATGGCTCGCGACCTTTTCAAACAGTTCGCAGAGACAGAAGTTAAACCTCTTGCACAGGAGACTGACGAGACAGAGGTATTCCCAGCAGAGACAGTTGCTAAGATGGGAAAATATGGATTCATGGGCATTCCTGTACCAAAGGAGTACGGCGGACAGGGCTGTGATCCACTTACATACGTTATGTGTGTAGAAGAATTATCAAAGGTTTGTGGTACAACAGGCGTTATTGTATCTGCTCATACATCACTTTGTATCGATCCTATTATGACATTCGGTACAGAGGAGCAGAAGAAAAAATATGTTCCTGACCTTGCTTCAGGCAAGAAGATCGGTGCCTTCGGTCTTACTGAGCCGGGCGCTGGTACAGATGCACAGGGATGTCAGACAAAGGCCGTTTTAGACGGAGACGAGTGGGTTCTTAACGGATCTAAGTGCTTCATCACAAACGGTAAGGTTGCTGATGTTTACATCATCATCGCTATTACAAGCATCACAGAGGACAAGCGTGGACGTAAGAAGAAGAACTTCTCTGCATTCATCGTAGACAAGGGAACACCTGGATTCTCATTCGGAACAAAAGAGAAGAAGATGGGTATCCGCGGATCATCTACATACGAGCTTATCTTCGAGGATGCACGTATTCCAAAGGATGCATTACTTGGAAAAGAGGGAAGAGGTTTCCCAATCGCTATGCATACACTTGATGGTGGACGTATCGGAATCGCTGCTCAGGCACTTGGTATTGCAGAGGGCGCATTAGAGAGAACTATCGAGTACACAAAGGAAAGAAAGCAGTTCGGCCGTTCAATCGCACAGCAGCAGAATACACAGTTCAAGCTTGCAGATATGGCTACACGTATCGATGCAGCTAAGTATCTTGTATACGCAGCAGCTATGAAGAAGGCAGAGTTTGCTAAGAACCCTAAGGTTTCTTACTCAGTAGATGCAGCAAAGGCTAAATTATTCGCAGCAGAGACAGCTATGGCTGTTACAACAGAGTGCGTTCAGTTATTCGGTGGATACGGATAT
>ERZ780148.2337-NODE-2337-length-11122-cov-3.688624_pt1 | contig 11122 bp, 8 predicted proteins | sample MGYA00510984_ERZ780148 | MGnify/ENA primary metagenome ERZ780148 (study PRJEB29588, sample SAMEA2160902) | human gut metagenome | biome: human gut; feature: human-associated habitat; material: faeces | place: Denmark | collected 2008/2010 ...
CGACGAGGGCGCGCGGCGGCTCGTCAATCTCGTCACCGCCTGGACAAACGAGATCAAAGAGATGATGGGCGGCATGGGCATCAATTCTATCGAAGCGCTCCGCGGCAACCGCCTTATGCTCCGCGGCGTGGGTCTGACGGACAAGGAACTCGAGATTCTGGGCGTCGCTCACGCGGGCGAGTAAAGCGAGGTGTATATGGTTACTATCGATTGCAAAAATATGCCGTTCGACGAACTCAATCGGCGCGTTAAGGCTTGCGCCGACCGCGAAGTCGCGATAACCGGCGCGCTCGGTCAGCGATATATCGGTTGCGGGCTGACGGACAAGGAAATCACGATAACCGGCACGCCAGGCAACGCGCTCGGCGCTTACCTCGGCGGCGCGGATATTACCGTGCGCGGCAACGCTCAGGACGCCGTCGGCGACACTATGAACGCGGGCAAAATCACCGTGTTCGGACGCGCGGGCGATACCGTCGGCTACGCTATGCGCGGCGGCGAAATTCTGATCGAGGGCGACGCCGGCTTTCGGACGGGTATTCATATGAAAGAGTACGGCGACCAAGTCCCGGCTATCGTTATCGGTGGCAAGGCGGGCGATTTTCTCGGCGAATATCAGGCGGGCGGCGTGATAGTCGTGCTGGGGCTGAACGCGGACGGCGCTTGTCCCGTGGGCGCGTACTGCGCTACCGGTCAGTACGGCGGCAAAATCTTTATCCGCACCGACGAAGCGCCCAAATCGCTTCCCCCGCAAACGGACGTGACCCCACACGCGGATATTACCGAAATTCTGCCGCTTATCGCCGACTACGCCAAGACCTTCGGCGCCGACTATGACGAAATAATCGGCGGCAACTTCGTCCTCGTCACTCCGTCCACCTCGCACATTTACAAGCGTTTGTACTGCAATCGCGCGGTTTAATTTGCTTCTTTCCTTCCTTCTTTTTTTGTGCGGACAACCCGGGCAAGTCGCTTCCTCCGACTCCCGGGCTGTCCTTTTTTATACGAAATCGCCCATATATCAGCGCAAAATATTTAAAATCGCCCGCGTGCTTCCCGTTTCCCCGCCGTCATAACGAAAATCTATTTAACTATCAAGTTTCAAAGCGTTATATTATTTTTCAAAAAATTTGCCTGTAAAGAAATCTGTTTTTCAAAATCCGAATTCGCAAGACTACTATTTAATTGATTTATTTTTCCCATCCCGAAAAGTCGATCGCAAGACTTTAAATCCGCTATGATTTTATTAGAAGCAAGCGCCCGCAAAATATCAAGGCGAATATCATCGGTTTTCTGATTTTTCCGCTATCTCTTATCCGTGCAAAATTCATACGATTGCCGATATTTCCCCTCTGCGTCAAATACGTTGTCGTTTCGCGCATCGTGCGTATATTTTACTACAACCGCACCGCTTGTGTTAATCAATGCGATTGTGTTCCACGAAAACAGTAACATTCCAAATACTATCATTTCAAAAATAACGATTTTATGCGCCAAGCTACTGGCGGTCTATATTCCTTCTCAACGTTTTACATAAAAAAGTGCGGTAATCGCCGTTTACCGCACGAAAAACACGAATTCCGACTAATTACTATCAATTCTTATGGATGTAGGGTTGAGAAAACATAAGTATCGAAAGTATCGGAACTTGCGTTTTTACCGGATTTATTAGTTATTCGCACCAAAAAAGTCGGCAAAAATTTTGTCTTTTTATTGCCGCGATACCGGATACGCGTGCGCGTTCCTTTTTCGGAACGATAAGAATTGTTTGGCATACTTAATGTACCGTTTTTATATCGTTAGTCAATTATTTGATTAAATTTTCATTCGTTTTTAGGTTATTATCGATGACTGAACTAACCCTATCGTTTCTTTGTCCCACAAAATTTTCACGCGCAAGTTTTAGGATCGCTCTGGAATAAGTACAGAAGATATTGCCATCGACTGTAATCGACCGCACGCGCGGCGCGTTCTTTTGCAAGTTCTTCGATGACGGCGTTGATTTTATCGTAGCGCGCCGTACTTTTCCCGGGGCTTTTGTACGGCACGGTCATCGGGCGGGCGCTCCCGAGCAGTTTTAATTTCTCGTCCAGTTTGCTCGGCACAAGCGGCTTAACCTCATAATAATCCGCACCCGCGCGTTTCACGGACTCCGCAAAGTCACGGCTTCCGTCCTCGCCGACCGCAACGATCGCGCAGTTCGTTTTTCCCAAAGTTTTCAGAACGGACAAGCCGTCGCACTCGGGCTCAGCCACGCTCAGAACCATAGCGTCCGGCTCGTATTTTCGAAACAGCCTGACCGCCGCCTGTTTGCCCGTCGCGATCCCGACAACGACGTAATCGGCTGAATCGTAAAAATACTCCGCCGCCGCGCCAAGCGTTCCGTGCCGATCGTCGACCAACAAAATTCTCGTTTTCATAATACACATTTCCTCCGCAAATTGTGTCCGACGGTGAACGTCCGCTAAAACAAGTTACCGCGAACGCACCCGCCATTATCACTAATTATAATCGTTTCGTCGGAAGTCGGCAACGGTTTTATACCTACCGCGCCGTTATTTTATGTCGCTTTATACGAGTTTTAGTCGCTTTAACGCCCGCGCGCCGTCCGGCTTCGAAGTTTTCGCACGCAATTTAACGATAATATATACCATAAACCGATACTCAACTCGCAAAATCGCATATAAACGGCGTAAAAATACAAAAAGCCGACAAATCGCGGCATATACGTTTCACTCCGACTCCGATTGGTTTACTTCGACAAAATCATTAAATAAATTTTCCGCGGTTATCGTCAAGCCTTGACAAATTTTTCACCTTCGCGTATGATAATATATATGTAACTAGTTAAACGCTTATCGGTTATGATTTCATAATCATATCGTTTACATTAGTTATGTTATCATAACTTTATCGGAGCAATAAATGGATAAAACCGATTTTATAACGTTCGTATATCCTGCGCTACTGCTGTTAGTAGGCATAATATACGTAATATGCGGAAAATTTTCGAAACCGAATTTTTTCATCGGTTATCGTAACAAACTAAATCGCAAAAACGAAACGCTGTGGAAAATCTCGAACTTCGTCTCGGGCATAATGTTTTCATGCTTTGCGTTCTTCCACTGCTGTGTATGTCTTGCATTGATAGCGATCAAATATATTGCCAAAGTAAATATGTCGCTTACGGTACTGGTCATTATATCGCAAACTCTCTTCCTTGTGGAACTCGTCGTCGTAATCGCCGCAACTAATACGTTCACTCACTGGACGAAAGATAAACTCAAAACGTCGTCCTCCGACGAACAAGATTATTAAACATTTAAAAGTCCGTCGCTTCCGTCGGGCTTTTGCTATATCTGCAGAAACACGCTATCCCCCGTCTCATCATATTGTAACGTTGTATTCGTTCATAATATCTTATTGTTTCCACCCGAACCGACGCTCGTTTTAATTTGATTTGCCGGAATTGTGGATAACTCAATCGCGAAATGTGGATAACTCGGCAATTCAGGCGAGTTATCCACATTTTGCTTTGCTAAAGTTGCTAATCTGTAATGATCAGCCTCTTATTATACCGTCAAGACTATTAAATACTTATTCTATGCAAGCCCATAATTACATTACTTTGTATTGTTTCACGTGAAACATTTATATAAGCTTACCGGGCATAAAACGTGGCGAATGTTTCACGTGAAACATTCGTAGAATATTTTTCATCCATACTTTCACGTAAAGCAACACAAAACGCCGTCCGAACATAGAGTTCAGACGGCGTTTACGCAAAATTAGCCTAAAATGGTAAATTATTCGTTATCCGAAGTCGGCACATAGTACTTTTCAAGGGTTTCGAGGATATCGCAAATGCGGTCGAGATCGTCGCGATTGTAATAATCGATGTAAATGCGGCCTTTTTTGTCGTTGCCGAGTGCAGAAACTTTGGTCGCAAAAGTGCGTTGCATACGCGATATCATATCTTTTAATTCGACGCTTTGCTCAACTTTCGGCTTAGCAGGCTTCGGATTGAGATAATTTTTAACGATTTTCTCGAAGTCACGAACGGTAACTCGGTTATCAACGCCCATAGAGGCAAGTTTGAACTGATCTTCGGGATCGGTAACCACAACCAAACAACGCGCATGTCCCGGAGAAAGTTTACCCGACGCAACCAAATCGGTTACCGGTTTGGTAAGCGTGAGCAAGCGCAGCGTATTGGCAACCGCGGGGCGGCTCTTACCGATACGGTCGGCAACTTGTTCTTGCGTATAGCGGTATTCGTCCATAAGTTGCTTTATCGCCGCGGCGGTTTCGATAGGATTGAGATCTTCGCGTTGCAAATTCTCGATAAGCGAGATCTCTTTTACTTGCTGCGGAGTATAGTCGCGCACGATCGCAGGAATGGTTAAAAGTCCCGCTCGCTTAGAGGCGCGCCAACGACGTTCGCCCGCAATAATCATATATCTGCCGTTCGGTTGCATTACCACGATAATAGGGGAAATGACTCCGTGGATCCTGATACTATTAGCCAATTCACTTAACGCAACCTCGTCAAAGTTCTTACGCGGCTGATTTACGTTAGGATCGATCTGGGTAAGCGGAAGTTCTCGCGGCGTTTCACCGGTAACCGCCGCTTCAGTCTTTTCTGCGGAATCATCGCGGAAACTGAAATCATATTCTTGCTCGGAATCGCTAAGCAGAGCACTCAAGCCTTTGCCTAAACCTTTCTTAACTGCCATTTTCTTTCGTTCTCCTTTCTTTTAAGAGGAATTATACTTATATTTTCATAACTAAAAGTATGTGAAATTACAAATATAATTATATATCAAACGACAAATTTAGTCAATCATACTGACCGATTTCGAAAATTTAACCCGAAAATTTGATATAGTTATGTTTTGATAACCTATTTATGCGATTTTTCCGGTAAACAACCGAAACCAGCCCAAAAAACGGCAATTTTACGACCAATTTTCGAGATTAAATTAAATGTATAATTTTGAAATACAATTTACGCAATTTTAGCAGATTTTTTCAGTTTCAGATCATATTTATCGTATTAGAAAACCACAAAAGTCAATATTTGAAACATGAAATATAAGCAAAAACGCCGCTCAGACGCGCTCAGGCAGAATTTTAAGCACGACAAATCGTTCCGGAGAAGAAAATAGATACGTTTTTACGCGATTTTCGTTATGATAACATATATAAATTTAACTTCTGCGGAACTTCCCGGCGGTATTTCTGGTCCTCCATGATTTTTTTGATAACGTCGCCAGAGCGGACCGCACTTGACAAGTAGCGACGCCACAAATTTATTCCTTGACGTTTTATTCGATAACCGAGAGTCAAACAATAAATACGAAACCCGTGAAAACCAAAATCTTGCGTTAAATCACTTCCGACTCGTTTTCAAGCTGCCAACACTCAATTTTACGCAAAAACAAGGTTCTACACCAACGTATCAACTATCATTTCTCCATCGAAGCCCCGATAAAAACGCTTTTACCAAAAAATCGCCATAAATATACCGAACAAAAACGCTTAAAATGAAATTACCGTCCGATTATACCCACATTTGCGGCATTCCAAAGCGATAAAAAGGATTGCAAAACCTTATAATATTTATTAAATCTGTTTTGAACGGTATAAGTAAAACAAATCACGGAAAAAGACATAATTCAACAATCATCATTAGTTATGTTATTATAATTATTTTAGCAGTTATGTTATAATAACTATATTTGTTATCGTTTTATAACTATTTTATTTATAAAGTGTATTTTATATAATGGCGTCGGGTGTGAATAAACGGAATTAAATTATATGCGCAATATATCAAAAATATACTTTTTCATACTCGCATATGATCGTAAAAATCAACTATTTCACGGGTATGTATAATTCGAGATAACGGTCAAAAATTTGTGCGCGCTTGTACCACCGAATCCGCAAAAGATCGGCGCGAGTTTCGTCGCGAACGAAACCGTAATCGTCGATTCCGTCGTACACGGCTTTCGTAAAATCGTCCAGCATAACCATTGGAAAATCGCGTTTTCCGGAAATGAAAATCGCGTACTTGCCGCTCGCGGCTATTCTTTCAAAACCGCAAGCAATCCGACCGAACTCGTCCGCGGTTATCTCGTACTCCTCGCCGTTATCAATCCGTTTTGCCGCACTCTCTAAGTCAAGATCGACGTGTTCCGGCACGACGGCAAGGCGATAATCGTAACCGTTCTCGTCGAATCCGCCGAGAATTTCCCACCAGTCGACGTCGTTCTCCCGGCGTAACAACCTCAGCGCGTCTTGCTCGCGGCGGGTAGCGATCGCAAATGCTTCGTCGCACGCAAGCCGTTTGCCGATTTTGCCCACGAAACGCTTTCCGAACCCAACGAAATACGTATCGATCGTAGCAATTTTATAAGGCAAACTACGGGCATCGGGCGCGCAAACCCATGTCGGAACATAACGATAATTACCGCCGCGACGGCACTCGCCCGGCGTGATTCCGTGGAACTTTTTGAACGCTTTATTGAAACTCTCGGGCGTGGAATAACCGCAATCATAAGCGTTGTCGGCGATCGATCCGACGCCTGCAGAAAGACGTTTGCCCGCTTCGGAAAGCCGTCGTACGCGAACGTACTCGGCGAGAGTAAAGTCCGTCGACGCCGAAAATATCCGCGCGGCGTTGTCCTTGCCGTAATGCGCCCGCTTCGCCAGTTCGGCGTAATCGATTTCACAGAAAAGGTTACTCTCAAGATATTCGATCATCGTTTCTAAAACCATAACATTCCTCGTTTGCAACGCACGCGACCGCCGCCATTCTTGCCTGTTCTTCGTAATAATTATAACACACTCCGTCGCGATTTCCAATGTCATTTTTCGGCAAGTTCGGATTAAGCCAAGGATAAGAACGGCGTTGCGACTCGGGGGGCAAAGAAAAGCCGACTTCACGCGAATCGAAAAGCGGAAACGGCGCGTTTCGGAATAGGTTATTATGTTAATCGGCAATGTTTCATAAATATACTTTTAAGTTTTTGAGAGAGGAGGAAAACAGAGTGCTTTTTCGCGGTTTTAATAGATTATTTTTTAAGGATAATTTACTTGTTCCTTGCCGGGGATTCCACGCGCATGCTCGCGCATTTGCTCTGAATGACGAGGTAGAACGTAGACTACGCGTTCGATTTTAATGATAATCACCCTATACGTCGTTTCGAGCCCAGTCATTGAAATCCGGCGAAACTTAAATAAATAATACATGCGCCTACGGCTAGATCCCTCGACTTTGCCGCCGCTTCGCTCGGGATGACGTCGAATTGGATAGCTGTTCTATGTAGGGAATTCCTCACGCTCACTCCGTTCGCTCAGAATGAGGGGGTAAAACGTGGCTACACGTTAATTTTATTTGATTGTATTGACTGACAATGCTCATAGTGTAACGAAAAGCGCTCGTTCAATCTTGAATTTTAACGATCTAAAAATAATATGCTACATTAATAAAACGATCAGTTAGGGTAAAATGGTACTTAGATCGGTTTAAGGTTAATTGCTTTTCTACTGCCGGGGATTCCACGAAAAAGCCGAGCAAATCGCTCGGCTTTTTTCTTTGAATTGCCGTTAAAACGAAAAACGCACGTTATATTTTAAATAGAATGCGCAACCCAACTTTTACCTCGTCATTCAGAGTAAAAAGGTCATTGCCGTGCTTTTTCGGGGGCAATGACCTTTTTGCGTGAAATCCCCCTCAATAAACAAGTAATTATCCTTTTAATTCTTTTGCCGCCCGTTTATTCTTTCACCGCCAGCGAAACGAAACCGTTCGTTCACTCAAAAAAATCGTGGTAATATAGGGGCGAACGGCAAATACTATTACAAAAAGTGCGAAAAACGGCGAAAGCAAGCGGGGATTGCACAAAAAATTCACGCGGTTTTTAGCAATATGTAGGGCATTTTGCTTGCGGGAGGGCGCGGCGGTGTGGTATAATAAAACGTATAGCGGTGGAATTTTACTTTTTTCATATTCGCTTTCCGTATTTAATCGCACGCGTACGCGTACAGCGCGATTAGAAAACAGAAAATAAACGGACGCGTCCGGGGTTACACGACCCCGCTCACGCGAATCGCCGCAAACGGCGGCAGAACGGCAGAACGCCGACGGAGGTTAAAAGATAATTGAAATCCGGAACTAAAGGAATAATAACGGTCATAGTAGTGCTTTCCGTGTTCGCTATCGTGGGCATGTCGCTCATGTTCCGCAACACCGCGCAACCCTGGTCGTTCGACGAACTCAAGGCGGCCATCGACGCGGGCAAGGTCACGGAAGTTTCCGTACACAACGACGTAGTTTCCGTCAAAGCGGACGGCTCGAAAAAGTACAACTATCAGACTTACGTTCAGCAGAACGTAGCCGAGTGGAACATTTACGAAACCGAAAAACAGACCGTAACGAACGCCGACGGCTCGACGAGCGAAGTCGAAATCAAGGTTCTCAAAGGCACGGTTTCGTTCTCGGCGTATATCGACAACTACAACGCGACCAACGGCGACGGCGCGGATATCAAGATCACGTTCAATGACCGTAACGCGGGCAGTATCTGGTCGTCGATAATACCGATTATCGGGTTCGTCCTGCTCGTGGTGCTCGCGATCATACTTTTCCGCTCGATGGGCGGCGTGAACAAGCAAGCGATGAACTTCGGCAAGTCGCGCGCGAACGTTCAGGGCAACATCAAAGTGCGCTTTACCGACGTAGCGGGCGCGGAAGAGGAAAAAGAAGAACTGAAAGAAATAGTCGAGTTCCTTAAATCACCGCAGAAATTCACGGCGGTGGGCGCGAGAATCCCCCGCGGTGTACTCCTCGTAGGTCCTCCCGGCACAGGCAAAACCTTGTTCGCCAAGGCGGTAGCGGGCGAAGCGAACGTACCGTTCTTCTCGATTTCCGGCTCGGACTTCGTGGAAATGTACGTCGGCGTGGGCGCAAGCCGCGTTCGCGACCTCTTCGACACGGCTAAAAAGAATATGCCTTGCATTATCTTTATCGACGAGATCGACGCGGTAGGCCGTCAGCGCGGAGCGGGGCTCGGCGGCGGTCACGACGAACGCGAACAGACACTTAACCAACTCCTCGTCCAGATGGACGGTTTCGCCACCAACGACGGCATAATCGTCATGGCGGCGACCAACCGCGCGGACATTCTCGACCCGGCGCTTCTGCGCCCCGGCAGATTCGACCGTCAGATCTACGTCAATGTTCCCGACGTTCGCGGCAGAGAAGCGATCTTCAAGGTTCACGCGCGCAACAAGCCCATGGCGGCGGATGTAGATTTCCAGACGCTCGCGCGTATAACCAGCGGATTCTCGGGCGCGGATATAGCGAACCTTCTCAACGAAGCGGCGATACTGTGCGCTCGCGATAACCGCCACAAGATCACTATGGAAGACCTCTACGAGGGCATCAACAAGGTCGTTATGGGGCCGCAGAAGAAATCGCGGCTCGTTACCGAAGTCGACAAGCGTATCACCGCTTATCACGAATCCGGTCACGCGATCGTCGCGCGGTGCATGCCGCAGTGCGATCCCGTACACGAAATCAGCATAATTCCCCGCGGTCAGGCGGCGGGCTACACTATGACCCGTCCCGACAACGACGACGATCATATCACTATCGGCAAGCTCAAAGCCAACCTCGCCATGAGTATGGGCGGCAGAGCGGCTGAGGAAATCGTCATCGAGGACGTTTCCGCCGGCGCCGTGGGCGATATCAAGCAAGCCACCGGCATCGCTCGCAAAATGGTCACCGAGTGGGGTATGTCCGAGTCCTTAGGTCCCGTGTACTACGGCTCGAGCCAGGAAGTTTTCTTAGGTCGCGATTACCAGTCGACTCATTCGTACTCCGAAGAAGTCGCGGCTAAGATAGACAAGGAAGTCGCCGCGCTCGTCGACACCGCTCACGAGCAAGCGCTGGATATTCTCAAAAAACACCGCGAAGTCATGGACGTCATGGTCAGAGTTCTTCTCGATTGCGAAACCATTTACACCGAAGAGGTCGATATGATCATGAACGGCGCAAGCGCGGACGAAGTCAAGGAAGAACTGAAAACGCGGCTCAACGCCAAGTACGAGAAAAAACAAGCGGCAATCGCTTCCGGACAGATTTAAGCCGGACATAATAAATTCGTAACTAAATTAAATCCGAAAATAAAGATAGGAGAACAAAAATGAAAAAAGCAGTTTCCAGAACGTTAATCATCGTGGGTTCCGTCGTACTCGCGCTCGCGATCGTAGTGCTCGTGCTGAGTCTTGTAAAGAACACGCCCATGAACGTGCTCGACGGCTACGACCGCGTCGAAGTTTACAACCTTTCGTCCACCGATCGTATCGAAATCGAGGCAAGTTCCGACCGCAATGCCGAATTCAAGGCGGGAATGGACAAGGCTCGGTACTCGATTATGCAGGGCATTTTAGAAGGCAAGGCGAGCGGCAAAATGGAATTCAAGACCGAAGTCAAAGACGGCGAAACCAAAAAGAGCCGCGTCGGAATCGAATCCCCCGATATCGAAAAAATCGCTTCGACCGACAGTCTCTATAAGCTCGTGTTCGTTTACAGCGAAGCGAAGAAAGTGACCGTCGAAGGCGAAGAAATCGAGTTTGACCGCGCAGTCGTTCTCGTCGGCGACAGCAAGAACGAGATTCAGACCGTCGAAGTCGTGTTCTACCTCGACTCCAGAATCGGCAACGAAGCCGACGACGAGGATATTTCGTCCGAGTACTACACCGTCAACCCCGTGCTTATCCGCGCCCGTACCACCGACTTCTACAACGCTATCGCCGATATCGTCGCAAACAGATAAGCGAAGTTTAAGTTAGGATAAATTAAGAATAAAAACCGACCGCAATGGAAACCCGAACGGTCGGTTTTTTATTGAAATAACGTTATTTGTTTAAGGATAAGTATTTGTTCTGTGCGGGGGATTCCACGCGCGGCGTACCGCCACGCTCTGAATGACGAGGTAGAAGTTTGGCTGCGCATTACTTTTAAATAGTGTCCAACCTTATACGTCATTCCGAGCGTAGCCCCGGGAATCTAGCGAAGCGTAAAAAATATAATAAATGCGGCTACGCCTAG
>ERZ780148.2340-NODE-2340-length-11115-cov-3.721338_pt1 | contig 11115 bp, 11 predicted proteins | sample MGYA00510984_ERZ780148 | MGnify/ENA primary metagenome ERZ780148 (study PRJEB29588, sample SAMEA2160902) | human gut metagenome | biome: human gut; feature: human-associated habitat; material: faeces | place: Denmark | collected 2008/2010 ...
CAGCCGCTACAGTGGAAACAGCGTGTTCGGCGCAAGGCTTATCTGCGAAGACTGCGGTGGCTTCTTCGGAGCCAAGACCTAGAACTCCACCAGCAAGTACAAGCGGACAGTATGGCGGTGCAACGATAAGTTTAAGGACAAGGAGCACCACTGCACAACACCGCATCTGAACGAGGATGATATCCGGGCAAGGTTCATCACAGCCTTTAACAGCCTTATTCCCGACAGAGAAAATATCCTGAATGACTGCAGACGGATGATGGAAGTTCTGACCGACACAACGGAGATTGACAGTAAGATCGCCGACCTTCTCGATGAGGCTGAAATAGTCACGGGACGCACACGCAAGCTTATCGAGGAGAACGCCTCAAGCACTATGGATCAGGTGGGGTTCAGTCGGAAGTACAAAGGCTATGAAGACCGCTATACCGCCATCCGCGACAAGGTCGAGAAACTTCGGGAGCAGAGCGAACAGCGAAAGGCACAGGCGGATTCTATCAGCGCATTCATGTTTGAAATGCACGAAACCGATGAGCCAGTCACGGAGTTCGACAGTAAACTTTGGACTTCGGTCATTGACAGCGTAGTGGTAAGGCATATTGGAAATCTACTCTTCCGGTTCAGAAACGGAATGGAGATTGAAGAATAAAAGGATAGAAACAGCCCCCGGCAGCGGAACGAATCTGCAGCCGAGGGCTATTTAAGTATGAAGTTCATTTAATAATCTAAGGTTCACGAAGGAAAGCTGCTTGAGCTGTGCATTTGAAACTGGCAAGCGCCTAGCGAATCTCTACTGACTGTCACTTTAAGCAAAGATGCGGAGTCATCTGTGAAAACTCGGCGAATTAAAAAGGGTGTTAATACGAGGCACTACTCTTTCAAAGTAAAAGGAACTTCGGAAAATTTGTACAGTTCTTTACGAACAGAAGTGCCGGGCACTCCTAATTCCATGCGGTATTTTGCGATGGTCCTTCTTGATACAGTAATGGCTTCCTGACTGAGGGCATCTACAATCTTCTGGTCAGATAGCGGCTTGATTCTAGATTCCGCATTTATCAGCTCACCTATCCGCCTTTTAATTTGGGCAGATGAGGTGTCGCCCAGATCTGCATGAACCGAAGAACAAAAGAATGCAGAGAGAGGAAATGTTCCGAATGGGCATCTCAGATATTTGCTATTTACTGTGCGGCAGATCGTGGATGCACTAACATTTAATTGTGCAGCAACATCTCTTTGCGTAAGTGGACGTAGTGTTGACTTTCCCATAGAATCAAAAAAGGTTTTTTGATTGCTGATAATAGCACGAGTACATCGTAGAAGCATCTCTCTTCTCTGGGAAAGGCTATTGATTAACCATTTCGCATTTTTTAGTTTTTCAGACAGATATTGCTTTACTTCTGGATCATCGCTTTCTGACAGCATTCGGGCATAGAAAGGATTTATATTCAGCTTAGGAGTCCACTCCTCAGCTATACTAAGGTTCCCCGTATCATCGAGAACAATATCAGGCACAATGTACTGTGACGGAGATGAGATTTCATATTCGGAGAAAGGGAATGGATCCAGAGCCAGAATTTCTTTGACCGCTAGACTTACCTGATTGATAGACTCCCCGGTACATTTTGAAATATTGGAATAACGATGGAAGGACAGATCATCAATGTAAGTTTGTGCAATTTCCAACGCTAACGGCGAAGCATTTTTTCGCTTGAGTTGAAGCAACAGCCGCTCCGAGGCACTCCGGGCCGCTAAACCGGCAGGGGAAAGTGACTGCACAAATTCAAGTGCTTTATCGGCCAAAGCTGAACCATAATTTGCCGATACACAATCCATATCTTCTTGAGATATAAACCCGTTGGAATCTATGCAGGAAGCAATGCTCAACGCAATTGTTTTAAAGGGCACAGAGGCATCCTGTATTTGTCGGCAAATGTCATCATATAAGCTGACTTTATCCTCCCAGACACTAAACAAAATAGCAGGATCATTATAATCAACTGCGTTGTTGTTCTTCCTGGAGGAAACCCTCCAATCAGAGGAGTAGAAAGAAGCAGAAGCTATATGTTCGGCCTCAAGAGCAGGGTTTTCGAGAAGTTCCTCATCGATAAATTTCGACAACTCCACTACATTCATCTGCAACAGTTTCATGAGTTGGATCGTGTTCAATGAAACATTTTGTTCCTGTATAAGATTAAAATCGTAGGAGATATTCATTTCTGCCTTCATTGAGAATTCCTCTTATTTACGCAAGCGACGAAAGATTAATCAAAGAATCCTGTTAAAAACGGTGTTCCCTGAAGGTTTTGAAAAGCGAGAGCACAATTATCCCAACCACAAAAAGCAGCGGGAATGCCAACAGAATTGAAGCTGTTTGAACTGTCTGCAGGCCGCCAATCAAAACCAGACCCAGTGCGAATAACAGAAGGATCAAAGCCCAGATCATTCTGTTAAATCTGGCAGGCTGCGCATTCCCACTGAGATCCCTTGAACAAACGGCTGCCAATGTGTAAGCAGTGGAATCAATGGTGGTTGAGAGGAAGACAAAAATCAGAACCAAGGTCATACAGCAAATTATCTTAGAGAATGGCAATGTCTGCAGTATGGCAATCAGCGCCTGCTCACGACCTAGAGCGGCATTAATCGCGACTATATCAACAATCCCTTCATGCTGCAAATAAAGGGAATAGGCTCCAAATATGCCGAAAACCAATAGGGATCCACAGCCACCATAAATGAGTTCCCCGAGGATCATCTGCTTAATTGTCCGCCCCTTGGATATTTTTGCCCCGAAAAGCGCCATCATAGGCATAAATGCAAGCCACCACGCCCAATAGAAAACAGTCCAGTTTTCAGCGAAGCTGTTGTCTCCAAAGATGTCTGTTCCAAGAGATAGTTCAAAAAAGTGGTCAATCATAAGTGAGAGACTATTACACTCTAAATAAAGCAGATGACGAGGAGGCATATTGAATAGCACGACAATCATAAGAGCGAAGAGTAGGTATAAGTTTAGATTGCTGAGACGTTTTATCCCGTTATCCAATCCCAAGTAAACGCTGGTTCCGAAAATAACGGCCCAGATAAGCAAAACTGTAATTTCCATGCCAAGGCTTATGGGGATGCCTGTCAAGTATTCGATTAAATTGGTGACTGCGGGCGTACCCAGTCCAAGTGAAGTGGAAACACCACCAATCATGCCAATGACAATCAGCACATCAATAAGCACACCCCAGAATCTATTAGTCTGGTTTTTCAACACTGGTGAACATGCACTGCTCAATCGAAGAACCGGATCATGTTTTACATACAGAGAATAACCCACAAGCGCGGAAGCGGGTCCATATATTCCCCATGCAATTGGACCTTGAAAAAACTGAGCATACATATTTGTTGTTGTTGCCGGTCCTACCACATTTATCATCAACAACACTGTTGAGTCCATTGGCTGGCAGCTTCAGCATTTCTTCCAGATGACTCTTTATACGAGCGCGGCAGATAACTCCGGCTGGTCTCAGGGGTGGACAATGTTCTTCAACATTATGTTCATTGCGCCCATAATCAGCTCCGGCCTTTATTACGGCAGACTGTACCAGGGCCGCAAGGTAAGCGAGTGCGTTATCGGCACTGTCGTTGCAAGTGCAATCGGCTGCGGAGTTTTCTTCTGGACCGTTGGCAACTATTCCATTGCAACATATCTCGGCGATCCCGAAACCTTTATAGCAATGTACAATTCCAGCCCTTATGACGCAATAATCTATGTGGTAAATACTCTTCCCGGCGGTAAGGTTATCCTCGCTGCAATTCTCATATATGCATTCCTTTCTGCATGGACCTTTGTTCAGTCCAGCGTTTACGGCAACGCTATGGCTGCACAGCCTAACCTGCCCGATAACGAGGAACCTTCCAAGATTGGCCGCGTCGGCTGGTGCATCCTGACAGGCATTATGACTCTTGCCTTCCTCTATGTCGGTGGACTTCAGACAGTCAAGAACGCCATGATCTGGGCAGGCATACCGTCATTCATAGTTGCTATATTCCTTATTGTTGCAAACTTCAAAGATATGCACAGAGTTTGGGGCAAGGGAGAAGATCCTGCGACTATCCGAACCGCAGAAAAAGAATAGAAAAATAAGATTAATGATTAAAAACATAAATAATCCAAAGAAAGAGGTACAAAATGGCTATTGTTTTTAATGAAGACCAGGAACTACTCAGACAGGCTATGAGAGATCTCATGACGAGTGAGAACTGGGAACCGTATTTCAACGAATGCGATGTCGAGCACAAATTCCCCGAAAGATTCTGCATAGCGCTCGGTGAGCTTGGGCTTCATGCAATGATAAATCCACCCGAGTACGGCGGTCTTGAGGAAGATGCTTTCACCACCTTCTGCGCATGCTGGGAAGAAGTGCTCAGAAACGGCGGAAATGCGGCTTGCATCTGGTCTTCCACGACCTATCCCGTCCTTCTTCGTGAGGGCAACGAAAAGCAGAAAAAGATCGCTGAAAAGCTTATGGCCACCAACAAAGTGCTTGTGTGCAATGCAGCTACAGAACCCGGAGCGGGCTCCGATCTGGGGGCAATGCAGACGACCTACAGAATTGACGGCAACAAGATATATATTAATGGACATAAAACATTCTGCACCGACGCGCTTGTTTCCGAGTATATGATTATAACTGCGCTGGACGCCGAAACGATGAGCAAATACACGAACTTCTTCTTCCCTGTAAACCTTCCGGGCATAAAAATATCTCCTCTTGACAAGCTCGGATTGCGTACTAACAGCGCATGCGAGATCTATCTTGATAATGTTGAAATTGAGCTTGATGATATGTTCGGTGAAGAGGGTGCCGGATTTGATATGCAGAAGAACGACTTTAATGTCGAGCGCGTAATCTCCGCACTTTACACATATGGTTATGCCCTTTGCGCATTTGAGGATGCAGCAAAGTATGCAAACCAGAGAGTTCAGTTCGGTAGCGTCATCGCAAGGCAGCCCATCATTCAGCAGAAGCTGGTGGATATGGCATGCAAGATCGAAAATATGCGCAATATGGTTTTTGAGGGAGCATACAGATACGATCACGGAACGCTTGAACAGGGATATGCGGCAATGTGCAAGTACTACTGCGTGAAGGCTGCGCAGGACGTTTGCGACGATGCACTGCAAATTCTCGGTGGCGTAGGCATCTGCGCCGAGCACAGAGTAGCTCGTTTTTGGCGTGATTGCAGAGCTTCCAGAATATCCGGAGGCACTGACGAGATGATGGCTCGTACACTGGGCAGAAGAATAGTGAAAATGTATAAGTAATGCATTTAACAGCACAAAATCTGAGGTGAATTATGCCATACATAAAACAGAATGTTAATAATAATTTGCACCACCCGGTCAAAGCAGGACCACTACAGGGTGTCAAGGTCGTGTTCTCCGCTGTTCAGGTAGCGGGTCCCTTTGGCCCCCACATGATGGCAGAATGGGGAGCCGATGTTATTTGGATAGAGAGCACGAAAAACGGTGGTGACCCCCTGCGAAACTACAGGCAGGCAGAGGCTGACCACAGAAACGACAGAAGCCTCGCTATTGACCTTTTCAGCCCGGAAGGAATGGAGATTTTCAAACAGCTTATCGCCGATGCGGATATTTTCCTGACCGCAGGCAAAGGCCCAAGCCTTATCAAGAAGGGCATAACCGATGAATTCTTGTGGGCTATCAATCCTTCGCTTGTCATTACCAGAATATCAGGATACGGACAGGAAGATGCAGATCCGGCATATCTCAACCGTGCGTGCTTTGACGGCATAGCGCAGGCGATGAGCGGCTATATGAGCCAAAATGGTATGCCCGACGGACCTCCGATCCCCGGATACCCCTATGTCGGCGATCTGTTTACGGCTGTCTACGGCTGTGCGGCAACGCTGGCGGCGCTGACCAGAGCCAGAGAAACCGGTAAAGGGGAAAGCATTGACATCGCTATGACAGAAGTACTTATGCGTCTTGAGACCTACAATATCGTTGATTATCTCAATGATGGCATAATCTATGACCGTCCCGGCGACAAGGATCCTGTTCAAATGGCCGTCGGCGTTTATAAAACCAAGGATGGATTCCTCCTCATGAACGTGTTGGGCGTAAACCAGCTAAAACATTTCTTTACAGATATTGGGCTTGAGGAGCTTTACGGCACCGAGGAATATCCGACAACGATGTCATATATTCCTATGCTGTCTTCAAAAGCACCTTTGATTGCTCAGAAAATTGATGAATATATGCTTTCCAAGACAAATGCTGAGCACGAAGCATATTTTGAGTCGATTAAGGTCGCATGTAGCCCCGTTCTTGGATTCCCTGATTTGCCCGATCATCCGCAGTATACCGCTAGAAAGATGTTTGTCGAGTGGGATACCATGACGGGTGAAACATACAAGGGTGTTAACATTGTTCCCAGATTCAAGGTCAATCCTCCCCAGATCTGGCGTGCTATGCCCACTCACGGTTATGATAACGATGCTATTCTTGAGGATCTTGGTTATTCTGAAAGTCAAATTGCCGAGCTCTATAATAAAGGAGTCATAGCTAGGGACTGATTTTGAGGTGAATAAAATGGAAAAAGAATTCAATTCTCTTAGGTATGAGATCAGCGATAAAATCGCTGTTGTGACATTGTCTGCACCACCACTGAATCTCCTGAGCGCTCAAATGCTCAGGGATCTCAGAGATGCTATGGGAAACCTGGAAGCTGAAGAGGACCTTCGCTGCGTCATATTCACCGGAGAAGGTAAGAAAGCTTTTTGTGCCGGTGCCGATGTCGGTGAGTATAGCGATCCGACCATAGATCAGCTCGATGAATCTGATGTTTGGTCAAGAGGTATACTTACTCGCCTTTCCAATTTTCCGTGTCCTACGATCGCAGCTATAAACGGATATGCGCTGGGTGGCGGACTTGAGCTTGCACTTGCGTGTGACATAAGGATCGCGTCGGATAATGCAAAAATGGGCCTTGTTGAAACCAAGATTGGTATGATAGCCGGATGGGGCGGATCACAGCGTCTGCCGCGCATAATAGGTGTTGCTCAGGCAAAACGCCTGATGTTCACTGCTGAAAAGATTTCTGCTGATAAGGCGTTGACTATCGGACTTGTTACAGATGTTTTCTCACAGGAGCAACTTCTTGACGAGGCTGTTAAGCTGGCCGAGAAGATCGCATACAATTCACCTGTTTCAAATCGTCTCACAAAGCAGGCCATTAATTTCTACATGAACCAGAACATTATGGAAGGTCTGGAACTTGAGAGAAAATGTGATCGTGCGGCATATCTGTCCGAGGACTGCAAAGAAGGTTCTCTTGCTTTTGAAGAAAAGAGAAATCCCGTCTACAGGAACAGATAATCCGCTGAATTAAAAATCAGCCCATTGTAGTTAAAAAAGTAATTACAATGGGCTTTCTTCTTTTGAAAGCGCAAGTATAAAAGGTTGGCACACAAATTGCAATTAAAGAAGTGAAAACGCTGACACTAAAAGTACTGTATGAGGTGGAATTATGAAAATCCTTGTTTGTTTCAAGTATGTAAAAGAAGAAAGCGAGATAACGGTCAATGCCGACCGCACTTTGAATCTAGAAGCAGCGCAATGGACCGTAAGTCAGTATGATCTCAACGCCATTGAAGCAGCAATGCTGCTCGGCAAGACGATAGACGGCACAGAAGTTGATATGCTGACCGTGTCGGGTGATGTACTGACAAACTCCAAAATGAGAAAAGCTGCACTGTCGAGGGGGCCGGTAAAGCTCTACGGCGTTCAGACCGCCGATTGCGGAGATGCCTTAACGACAGCTAAGTTTATTGCTCAGGCTGTTGAGCGCGTGGGCGATGTTGACCTTGTCATCTTCGGTGAGGGAAGCAGCGATATGTACTCCCAGATTCTCGGCAACATGGTCGGCTCTCTGCTCAGTGTGCCCACTATAAATGGCGCAGATAAAATTTCGTTTGAAGACGGAGCGTGGGTGATCGAGCGAAACAACGGAAGCCATACCGAAATCATAAAAATCAGTGGCAAAGCCGTTGTTTCGGTTACAAGCGATATTTGCAAACCCCGTATTCCTTCAATGAAGGATATTCTTGCCGCCGGCAAGAAGGCCGTTGAGGTATGGGACGCTTCTGAGTTTGAATACAAAAAGCCTGCTTGCGAAACCGTGTCGGTACTCGCACCTAAACGCACCGACCGAAAGCAGGTCGTTTTCAAAGCAAGTGATGAGGACGGAATAGATGCATTTGTTAGAGCCGTCAAGAAGTATGTCTGATAAAGTCGGGAGGTACATGACAATGAATAAAATCACCGTATTTGCCAACGGCGCAAATAACATTAAAGAACTGACGGCAGGCGCCAAAGCTCTCGGAAGCAAAGTCGTGCTGATCACCTCTGCAAAAACCTTTGGATGTGCAGACGAGGCGTTTTGCTACGAAGACTCTTCTGTGCCGTGCATTTTAAAGAGCCTGTCCGATTTTATATCCGATTCCGACATTATTATTTGCGAATCCAGCTGCGATGGCAGATTGGTAGCCGGATATGCCGCTGCAAAGCTCGGCGTGAGCCCGCTTTGCGATGTGTCGTCGGTAACCGTAACCGGCAGCACCGTGCAAACGCAGCGGCTCGTCTTTGGAGGAAGCGCCGTAAAAACGGAAAGCAGCAGTCTGCCCGCTGTCATTGTTGTGGGCTCGGGCGTGTTTGATGCGGCGGCGGAGCCTGTCGATGCTAAGATTGAAGACCTGCCTTCACAGCCCGATGATTCTGTGGAACAGATCGGCACGAGAGAACTGGATGTGTCGTCTGTAAACCTTGCAGCCGCGAAAAGGATCGTAGGTATTGGACGGGGCCTTTCAAGCGCTGACAACATACCTTGCGCCGAGAAGCTTGCCGCCAAGCTTGGAGCGGAGGTCGGTTGTTCAAGACCTGTTGCCGAGGAAGAGCATTGGTATCCCAAGGAACGCTATATCGGCGTTTCCGGATGTATGCTCAAACCCAATTTTTACATGGCAATCGGAATATCTGGCCAGATACAGCATATGGTCGGAATAAATCAGGCAAATGTAATCTTTGCAGTTAACAAGGACGAAAAGGCTCCCATCGTTTCGCAGGCCGACTACACTCTGATTGGCGATGCCGTTGAACTTCTACCCATCCTTGTAGAAAAGTTCTGAGAAAGAAATCGCTGGTTTAAATGAGAATTGATACGACAAATCTTTATGCCGCAGTAGAAGACAAAGTGGCCACTGTGTTTTTTAACCGTCCTCCTCTGAATCTTTTTACATTGGGTGTTTTCGACGAGCTTGAAAGGATGTTCACTTCTTTAGAAAAGCTTGTAAACAAGGATGAGGTCCGTTCGGTGGTTTTGACAAGCTCCGTGAAAAAAGCCTTTTCTGCGGGCGATGATTTAAACGAAGGGCCGCAAACCTCAGAGGAGGCAATATACGAGAATACCGTTGCGCGTGCGGTAATGGATAAGATACTGAATTTCCCGATTCCTGTTATTGCGGCTGTGGATGGCTATGCGCTGGGCGGTGGTCTTGTTCTTGCAATGATGGCTGACTATGTCATTGCCGGTGAACGCGCAAAATTCGGATTTACCGAAATCAATTTTGGCATGTTCGCCAATTGGGGTACTACTTATACGCTGGGAAAAGGCTTTTCCATTCCGCATATGAAGCATCTTATGTTTTCGGGAGAAACCTTTGGCGCGGATGAGGCAATGAGCATGAACATCGTTCAGAAGGTCGTTGCTCCCGACGAACTTCTTTCGTGTGCGCAGGCACAGGCAAAGCTGTATGCCTCAAAAGCCCCGATAGGTGTTCGTGCGATCAAAGCTCTTCTCAACAACGCAAACGGCCTTAATCAAAGCGCTCATGCAACAATGGAAAACTATCTTACCCGACTCACTTTTGACTCGGAAGATGTTAAAGAGGGAACTCAGGCGTTTGCAGAGAAGCGCACTCCCGTGTTCCGCAACAAATGATCGGTGTCGTGTGATGCAGAATGAAGTGTTGAGGAGAACTATATGAACATAAAACAAATGTGCTTGGGTGAATACCAGACAAATACATATATTCTCAGCGACCCTATATCCGGTAAGTGCGTGATAATTGATCCGGCCGATAGCGGCGAGAAAATTGCCGGGTATATCCTAGAAAATGCCTTTACGCCCTACGCAATACTGCTCACGCATGGGCATTATGACCATATTCTCGCAATTCCGGTGCTGCAGAAGCAATGGCCCGAATTGGCGATATACTGTCATAAAGCCGACTGCCCCAATGAAACGGTCGAGTATGATATGGGTAAAGCATTCCCGACAGTCAGCGCATTTTCACCATTGATTAATTACAATAGCGGGGCAGTTATATCAGTGGGGAACATAAATGTCCATATTCTGCATACTCCGGGTCACACCAAAGGCTCTGTGGTGCTTAGAACGGAAGGCGCATTATTTACAGGAGACACTGTGTTTGCCGGTTCAGTTGGTCGAACAGATCTACCGGGCGGAGATAGCACTGAACTGATGAACTCGCTGAGAATTATTGCGGGCTTGGATGAGAACCTCATAATCTACCCCGGACATGGCCCCTGCTCAACTGTAAAGCACGAGTTGTCACATAACATATATATGAGACATGCGCTCAGAAGTATATGAATATTACAAAAAAATAAAAGGATTCTGTAAAAATGATTATTGATGAAATGTTGAAACTTGGCTTAAATGTCCTCACTGGGGACTTGATAGGCGCAGATTATTGCCATGACGAGTATCCGGGCGGGAATTATTGTCCGGAGGCTGTGGTTGAGGCTTTAAGCACCGAAGATGTTGCTACTGTGATGAAGCTCTGCCATGAAACAGGCATCCCCGTAACTGTCCGGGGCGCAGGCACAGGACAGGTGGGCGGGGCTGTGCCCGTGAAGGGCGGCATTGTTCTCTCCGTCAAGGGAATGAACAAGGTTTTGGACTATGCTGACGGCATTCTCAAAGTTCAGCCTGGTGTACTTTTGCAGGATGTGAAGGCTGAGGCCGAAAAGAATGGCATGTACTATCCCCCCGACCCGGGCGAAAAGACCGCTACCATCGGCGG
>ERZ780148.2342-NODE-2342-length-11102-cov-11.861320_pt1 | contig 11102 bp, 4 predicted proteins | sample MGYA00510984_ERZ780148 | MGnify/ENA primary metagenome ERZ780148 (study PRJEB29588, sample SAMEA2160902) | human gut metagenome | biome: human gut; feature: human-associated habitat; material: faeces | place: Denmark | collected 2008/2010 ...
GGGCGGATTATCGGAGGATGGTATGCGTTGGTGGAACGATGAGCACATGGGGATTTACGCCCCCTCGACACAAACGGGCGGATTGTCGGAAAATGGCATGCATTGGTGGAACGATGAGCACATGGGAATTATGCACCCATGTAATGCGCCCAATTTACGCCCGCTTTGTCGAGGGGCGTTGCCCCTATTTCGACATATTGCCCTTACAGGGCGCGATACCTTTTAAACCCTGTACATGGGGGGAACCCAGGGTGTCGTTCACTCCGTTCACTATACCCTGGGCTGAGATACCCTTGCCCTTACAGGGCGCCACGGTTTCAAAACCTTCGAGGAGCGTTGTCATTGGTTCGGCCTGCTTTGCCCTGGGCTGAGATACCCTTGCCCTTACAGGGCGTCGCGGCTTCAAAACCTCTGAACCCGGCTTCCAAACCACCGAATGCTAAACTGGAATGTTCACGTTAGAACGTCAAGCGCAGCATGCCGCGAATACCCCAACGTTGCGTACCCGGCTCGATGTAAGTCAGGCGGTGCACATATTCAATGTGGAGCAGTTTGAAGATGTTGTGAATACCCGCAACCACTTCCACGTAAGGCGTCTTCTTGTCCATCACACGCGAAATAGGCGTAAAGTTTCCTTCAGCGTCAAATGAACCCGGGAAGTGCAGCAAGCGGTGCGAATCGGCATTCTTAGCCAAGTAAGGATTGTTCTTGCTCGACAGCGTACCCCACAGCACGTTGCAACCCAAATACTCACGCCACTTCAACTTCTTCAGCAGCGGAATGCGGTTAAACAATTTGCCGTTCAAGTCCCACGAATACATCAACGACACATAGCGGTCGTTCAAGAACTCCATGTTGTCAATCAACGCAAACATATTGTCCTCCTTGATGTACGAAAGGTTCGCCATTGGCGAAATCAGCAAGGGGTAAGGCACCTTGTTCCACTGCACACCCCCCTTGATGTCAAAGTCCATCTTACCCCACGAACCCAGCCAGAAGCGTTTGTAGATACCCGCCTCCGTCAAGTTGTAGTTATAATCCGCACGGCCAAAGTTATACAAACCCGTTGTATGGCTCAGCGACAGAATGGGCACATCATGGTTCGTAGCAATGCGACGCTGCTTTGTGTTAATCCACGAAGCCCCCGGCTGGAATTTGATACCCGCCGTAAAGTCGTAAGTGCGGATGTAAGGCAAATACAGCCCCTGCTGTTGCGAAGCCACCCCCGTGCTGAGCGGTTGGTAGAACAAGTCGGCCGTAGGCTTATCCTTCGACGTACGCGCCTGCAAATTGATGCGCAAACCATTCTCCCACTCCTTGTCCCACGTCAGGCGGTAAGTTTCGTAGTACATCATGTGCCGCACATCCGTCCATTTGAACGAAGTAAACACGTTATCCTTGTCCGTAGGCATAAAGCGGTCGGAAGGCGCCATCACGTCGTTCGTATAGTTAAACGTCAGGTTGTTCACCGGGAACTCACGCGGCAAGTAATCCTTTTTGTTAAACGAGTACGTCACCTCGCCCATACCCTTCACCTTACGGTCCTTAAAGCCGTAAGCCACATAGCCCTTCAGGAACCAGTGCTTACTCAGGTTCGCCGTAGTCTGTGCTGAGGCTCGCAAGCGGAAGCCATCCACAAAGTTTTGCGAAATCATTGTGTTCACCGGACCGATGTCCACCTTCGACGGCCGTTTCGGGTCGACACTCGTTTCCACAAAGTTCTCGATGAAAGCCTTGGCAATCCACAGAATCGGTTTGAAACCCTTGATGTTTTCCAGTTTATGGATGAAGCGGTCCATACTTCCCTCAGCCTTAGTCAGCGAGTCAGCGCGGTGTTCCTCCCAAAAAGCCTCCTCCTGCATTTGCGCGTTCGCCAGCACCCGCTGCGCCCCCTTGAATTTGAACAGGCGGTCGGGCAGTTTGTCAAAGTCAAAGTCCTTGTATTCCGTGACACGCTGCACCTGCAGTTTTTGCAGAAAATCCACCAGCTTCAGCTGCACAATCATGTTATCCTTCGTCATCATCTGCTCGCCCGAAGGCAGCTGCGTAATTCCTGAATGATACGCATGTTGTCCACAAAGTTCACATCGCTTCGTTTCGGAATACCCATGTCCACCTTCTTCACGCGGTAAGTACTGTCGTCCACGATGTAAATGCTACCCGAAAACCCAAAGTCCTGCGGGTTGTTCGGCGTAAAGTCCACACGGATGCAACGGTCCGTGTTGTTCACCATCAGCGTGTCGATGATAAAGTAGCGATAAAAGCCAATGGCGTGTCGCGTAGAGATAGGGCTGCAGAAAGGGTATTGCAGCAGTCGCACATTCTCCTGGTAAATGTCCACATCCGTAAAGCAATCCTTCAGCATACCCGTCAGAATGTCGCCTGTGTTGAACAGTTCGTTGATACCATTGCTCCGCTGTCCCGTCACGATGCTCTTTTCCGTTTCCGGGTTTTTGCGGTAAATCAGCTGCGTCACCGTTTCGTCCACCGAAATCGGCAGAATCAGTTTTCCCGTTTCGTTGCACACCTCCACATGTTCTTTCAGGAAAGGCAACCGTTTGAATTTACCCTCCTCGAAAACCTTGTCGGTTACTTCGTTAAAGGCCAGCGTCATTTTGGTGTATTTGTTAATGCTATAGTAGTCGTGCTGTTCTTTCAGGTCGCTTTTCTTTTTGGCCGCAATCACCTTTTTCATCAGTTCCACGGCCGGGTTGTTTTTGCGCGAGTATTTTTCCTTTTTACCCGTCACCACCGCCGTCGACAGTGCACTTTCGATAGCTTCTATTTTAAATACGAGCGAGTCGTTGGGTTCTTTCACCGTAAAGTTTCGCGTTTCGTAGCCAATCACCGACACGCGCACCTTTCCGGCGCGGAAGGGCATACTGAAGTGTCCGTTCACGTCGGTTCGGGTGGCCTTGCCCCCAGGGAATACCACATTGGCAAAGGGAATTTTTTCGCCCGTTTTAGCATCTGCCACCCAGCCTTGAATCAAGGCCTGTGCCAATGCAGGGGCAGCAGTGGCAATGAGCATCAGTGCGAGAAGAAGAAAACGTTTAACCATGTCGTAGCGATTAGGAGTGAGGTAATAAGTAGGTAAGTACTATTAAGTAATGTACTATTAGGTAATGTGAGTCAGTTAGTCAGTAGTTTGTGTCGGCAGCCCGTTGGTAGCATAGTAGCCCATGTACCGGGCAAGTCGGTAAGTTTGAAAAGTAAGCGAAAGGAAAACAGCAGGCAAACAGTCCGATACTTAATGTATATAGTGAAGTTCGGCCAACCCTCTGTATTCCTTTCGCTCGCAAAGCAAGTGTTTGCTTAAGTAACCCAAGCAATGCTTCAGCGCAAACACCCGCCTAAGGTCAATTAGTCAATTTCCTCATCAGCCTCGTAGCCACCCATTTCGCGGATAGCATTTTTCAGCATCACATACTGCTGGAACAAGTGGTTGATAGGCACCTCGTTCTGCGTGTAGTCGTGCATCGGGCTCTTCAGGAAGAAACTCAAGAAACGCTGCGTACCGTAGCGACCCTTACGGGCAGCGAGGTCCGAAAGCAGTACCAAGTCGAGCAGCAGCGGAGCAGCCAGGATGGAGTCGCGGCAAAGGAAGTTAATTTTAATCTGCATCGGGTAGCCCATCCAGCCAAAGATGTCGATGTTGTCCCAACCCTCCTTGTCGTCGTTGCGAGGCGGATAGTAGTTGATGCGCACCTTGTGGTAATAGTTCGTGTACAAGTCGGGCTGATTTTCCGGCACCAGAATACTTTCGAGCGTCGACAGTTTCGACACCTCCTTCGTGTGGAAGTTTGCCGGCTCATCAAGCACCAAACCATCGCGGTTACCCAAAATGTTTGTCGAGAACCAACCGCTCAAGCCCAGGCAGCGCGTACCGATAATCGGTGCAAAGCCCGACTTCACAAGCGTCTGGCCCGTCTTAAAGTCCTTACCTGCGATAGGCATCTTCGTTTTTTCGGCCATTTCCCACATAGCCGGAATGTCCACCGTAGTGTTCGGCGCACCCATGATGAACGGCGCACCCTCGGCTAATGCTGCATAAGCGTAGCACATTGACGGAGCCACGTGTTCCGTGTCGTTTGCCTTCATGGCAGCCTCAAGAGCAGCGAGTGAACCATGAATCTGTTCGTCGACGGGTACATAAATTTCGGTCGAAGCCGCCCAGATAACCACGATGCGGTCACACTGGTTATCGGCCTTGAAGCGGCGAATATCCTCGCGCAGCGCCTCGACCATGTCCCAGCGCGTAGCGCAATCCTTCACGTTGTCGCCATCGAGTCGGCTGGCATAGCGTTTGTCGAACGCCGCCTTCATGGGCACAATGGCTTTCAGTTCATCGCGCACCGGCTCAATGTCCTTGGCTTTCAGCACCTCGGCATTCACTGCACTTTCGTAGGCATTGGCAGGATATACGTCCCAGGCACCGAACACGATGTCGTTGAGCGAAGCAAGCGGAACGATTTCGCCGTAGTGAAGGTACTTCTTGTCCTTACCGCGGCCTACGCGAATTTTATCGTATTGCGTCATTGAGCCAACGGGCTTGGCCAAACCTTTGCGTGTCATCAACACACCGGTCATAAACGTAGTGGTAACGGCACCGAGGCCGACGCACATCACACCTAATTTTCCTTTAGCAGGTTCCATAGACAATGTTTTGTATTGTATAAGGTTGTAAGTTGAAAATAGTCAGAAGGTAGGGTAGTGGCGGATGAGTGTTAAATTTGTGTACCCAGGTAGGGAGCCAAACGGGCAGCATAGCCCGGGGCATTCAGCTGAATGCCCGGTTGTTCCACTCACCGTTTAAGCCACATCTGCTCTTAAAACTACAAAATTGCAAAAAGTTTTCAAGCACCCAAAAAGTTTCCTCCCCTTTTTTCCTCTCAACTAGTAAATATAGCGGTATTTTCAGATTTTTAGAACATATTTGAAGAACTATCGTCCTGTTGCCCATTAGCCTGTTCGGTCGTCTTGTTCATGGGGCGCGAGGTTGCTTGCCGGCATGCGGCAGCAAGCGAGCCGGGATTCTTCACACACTGAAAAAGTTGCATATAATACTGTGAGCATCCATTTTCAAACAGATCCTCAGTACCCATTGCGTGCAAATACACCACATTCCGGCAGTAATCCCCCCTCGCATTCCCTCGTTTCTTCCCACACGTTGAGACCATTGTCGAATTTACTCCGCGATTGTGCGAATTAGTTCCGAGTTTGTTGAAATTAGTTCCGAGCTAGTTTGAATTAGTTCCGAGCTAGTTTCGACAATCTTGGAACTATTGATAATCAGCGTTTTCAAAATTCCGCAAAATGCTGAATGACGAAGGCCCGTCACGCCGTGCCGCGAAGCAGCCGCACGGCCTGTCGTTTTAGTCTATGTTGGCAAATAGATACAAGCGTTAAGTCTGGCTTCTTGTCACCCGGCACAGTCGTCCAAGGTCTGCGAACGTAGGCGGGCATCAGTGCGCGCGGCAACCCTGCCAACTCTGCCCCCTTATTTACTCCGTTTCGGCCCCAACTTACGCTCAATTTGCCCCATTCAGCCCCCTAAAAGCCGTTCAGAGGGTGTTAAATTTCATTTTAACATATAGCTTGTGACATGCTCGTAAACAAGCTTTATAGCAACATTCGTTAACATACCGCGAAAGTTCCTAAATCCCCCTATATAAAGCAGTTTTGCTGCATTTTGCCCCCTGTTCGGCAGCCGCCTGAAGCCCCTGTGCAGAATGTGAAAAACACGGGCTGAAAATGTTAAAGTGCTGATTGTCAGCCATAAAGTATTTCGTAGCTAACGAAAATTTCGTAATTTTGCAACCGGAAACCTCACGAGGAGAGGGGCAAACAACGCCATGCGGCTGCCGTGCGCAGCCATTATGCAGTTGACTTGCACGCCGGCTCTGCGCCTTCCTGACGCACGGCCAAAAAGCACCCTCATACCACTGTTGGATGTCACACACGGTGTACGTGCATTCCGGTTCGTACACACCCACATGTAGGATTTTTTCTGAGAAATCCTCACCTTCCGCTGTCTGTGTTCCGCTTCGTCCGGTGCGTTGGTTCGCCCGGGCTTGCAGCGTTGAGCACCTTATGAATTTCAATAGAAGTTGCGCCTGCACTTCCCGTCAGGTGCGCAGCTCGTTTCGCAGTTTCCTTTAAGTCCTACCCCTGGTAGGTTCCGGTTGGTATAGTCTGCGGCCGCATTGTTACAACACATCAGAATGCGGCAGAGCGCCCATGGTGGTGGCGCACAGCTCCGGCTAAGCTGAAGCGTCGACCCCCGCAACGAGATTACCCGACAGTCCTCGTGGCAAAACTTATCAGATGACATTTCAAAAATTAGTACTTTTAGTAGCAACTACAGTAACTCTTATTACTTTTGCCTTTGGCACTCCGGCCTTTGCTCAAACTCAAGGTAAGGCCTCCTACTACGGAAAAAGTTTTCATGGCCGCCGCACCAGCGACGGTTCACGTTACCACCGCGACAGCTTGACCTGCGCACACCGCACCCTTCCCTTTGGAACACTCCTGAAGGTGACCAACAAGGCCAACGGAAAGGATGTGATTGTGCGTGTCACTGACCGTGGCCCCTTCGTGAAGGGCAGAGTGGTCGACCTCTCGTTTGCCGCCGCCAAGGAAATTGGCATGGTTAGCATGGGTGTGGCTCCCGTCGTTGTCGAAACCGTGGGTCGTATTGAAACGAACGACTTGAAGCGCGGTTATTATTACCGACTGCCACAAATTAAATATATTGATCCTGCTACCGGCAAATCGTACACTGCCGACGAATGGAAAAAACGAGGCGATAAAGCACGCATCGCGCACATGGCCGAACTCAAGAAAAAGCAACAGCCGCGTTACCGCATCATGCGTAATCACCTCACTGCCACCTTAACCAACAAAACTGCCAAGTAAACAGCCGCTTTTCAGCAAACATGGCCGATAATGCTGTTTTGAACTTGATTCAAAAAACTAATTCCGACGACAGCGGAAATTGATTTAACGCTATTTGTAAGGCTTCTCCCGTGGAGAGGCCTTTTTTTGTTGCCTAAGAACGACTTTGGTTGTCAAAAAATTGCATTATGTAACTTCGTGTTTACAAATTTGTGAAACCATCGGCAAATCTGTCTGCCTTTTGTCTCAATTTTATCATGCTCAATTTGCAAAAAATCCCACTATTCCTTGCATAGTTCAACAGAAAGGCGTACCTTTACTCCCGAAAAACCTAACAATGAAAATTCTCTCTAATTTATTAACAACTAAATTCTTAACAACTACATGAAAAAGATGTACAATCTTTTGACCATGTTGGTATTGTTCTTGATGGGCTCTACCAGCATGATGGCTCAAGAGGACAATCGCTATCAGGTAGCTGGTGGCTCTACGGGAGCTGGTGGCGAATGGACGATTGATGCTATTGAGCCAGGTACTGACTTCGTACTGCAGTCTGGTAAGGCTCAGATTGCCGGTGAAGTGGACTTCGTGCGTAATTTGGGAAAATCTACTTTCCTGAATGATGAAAACCTCTTCCAATTAGAGGTAGCTGGTGATGATGAAGATGGTGAAACTACTTACTATCTGAAGCAAAAAACTACCGGTAAGTATCTTCAGAACGATTCTTATAGCTTTGATGATTCGAAGGGTCGTGCCTGGAAGTTCCGCATTGTAGAACCTACTGCTTATGCGGCTGACGATTTGAATCAGGTTGGTGAAAATTGTCCGGTAACCAATTGGACCGTAGCAACTTCAGCTGCTGTAGGTGAAGGAAATCACGTAATCTTTACGGATGCCAAGTACACCAACTCAGCTGCAGAAGATACTACAGCTGTAAAGAAAGGCAATGCACGCTTCCTTACAAACGGTAACATCGGTGGTATCGCAGGTTTGGGCAACGATTTCGGTGCAAACACCTGGTTGCTCTTCCCTGTAGAAAAAATGGAAGGAACTGCCTATCTTTTTGATGCTTTGAACGAACTTTTCCCCAACAGCGATCCTAACATCTACAACCCCGGTACTGACCCCGGTCAGATTAGCCAAGCTCTTTATGAAGAATTGATTGGTTCATACGAAGATGCTGTAAAACTGATTGAAGAAGGTACTGCAGATCACGCTGCTTGCGTAGCTGCTTACCAGCGTTGTAAGAAGGCTCTCGAAGCTGCTCGTGCAGGTGCTGTGCCCATCAAGGAAGGTTACTATTTCTTCAAGTCAAGCCGTACTGTTAACAATGGTACTTATGATGATGGTACTGCTTTGCATTGGACTTATCAGAAGCAATGGTTCGCTCCGCAGGAACGTCCTGAAGGTCAACAGCAGATGACGCTTGATGATGCTCAGTATGTATGGCACATTCAGTCTAACAAAGAAGCTAAAGATGGTTCGTTCTATATTCAGAACTTCTACACCAAGCGTTATGTAGGTACTGCTAAAAACCGTGGTGAAGCCATCAAGACTACTGAAACTGCTGAAGAATCTTTCTTGATTTATCCGCAGGATAAGGAAGACTTCGTGATTGAAAGTGTATCGCGTAAGGAAGATCCTCTGGTAGGTTATCCTAATGAAGGCTCACCTCTTCTGACGGCTCTCCACTGCCAGAAGGATGCTAACGGTGTGGTAATCTGGACTACCGATGCTCCTGCTTCTGGTTGGGTATTCTTGAATGCCAATGCTGATGATATCAAGAGACTCGAAGGTCTGATTGCACAGGATAAACTGAACAAGGCTCTTGCTACTGAACTGACTACGGCTGAAACTACTTACAAGAAGGGCTTCTACTATGACTTCGTAGGTGGTTCACGCGATGGTAAACTCGATATGGAAGGTGATGCTCCTGCAGGTCTCTTGAAGTCTGTTGATCAGTTGAGCTTCAACATGACTGAAACTTCTGAGGGTTCTGAAGAAGCTTTGGTTGACGGTAATATCGAATCTGGTAACTTCTATCACTCTGACTGGAAGGGTACTTATGATCACTCTTTGGCTTATCCCTACATTCAGGTAGACCTGAAGCAGCAGATGGACAGCATCGCTGTGAAGATGTGGGCACGTCGTAATAACGATAGATACCTCACAGGTAACGCTCCCGGTAACGTAATTGTTTCTGCAACGAACACGCCTGAAGATTCAACTTCATGGAAGGTAATCGGCAATGTACAGCCCACTTATCCTTGGGCACGTCATGCTGTTGCAAGCAATGGTAAAGATTCAACTTACGCTAACAACTCTGTTGGTTTCTTCGAAGTAGCTCTCGGTGCTAAATATCAGCACGTACGTTTCGAAGTAACTCGTCGCCAGTCTAATGGTGCTGACGAAGACTTCAAGAAGATGGGTAATGGCGCAGGTAACTTCAACTTGGGTGAAATGCGCGTATTCCAGTCTAAGTACAATTCTGCTAAGTCACTTATCGAAGCTGTTCCCGCTGCACAGAAGGAAGCTTTGGCTAAGGTTATCACTGACGCTAAGGCTGCTATCGAAGCAGGCAACGCTACGCAAGAACTCATCGACCAGGTAAAGAAGGCTGTTGAAGACTTCAAGGCTGTTTACCCCGATCCTCAGGTTGTAAAAAATATCCTCGCTGAAGCCAAGGCTCAGTATGCAGCTGCTGAAGAAGGCGACAAGGTTGGTTACTTCCAGGCCGGTGCCAAGGAAGCTCTCAAGAAGGTTATCGACGAAGTTGAGCCCACTATCAAGGAAGTAATGAGCCTCAGCGAAGTAAATGCTGCTAAGGAACTCTTGAACAATGGTCTCGAAGCATTTGCTGCCAAGCTGAATATTCCTGCTGCCGACAAGTTCTACTACATCGTTAGCGCAACTTCTTCTGAACAGGCTGGTTCTGCCAAGGATGGTAAGATGACTGTTTCTGGTAACGGTTCACGCGTGAAGTGGTACAAGGATTCTGACGACTACATCAGCAACAACAGCATCACCATCGCTGGTAATGCCAAGTATGTTTGGAAGATGATCAAGAAGGGCAACGGCGTGGTATTCCAGAACGTTGCTACCGGCGAATACATGAACAATACGCACAAGAACAACGTAGGTGTGAACATGTCTACCGAAGCTGATACTTGCGCATTCACCTTCCGTTCTGCTAAGAAGCCCGGCTTGCTCAACATCGTTTGCAAGGAAAACGTCTTCTTGAACGCTCAGCCCGCTTCTAACAACCTCGTAACTTGGGGCGAAGCTAATGGCGCCGACAACTCTGCCTTCACTTTCGAAGAAGTAACTGACGAACTCAATAACGAAATTGACTGGTTGGTTAACACGAACAAGAAGACTATTTTGACGCTTCCCGTTAGCGTAACTGCCGACGAACAGTGCTACAGCGTAATCGGACGCAATGGCAACAACCTCGAACTCAAGAGCATTGATGGTACAACCATCGAAGCAGGTACTCCGTTCATCTATATCGATGCTTACGAATCAGAAGCTGTTCGCTTCCAGCTCGCTGAAGCAACTGACTATGACGCTCTCCTCGCTTCTGTAGCTAAGGAAGCTAAGGCTGTTAATGGCTTGCAGGGTACGCTCGCTGCTGTTGACTCTATCGCTCCTAACAACGGTATCCTCTACAATGGTGAGTCTATCGTATTGTCTAAGCTCGGCGAAGGTGCTGCTAACAACAGTGGTTACCTCACTTCTGCTCTCCCCACTACGTCTGAAACTGGCGACGCACAAATCCTTATCGACGGTGAAATCACCATCATCGGTGGCGTAGTTGCTCAGCCCGAAGCTCAGGCAGTAGTTAACGTTTACAACCTCTCTGGTGTGAAAGTTCGTGCTAACGTGAAGAGCGTGAACGACCTGAAGGGTCTGCCCGCAGGTATCTACATCATGGGTAACAAGAAAGTACTCGTTAAGTAATCATTGAAAATCCGTTTTTACTCCTCGGAGTAAATAATGACCTTCTTTTAAGCCGCCCGGTTCATTCATTGAGCCGGGCGGCTTTTCGTTTTGTAGCAGTCATTCGGGAGGGGATGAAGTCGCAGTGCGCTCTTGAACCGCATATAATATGCTCTGTTTCTGAAGTTTAGAACCCATGTCGCCCTATTGAGGGCTCAGTAGATTTTTAGTGGGGATAGCCATATAAATTTGCTATGCGGAAAAGG
>ERZ780148.2343-NODE-2343-length-11102-cov-3.952295_pt1 | contig 11102 bp, 8 predicted proteins | sample MGYA00510984_ERZ780148 | MGnify/ENA primary metagenome ERZ780148 (study PRJEB29588, sample SAMEA2160902) | human gut metagenome | biome: human gut; feature: human-associated habitat; material: faeces | place: Denmark | collected 2008/2010 ...
AAAGAAGACGGGCCGATGAACGGTTATACGGTAAAAGGCTATTGGGAAAAAGAAGGGGCTTTGATCGTGAAATGTCATGATGTCAGGGAACCCGGTCTGCGTTTCCATACAGAAGAATGGGGAATCCGCGAAAATGTATCTAATCCGAAAGAATAATTCAGGAATAGAATTATATAATTGATTTTACGTATAATTTATTTGATGTTACTATGAAAAAAAATTTTCTATTAAACGTGGTAATGTTGTGCTGTGCTTTATTTGTAGGTACATCAGCATGGGCAAAAACTGAAGACGGGGAAGCTGCTGCTAAAAGCGAACCGGTGTCAGCCAATGAAGAAGAATTATTGAACAAAATTCTTTCTAAGTTACCGAAAGTATCCGGTTATATTCAGACCGGTTATAATTATGGAGATAAGAACGGGGATAACAGATCTTCTTTCCAATTGAAGCGTATGCGGGTACTTCTTGACAAAAAGATCTCCAATACGTTTGACTTCCGGGCTCAGTTCGAATGTTTTTCCGGTTCTACCGATGGCGGGGCTTACAAAAAGAAAGTCATTACTGTGATGGACGCTTTTGTCAGTGCTCACATTAACAAAGCCATCAACTTCCGGGCAGGACAATATTATCTGCCGCTGGGTTTCGAGAACTACGATATTTCTCCGGCTACTTTGGAGACTGTAGATTTCTCTAATATCTGTTATCGTATGGTATGCCGGAATGCGATTTCTTCTGCCGATCTGATCGACTATGGACGTGATCTCGGTGTGATGGCTTACGGTGATCTGTTGCAGAATCAGGAAAAAGGATTCAGCTATTTGAGCTATAATTTATCTTTGACCAACGGTTATTTGCCTACTTTGAACGATGACAACAGATGTAAAGATTTCGTCGGTCGTCTGACTTTCCGTCCTGTAAAACAGTTGAGTATTATGGGATCGTACAACTACGGTGAATACCAGGGTAAAGTCGGAGACGATGTTAAAAAATATCTTCCGATGAATCGGGTGATTGCCGGTGCCTGGTATTTCGACCCGAACGGTCTCGATCTGCGTGCTGAATACGGCCATATCAAAAGTAGCGAAGCTAATGTAGAAGAAGACGGTTTTTATGCTTTGGCCGCTTATCGCTTCGGAAAATTCCTGCCGGTAGTACGTTACGATATGTACCGCGATAAAACCAACAAGACCTCTGCCAACAACAGAGATGCTTACCTGGTGGGTTGTACTTACGAATTGATCAAGAACCTGAAATTCCAGGTTAACTATATCCACTCTATCTATACCGATAAAGTGAAAGATGCAGGTACGCGGACAGGAAACGGAAATAGTTTGCAAATCATGCTTTTGGCTAAATTCTAAGATTTGATTTACCTTTATTAATATCCTAAATTCCTTTATTATGAATAAATTATTTTTTGCAATGGCACTGCTTTTTGTAGGCATGTCAGTAAATGCACAACATCTCGGTTCAGAATACCGGTTGAAAAAAGTGATTCCGGTTGCCGGACGTCAGGGAATTGCTATCGATAGCAATTACTACTATGTTTCCGACACCAAAGTACTGTACAAATACGACAAACAGGGAAATCTGGTGATGAAGAACGATCAGCCGTTCCAAAATCCCGAAATTGCCAACCACTTCGGTGATATCGATATCTACAATGGAGAAATTTACTGCGGTATTGAAAAATTCGAATACGGACGTGGTTATAATATCGCCGTATCGATTTACGATGCAGAGACTTTGAAATGGAAACGCGATCTGCCTTGGTCTCCTGAATCAGGACAAGTAGAGGTTTCAGGTCTTGCTGTTGATCGGGAGAAAAATATGGTTTGGATGTCTGACTGGGTAGATAGCCGTTACGTATATTGCTATAGCCTGGAAACCGGACAGTACTATACCAAAATGCAATGCCGTCCTACTCCGTACTGGTGTCAAGGTATTTTCATCGCCGATGGAAAAATGCTGTTCACCTCTGATGATGGCGAATCTTTGTACAATATTCCTGATAATATCTATGTGGCTGACATCTCTGAAGTACACTTTACCGGTTTACAAGACGGAACTGAAGTGGTGAAAGAAACTCCGTTCAGCGTAAAACTCGATAAAAAGGGAAAACCTGTTATGCGTAAAGGTAAAATTGCAGGTGGTGCAAAAGCCGGAAGAGTTGAATTATTCCGCGAAATGAGTGATTTCCGCCGTGCAGGTGAGATCGAAGGACTCTCTATTGACCCGGTAAACGACGACCTCGTTGTATTGAACAACCGTGGTACACTGATCGTTCTCGGTATGTCACAGGGTCCGTTCGCTGAAGAAGGGTATACCGGTGAAATTCATGAACTTTATATCTACGAGAAAATTAAATAATTGTAGGGATAGATCCTGAATGATCTGAAAACAATTACTTTCAAATGAGATGAACGAGGTCTGTAGAGACCTCGTTTTTTAATTTATGCAGGAGCAGCTGTTTTAATCTGAGTCTCCTAAAAAATTCATAATTGACATATTGGCATCTAAAATAACAAAGATGTGCTGTAATTGATTCTTTTTTTGCCAAGTAGTGCAAACAGTAGATATCGGGTTTTGTACCGGAAGATCCTTGGAACAGAAACGAGGGGCCGCATAGGCTCTCCGAATACCCGACCGGTGGTGTATGACAGAAACATTCGTTCATTTGTCATTGAAACAGTGACCGATCTGAATCTTCTTCACTTTAACCTCCTTCTCTTTATTACGTAAAAAACGAAACATTAAAAGTTTAAATAACGTAAAATTTATCCATAAAGACGGAGATGGGTAATTTTTTATATTAAAATAAACAAATATGTGGAGTTTTTTAAGACCGGAGCCTCATAGGCCCTTATTGCCGAAAGAACAGATCGACCCGACATACAAACGTTTACGGGTACAGGTTTTTATCGGTATTTTTATCGGATACGCTGGTTATTATTTAGTTCGTAAGAACTTTGCGCTGGCGATGCCTTACTTGGTGGAAATGGGGTTCGATAAGGGACTTTTAGGAGTTGCTATATCAGCGAATGCCATTGCTTACGGACTTTCTAAATTTTTAATGGGTGGAGTCTCTGACCGTAGTAGTGCCCGTAAGTTTTTACCCTTGGGATTGACTTTGTCTGCTTTGACGACTTTAATTCTGGGTACCCGGGCCGGATTGTCGTCTGTCGTGTCGATGTTTATCCTGCAGTTTTTAATCGGTTGGTTTCAGGGTATGGGTTGGCCTCCTAGCGGACGGGTGATGACACACTGGTTTTCGCAGCATGAACGGGGAACGAAAATGTCGATCTGGAATGTGGCCCATAATGTCGGTGGGGCTTTGATCGGACCGATGGCTGCCGTGGGGATGGCCTGGTTCGGTTCCTGGCAGGCCGGTACCTTCTGGTTTCCTGCTATTGTCGCTTTGGGCATTGTGGTGATCGCTTATCTGCTGATCCGCGATACCCCTCAGTCTTGTGGTCTGCCACCTATCGAACAATACCGTAACGACTATCCGCCCAACTATAGTGCCCAGTCGGAAGTGGAACTGACAGCCAAAGAAATTTTCTTTAAATATGTATTGAGTAATAAAATATTGTGGTATATCGCTATCGCTAACGCTTTCATCTATCTCGTCCGCTATGGAGTGCTCGATTGGGCACCTACTTATCTGAAAGAGGTGAAAGGCTACGATATCAAAGAGATCGGTTGGGCTTACTTTTCTTATGAATTTGCCGCTATCCCCGGGACGATTTTCTGTGGTTGGTTGAGCGATAAAGTCTTCAAGGGGAGACGTGCTATTACGACCATGATTTATATGGTCGCCGTCGCCATTTTTGTTTTTGTCTATTGGGAATTTAGTAAAACTCCGCTGATGGACAGTATCTGTCTGATCGCCATCGGTTTTCTGATCTACGGCCCGGTAATGCTGATCGGGGTTCATGCTTTGGATTTAGCCCCTAAAAAAGCGGCCGGTACGGCTGCCGGATTTACCGGATTTTTCGGTTATTTCTTCGGGACCGCCCTCTTTGCTAATATCGGTTTGGGATATGTTGTTCAGAATTTGGGCTGGAACTGGAATTTTATCGTGTTATTGGTGGCCTGTGCCCTGGCGTTCATCTTTATTGGATTCACGGCAAAGGAAGAACAATATCTAGTGAAACAAGCAAAACAATAATCACTTTATTTAAAAATCACAACTATGATTAAAAGATGGGTTTATGTAGCATTGGCATTCGGATTAGGTATGTCTGCGATGTCATGTGAAAATCAGAAATTTAATGATGTGAAGGTGGATGTCGACCGGGTACATGTCGATGAGCTTTCACCTGAAATGATCAAAGTGCGCGACTATGTTCCCGAATATGCGGTTATTGCACATCGGGGCTCTACTTTCTGGACACCCGAAGAAACGGAATCCGCCTATCGGTGGGCGAGAGAAATCGGTGCGGATTACCTGGAATGCGATATGCAGGTGTCGAAAGACGGAGTGGTACTGGCACTACATGACGATAACCTGAAACGGACCACTAACATCGAAACGGTTTTCGGAGAAACACTACCCCGGGAAATCCGGAAGAATTATTATATGAAAATCGGATACTCGGAGACAGAAGCCGAAGAAAAGGTAAAAGCGGATGAAGCGAATTTTGTTCCTAACTTACCGGCTTATTATACTTACGAAGAACTGCTGATGCTCGATGCCGGTAGTTGGTTCAATAATGAGAATCTCGAAGAAGCCCTGCCCGGATTGGCTAAAGAAAAGCAATATATTTCCACACTGGAAGACCTGATTATGTATTCGAAAGGGTATCGGTTGATCCGGGACCGCAATCAACCGGGAATGCCCCGGCAATATTCCATTGTCGGGAAAACAGGGGAAACGATTACCAGTCTGAGCGGTACTGCCGATATTGTGAAATATGATTTCGGGTATGAAATCGATCCGGTATGGGAAGCCGGAAATAAGAATATCCCGGGAATCTATATCGAATTTAAAGAACCCTGGCTGAATCCCAAAGGATTTGAACAGATCGTGTATGATGTACTGGCCAATACGCAGGATATGAATATTATCGAAAAACCGGAACCCGAGGACACGCCTTTTTATATCAACAACGGGACGATTAATGTAGGAAATACCAACGGTAAAGTGATCCTGCAAACCTTCTCTTTGGAAAGTTTGGTCCGGGTGGCCGAGGTATTCCAGGGCAAAGTTCCCATGTGTTTCCTGTTGTGGAAAGGGACCGGTGCTACCGATCTCACTTATGACGATCCGCTGGGATATGCTTCTTTTATCAACCTGGGCGTAAAATATAAAGCACATTTTATCGGACCGTGTATCGCGGGGGCCCCTAATGATTATCCTGAATTGGATCAACCCTGGCAGGATTACCTGATCCATCGGGCGAAGATGAAAAACCATCCTTATACTTTCGATACCTATGATCAGATGGCGAAGTATTTCGGACAATATAATTTCGGCGTAGCCGACGGCATGTTCAATCCTCCTTATCTGGATGCTTTATTTACAAACCATTCCGATATGAGTATCAACTATATGATTACGCACGGATGGCGGAAGAGTCCTGCTTCCCAGACCCTGGTCGATGCAAGGGAAGTATTGAGAAAATTGGGATACTTAGATAATAATTAATTAGGGTGAATTTCAAAACTTTGTAAAAATGAATCAGATGAAAAAACAAATATTTTTCCCCGCCTTTTTGGTTGCGATCTTTTTATGGTCCGGGAATATTCAGGCTCAGGTTGAAGATGTGGCCAATCCGCTGTTGAAATATGTCAATCGGAACAATGGACTCAGATTTACTGCCGGAGGCCGTTTGTTTACCGATGTAGCTTATTATCATTCCGAATATACGCCGATGAAATCGGGGGCTGCTATTACCGATGCACGTATCCGTACTTCATTGAAATACAAACAATTCTATTTTTATGCCGATTTCGATTTTTCTAAAGGTTCTTTCAAACAGAAGAATATTTTCGGACAATACAACTTTAAAGAGAATTACCGGGGGGTACAGAGTGTGAAAGCCGGTTATTTTTGCGAGCCTTCTACGATGGCTTACAATACGAGTCTTTATAACTATCATTTTATTTCCCGTCCGGCAGTCGTCAATGCTTTGGCGCCTGGCCGAAGTCTGGGGATTACTTATAAGTTTTTCAATCAGAAGGTGTTGGCCGATCAGGGTATTTTTGCCGAAAATAAATACAATGATCAGATCAGCGGATTTCAGGGGTTTAGTCTGAGCGGTCGTTGGTTGTATAAGGTGATCAACGACGATTATATGACGCTGCATGTCGGATTGGGATTGCGTTACTCCCGGATAAATACCGGACGGGTAGTCGATGACGATGCTTTTAAAACTGAAGTAACTATAGAGTCGGCCATGGAGACTTATGTGGATGCGACTACAAAATTTCTGAATGCCGATGTCGCCTGGGCTAAGAATATTCTCGATCTGAATCCGGAACTCTTGTTTAAGACCGACCGTTTGTTCGTCCGCGGGGAATATCTGTATAAACGTTTGTACAAAGACCGGCCCGATTTTGAATTATTCACCAATCAACTGGGAGGAGTATGGAGTTGGACGACGCTGGATGCCTGGAAAGCCGGTAACCCGATCCGCAGTACCAAATTCGACGGTGGTTATGTAGAAGCCGGCTATCTGATCATGGGCAACCGTTATACCTACAACGACGAATACGGTTTACTGGACGGTATGAATGAAAAGAATTCGCTGGAAATCGTCGCCCGTTATAGCATTGTCAATCTCAACGATATCAATAAAGGAGCTTTTTTCCTGATCGGAAAGCATGTTTTCTACCCGGGCGGAGTCGTTTCGGATTATCCTCCTGTCTCGACGAGTATCGGAGGGGGTAAAATGCAGGCGGCTACCGTCGGTTTGAACTATACACTGAATCAGTATATCAAGGTGATGGGGGAATACAAATACAGCCGTTTGAGTAATGTGTATTATCCGATGGATAAGAATTTCCATGAATTGCAGATGCGGTTGATGGTTTCGTTTTAGTTTTACCGGACAGCAATGATAAAAATCAGCGAGATACTGTCAGGAAACAGTATCTCGACAAATATACTTTTTAAGGAATGCCTGTCTGGATTTTTGCCTTATTAGCCTCCTTATGTTAAAATGATGTATATAAAACAGAAACAGGATCTCCGGCGGTTGTAAATGCATTGATGGCCGGTGGGGTTATGTGATAAAAGGTTAGGTCGTCTTTATAATGATTATTGTTTAAAATGATTTTTTTCCCTGACTTTTTAAAATAATAGACCAAAAACGGCATATCATCTAAAGCTTCACATTCAAAAATAAAATGGATATACTTGTCATTTTCGTAATAACGATTCATGTGTGCTATATCCGGTTGTAGAAAGTATATACCTTGAGGTGTTTTTTCTAATTTGCCATTATACGCGAACTCTTGAAAATCAATGTATCGGGCTGGGATTAATTCTTGCTCTGTAACTCTGTATAGCATTTGTTCAAATTCTCGCTGCCATAATATTTCATTATTGCATTTGGTAAATGGTTTTAGAGGCCGGCAGTTGTAATGAGGGTCATATTTTAAGTGTGAGTTAATCCGTTTTTTATTGCGATAATCCCAAAGTACGACTTGGTCTTCAAATGCTGCTCCATTAAAAATAAGTATCGAATCATTTAGTATTTCAAAAGAGTCGGCAAAAAAAGGTAATTCTTGCAGAGCAATTGGCATCCCGCAAGAGGTGTAAGTGATCATTTTTTTTACTACTTCCATCTAATATAAGAATGTTTTTATTTTTAGTGATACAATAATCATCAAGATGTAGGTATTCAAATGGACCTCTTCCTCTTCGACCTATAGTGTTATGCAATTTGCCTGTCATGTTGGAAAATCCAGTGTAAGCTGCCCCCTAAAACCAAGCGATTCTGCCCCCTTAAAACATTCAACAATGCCCCCTTAAAAAGTCTTGACCGATGGGGTTATTATTATTTTAGTTTATTTCCCTCTGTATGCAGCCATTTTACGGACACTTTCTCCTGTCAGCTCAATCCGGTGCGCCGTATGTATAATACGATCCATAATGGCATCTGCTACTGTAGGGTCTCCGATTGCATCATACCAATTGTCCGTTGGCAGTTGCGAGGTGATGATGATGGACTTGCGCCCATGTCGGTCCTCTATTATATCGAGCAGGATGGGTCGTTCCTTGGCATCAAGGTTCACAAGGAAGAGGTCATCCAATATGAGCAGCGTGCTCCGTTCGATTCTCTTGAGTTCCGATTCCAGTGTGCCTTTTACTTTTGCCACCTTAAGCGTACCCATAAGTTTCGGAGCATTCGCATAATATGTCCGTATGCCCTTCTTGCAGGCTTCATACCCCATTGCTGTGGCAAGGAAGCTCTTCCCGGTACCGGATGACCCTGTGATGAAGAGGTTCTGTCCCTTGCGGATGAACTCCAGCGATGCAAGCCGCTCCATCTGATTGCGGTCAAGGCCACGCGGGATTGCATAGTCTATCTGCTCGAGGCAGGCCTTGTAGCGGAACGCCGCCCCGCGTATAAGGCGTTGGATGGCTGCATTGGCACGGTAGTCCCATTCCCTGGCAAGTAACATGTGCAGGAAAGAGTCGATTGTCATTGTTTCTGCCATAGTGGAGGTCAGGCTTTCAGTGAAGGCGGCGGCCATGCCGTGCAGCTTCATACGGTTCATCAGTTCGATTGTCAACGTGTTGCGGTCTTTTTCGACAGCTATCGGTGCGGTAAGATTATTTGTTTCCATTGTTGTCTCTATTTAAATGTTTTAATTGTGCGAAGTAGGCTGCTCCGCGGATGTTTTTGTGGATAGATGTTACGGGACCTCATCGTCGATGTCGTCTTTTGACAGGAAGTCTGCATCATCCCCGCGTTCAAGGATCCGCCTTATCTCCTGATATCCGTATAGGCGCAGTTGCGTGGCGCATGCGCTTGCCGCCACCAACCGTTCCAGCCCGAAGGTCTTCTCCAACGCCATGATGCCTCTGCATGAACGGAACGCCGCGGGAGGATACTTCTTGAGTTCCGCCACCTTGCGCAGATACAGCAGCAGGACGTTATCTGTCTGGCCGGCCTGTTCGTAAATCTGTTCCAGATCCTTTTCATAACTTCCATGACGTCCGGGCAGTCCGTGGGCATCCTTGGTCGTATAGGAGTATGGCGTGTCATCGCGCTGGTGTGTGGTCACCAGACGCAGGCCATGATATATTTCCAGCGTGTCCGCATCATAGACAATCTCGACACGTTTGCCTATATACTCTTTCGGTACGCTGTAATGGTGAAGCCTGAAGGTGACATAGCCGTTACGCATTACTGTTGCGGAGCGTCGCTCTTTCATCTGATGGCGTATGGCGGGAAGCGGGCGGAGGCAGTCGGACTCAATCTGCTCGAACTGTTCCCGTCTGGACTGGGGACGCCCGCTCATCCTGCGTCCGTTGAAGGCCGAGAGCGATTCGGATATGGCCGCATTCAGAGACTCCAGCGAGTGGAATACAAGACCCTCGATGTCAGCGTAGACGGATCGGTAAAGCAGCTTCACGGCATTCTCCACCAAGGCCTTGTCCTTTGGATGACGTACCCGTGTGGGGTATACGGTACATCCGTAGTGTTCGGCAAATGCCGCAAACTCCTCGTTGATTACCGGCTCGTTACGGTCGCTGCGGGTTACCACCGATTTGAGGTTGTCTGGTACGATCGCCATCGGAACCCCGCCGTAAAAATGAAGCGCGTTCTCACACGCCTTAATCAAGTCCTGCCTTGACTGGGACCAGACCGCCTCACAATAGGTATAGTGGCTGCACGGAAGTATGGCCACGAACACTTCAACGCTGCGACATTCACCGCTTTCACTGTCAACGACTTCCAGTTTGTCACCGGCGAAGTCGATATACATCTGGTCTCCGGCATAATGCTCGACATGTGTCACCATACGGTAACGCATGAGATAGTTGCCGAAACTGGCATGTCTGTATCCGTCAGGATGGGTCTCGCGGTACTCTTCGTACAGGGTTTTCACTGTTACGCCTCGGCGGCTAAGCCGGGCAGCATACTCAGGAAGGAGTGCCTCAAGCTCAAGCTGGCGTTGTGACGGTTCCCTGTTACGGCCAACACCTTCAGAGAACATTTCCTGGATGCGAGCGGAAGGCATGGCGGCCAACTCCTTTATCGGTATACCACACTCTTGAAACAGGCGCACATATCTGCGCACCGTGTTGCGGGAAAGCTCAAAGCTCCTGCTTATCTGCTTTATCCCCATCCCCAATGCGTAACATTGGAGGATGTTTGCTATCTTTGTTGTCATAGTAGAAATGATTTTATCCCACCGGTCAAGACGGGAATCAAATCTACGAAAAATCCCCTGCCAGGCATTGCCAAGCAGGGGTATTTTTATATTGGAATCAAGGGGGTAGGATTATTTTAGCACAAGGGGGCAGAATCGCTTGGTTTTAGGGGGCAGCTTACACTGGATTTTCCACCACCCATATAATAGGTGAAAGCAAACAAATCTATGGGTAGGCGCATAAATCTGTTGTCTGTCTGATATTGCAACACTCTGTTTATGTCTTCTTTGCTCAATGCTCTTTTGGCTGTCTCTTGATTCAACTTGGATACTTTGTATTTTTTGAAAGGGTAGTGTTCCGCTTTTACCATATCCTCTTGTATGGCATAATTATAGATGGTGCGCAATGTTCTGAATCGTATGCCGATGGTATTCTCCGCAAGTCCGTTGTTTCTAAGCCATGTCTCGTATTTCTTTAGCCAAGCAACATCTATATCTGTGAAATGAATATTCAGGTATTTATTGTACTTGATGAGTGAATTGTACACTTGCTTAACGGAAAGCATATATCCACGTCTGTTTTCTTCTTGAAGAAGTCGGAGATACTCCTTAAATGCTTCTTCTACTGTTTTCGGTTTAACTGAATTAGAAATTTGCTCATTCAAAGTATTGGCTGTAAATAACTTATCTTCTGATTTCAGTTTAACTATTTCCGTTTCGTACTCTTTTTTCTTGTTAGCTATGAGTATGTTAATATGCTCTCTGTTAGG
>ERZ780148.2346-NODE-2346-length-11091-cov-6.281171_pt1 | contig 11091 bp, 7 predicted proteins | sample MGYA00510984_ERZ780148 | MGnify/ENA primary metagenome ERZ780148 (study PRJEB29588, sample SAMEA2160902) | human gut metagenome | biome: human gut; feature: human-associated habitat; material: faeces | place: Denmark | collected 2008/2010 ...
AATCGACACTATTAACTTTTTCCTCTACAGTTGTATCATCTGTCTTTTCCCCACAATTTGGACAAAATTTAGCACCATCTGGTATTTCTTTACCACATTTTCTACAATACATAAAAAACCTCCTGAAAATTATATATGTATTTATAAAAAAATAAACTGCCAGATTTACTGACAGTTTAATGATGTAGCCAAAAGTATAACAATAAATACGTAAGTGTGAAAGCGATAATGATAATAAGAAATTTAGGAAAGAATGCGCCATATGCGCCTCTAATCATTGCCCACCTTTCTTTCCAAGAAAGTTTGACATCGTTTTCTTTCTTCTTTTTCTTATCGTGCCATTTAAAGCCTTCTATATCCATATTGTAGATTGTGTGACCGTCATCTACATATTTTTGCTTTTTCTTTTTTGCCATGAAAATTATTCACCAAGGACAAAGTCTTCTTTTTTCTTAGCGGATTTTTTTGTGTGCTTTCTCTTTTTATAATCAGAAGTAGAAATCATTTCAGATTTTTTCTCTTCAATGCTTTCGCTAATCTTGATATCAGCTTTTTCTAATTCTTCATATTTACTGTTTTGAGCGAGCATCTCTTCATCGTAGAGGTGGCAAGCAACAAAGTGATCTGGAGCAACTGCTTTAAAGCGTGGAGCCAAATGTTTACAAACAGCCATGCACTTTGAGCAACGGGTGTGGAATTTACATCCTGCTGGTGGATTAGCTGGAGATGGAATATCACCCTTGAGAATGATACGATTCATCTTAACATCTGGATCTGGAATAGGAACAGCTGAGAATAAAGCTTGTGTATAAGGGTGAAGTGGATTAGCAAATATATCGTTTGTATTTCCTAATTCCATCATGTTACCTAAATACATAACAGCGATTTTATCTGTAATATATTTAACGACTGATAAATCGTGAGAAATGAAGACATAAGTCAATCCCATTTCGTTTTGAAGTTGTTTCAACAAGTTGATAATTTGAGCTTGAATAGAAACGTCCAAAGCTGAGACTGGTTCATCACAAATAACTAATTTTGGATTGACAGCTAAAGCTCTTGCAATACAAATTCTTTGTCTTTGACCACCAGAGAATTCATGTGGATATCTATCGTAATACTGAGGTTGTAAACCACACATTTTCATAATGTTCAAAACGTGTTCGTTGACCTTATCTTTTGGAACAATATGGTGAACTTTTACAGCTTCAGAGATAATAGCACCGACAGTCATACGTGGTGGAAGTGAAGAATATGGATCTTGGAAAATGAGTTGCATATCAACTCTCATTTTTCTAAGTTCTTTTGGCGGAACTTTGGCCAAATCTTTTCCATCGAAGAAAACTTGACCAGAAGTAATATCGTAAAGTCTTAAGATTGTACGGCCTAAAGTTGTTTTACCACAACCTGATTCACCGACAACACCGATTGTTTTACCTCTTTCAATTCCGAAAGATATGTCATCAACAGCTCTAAGATAAGATGTAGGTTTTCCAAAGAAATTAGCACCTAATGGAAAATATTTACATAAATGTCTAACTTCAAGTAAATATTTTGAATCTGGTGGTTCATCTTTACCACGAACACGATGTTCAGACAAAGAATTAAGTTCTTCAGCACTTAAAGTTTTTTCTTTAACTTCACTAGAGTTTTCACTCATTTTCTTTGCCCTCCTTATCGTATAAATAACATGCTACCATGTGTGTATCAGATACATATACTTCTGATGGATATTTTCCACTACACTTTTTGATGCACTTGTTACATCTTCCTCTAAAGAAACATGTATCAGGCATATTAATTGGGTTTGGAACTTGTCCAGGAATAGAATACAAAGGTTCGTTAGTATTGGAATTGATGAGAGGTTTGCTCTTTTGAAGTCCAATTGTATATGGATGCAAAGGATTGTGGAAAACTTCTCTTACAGTTCCCTTTTCAATAACTCTTCCAGCGTACATAACAACGACTTCATCAGCCATTTCAGCGATAACACCTAAGTCGTGAGTAATTAACATAATTGCACAACCTGATCTTTTTTGGATATCTTTAAGAAGTTCAAGGATTTGAGCTTGAATAGTAACATCCAAAGCTGTAGTAGGTTCATCTGCAATAATTAATTTAGGATTGCCCGCTAATGCCATAGCAATCATGACACGTTGACGCATACCACCAGATAATTCATGTGGATACGAGTTATAGACACGCTCTGGCATTGAAATACCAACTTGGTTAAGCATTTCTATACTGTGAGCCTTAGCTTGTTCTTTTGTTGTTTCTGGATAGTGGATAAACATGACTTCATCAAGTTGATATCCAATAGTAAAGACAGGATTTAAACTTGTCATTGGTTCTTGGAATATCATAGTAATATCTTTACCACGAATTTTATACATATCTTTCATAGGCATCTTAGCAATGTCGTATGAAATATTGTCACCATCAGCATCTTTTTCATCAGTGTTAAATCTAATTGAGCCTCCGACAATTTGTCCTTGTGGAGCTTGAACTAATTGCATAATTGAAAGAGAAGTAACACTCTTACCACAACCAGATTCACCGACAACACCGATAATTTTGCTTTTTGGAATTGAGAAAGAAACACCATTTACAGATTTAACTGTTCCGTTATCTGTAAAGAAGTTCGTTTCAAGATTCTCAATTTCAATAACATTGTTTGGGTCTTTCATCTTACCGCTATAGTAAGAAACATCGACCTTTTTCTTCTTTAAGCGCTCATAATAGCGCATTTGTTTTACGTTGTGTTTTATGATTTTTCTACTCTCTTTAAGAGTAAGGTAACCTTCTTTTTTTGCCATAACAATCACCTACTTCTTACTTCTTGGGTCCATGGCATCACGTAAGCCATCACCGACAAAGTTAAATCCTAAAACAGCTAGAACAATCATAATACCTGCTGGCATCCACATGTTGACATAGTTTTCCAAAATTTCAGGAGTGTTAGCTAATGAAATCATAGTACCCCATGCAGCGTATGGATCTTGAACACCTAAGCCTAAATAGCTTAATGTTGATTCATAAATAATAACTCCACCTAAACCAAGAGTCATAGAAACAATAAGTTGTGGCATGACATTTGGAATCAAGTGTTTAAATATTTTTCTCCAAGTTGGTAAGCCCATAACTTCAGTTGCGGTCATATATTCTTGCTCTCTAAGTGACAAGATTTGACCACGAACCATACGCGCTGTACCAGCCCATCCGAATATCGTGATAATAACCATTAACCAATAAATACGCATGCTTCCTGGAACTTTTAAGGAATCAAGAAGAGCAGCAGCAATAAGTAATATTGGCAGTGTCGGGATACAGTTAAATATATCAACAACACGCATTATTATCTGATCTACCCATTTTCCAAAGTAGCCTGATATACCACCAAAGAAAACGCCTAATAACGTTTCTAGAATAATAACAATAAAACCAATAGATAATGAAATTCTACCACCATACATTAATCTGGTGAAAACGTCCATACCTTTGTTATCAGTACCTAAGATATGATTTCCATCAGGTTTTGCATAAGAATTGATTTGTTGGGTAATTTCAATTACTTGAATAACATTGATAATGTTGCCATCTTCGTCAGTATAAGTAAGTTCCTTTTCATATTGTTTAACAACAGGTGTTCTATCAACTTCGTTTTCTCCCCATTTGTTATAAATCATTGGGCCGAAAATTGAGAAGAAGAATAAGAATATGATAAGAATGATACCAACTATAGAAAGCTTTGAACGGAAGAAACGTCTCATAATTAATTTAGCAGGAGACATTTGTTTGTAGTTTTCTTCAAAGACTTCTTTATTTTCATTGTTGTTTTCGCTGTTATTATCGCTTTCAGCTTTCTCAGCGTTAATCACAGATTCAGAGCTTTCTTTTTGAATTTCATAATTAAGTTCTTCCATGATTTTCACCTACCTTCCTAAGCGGACTCTTGGGTCGACAATAGAGTACATAATGTCGGAGAAAAGAGTACCGATAACAGTTAAAATAGCTAAGAACATGTTATATGTCATAATGAATGGAACATCGCCTTCTTTTAAAGCTTGATAAGCCATATTACCGATACCAGTAATACCGAAGACTTGTTCTGTAATCATCATACCACCGAATAATGATGGTAAAATACCAGCTAATAATGTAACAAGAGGAATCATAGTATTTCTGAAAGCATGCTTATAAATAACTTTGTTTTCAGATAAACCCTTTGCTCTTGCTGTACGAATATAGTCAGCATTTAAAACTTCTAACATATTTGTTCTGGTGTATCTCATAAGACTACCAATTGAAAGGAAAACTGATACGAAGATTGGTAAAACTAAGTGTTTAGCCATATCGCATAATTTTGCCCACCAACCAGCAAATGTAGCTGGATAGATAACTCCACCTGTTACTAAACCGACAGATGGGAACCAACCTAAAGTAACGGAGAATAATTTAATAACGATTGCACCGAAAAAATAAGTTGGGAAAGAAATACCAATCATTGTAAAGATGGTAACTAAATAATCTCTTACAGAATATTGATGAGTTGCACTAGAAATACCTAATGGAATAGCAATTAAGAATTGCAAGATAGTTGCAATTAAAGCAATTGCAAATGAAACCCACATGTTTTGTGAAATGACATCGACAACTGGTCTTCTATATTTGAAGGAGATACCTAAATCACCTTTAAACATATTGCCAACCCATGTAAAGTAACCTTTGATAATACCTAGCGGTGAACTATCACCAATACCATATAACTCTTTAAATGCCTGAATTTGTTCAGCTGTAATTTGGCCTGAAGCTAATTGTTCAGCAAATTTAATGTCGACGTAATCAGTTGGCATTAATCTAACTAAAACATAAATAATTACAGAGACACCTAAAAGGACAAAAAGGGAGATTAATAGTCTTTTAATAATGTATTTGAACATGTTTTTTCTCCTATAAAGAGGACCGTTGTTAGCGGCCCTCGAATTTTTTCCTTTTAGAAATTAACGATAGTTTGCATTGAGACTTACGTTCCAAATCTCACTTAAAAGTCCTTTATATGGTGAAAGTTCTTTTGCTGGGGTTAAGGATGTAGAGTCAATCTTCTTATTGTTATAAGCGAATAAGTCATCTCTTTGATATGTTGGTAATTCGACTGCAAGATCCATTACTAAATCAAGAGCATGTGCATAGTAGTTTGTACGTGTTGGTTGATCTGTAACTGAACGTGCATCATCAATCACTTGTGATAATTCAGCGATGATTTCTGTTTCTCTTGGATAGTTATTTGGGTTAGCAGCAATCTTTTTGTAGCCCCAGTTGAGGACTGAAGTTGCTGTTGAATCCTTGTGATAGACTTGATACATATCTGGGTCAATTGTACTACCCCAAGCAGCTGCCCATACTTGTAAGCCACCAACTGATAACTTACTTAAAGCTCTAGCATCAGTTGTAACTGTGATTTGGAAGCCGATTCTATTTAAGACTTCAGCAGCGTGATATAAAGCATCCCAAGCTGGGTGGTCTTTATCTTCACCAGCAATAGTGAATGTGTACTTAAGTTTCTTGCCATCCTTTTGGAGAACGCCATCAGAACCTAATGTGTAGCCAGCATCAGCTACTAATCTTGCGGATGTAGCGCCTGTGCTATCATATGCATAATATAATTCTGCATCTTTTGGATAAGCCCAGCTTGTTCTAGACATTGAACGATAGACAGGTTCAGCCATTGTACCATAGTAACCGACAACTTCATCGACACTAATAGCGTGCATAATTGCTTGTCTTACTTCGAGATCTTGAATTTCACCAGCGTTGATACCAATGTAACCATAACCAGCTGTCTTAACTCTTTGAGATGTAACATTTTCAAGGCCGTTTAAGACTTCGACTGTCTTTGGTTTAGCATTTGGTTCGACAAAATCAACTTCACCTGTTTGTAAAACTGTAACCATTGAGTTAGCAGGTGTAACTTGATAACGGATTGATTTGATTTTTGGTTTGCCAAGGTGGAAGTTTTCATTTCTTTCATAGTAAACAACACCTTTATCGGCAAAGTCTGATGATGTGACATTAGTTGTGCCACCAGAAGCTTTACTTGCTTGGTATGGGCCAGCACCAACTGGAAGACCAACTTTATTAGCAGCGTTAACAACGTTGTTTAAGAATGTTTGTGACATATATTCGACACCGAAGTTGCTTTCGAAGTCAAATTTTTCAATATGTTCTTGATCAGAATAGTAATACATTGGAGCTACTGTAAATGCAAAGTTCCAAATTGCTTTTGGGTCAACACCATTAATCTTAATGGATAAGACTTCGTTACCAGAAACGAGAGCACCTGTAGAGTCATATGTTGGTTTTTCATATGTCTTACCATTGACAGTGACTGCTTCGTCCTTATTAGCAAATGTAATACCGGAAATGTTCTTATATGTTAAGCCATTTCCTTGGTTCTTTTGATCATTAAAATATTTTTCCATTTCATCAGCAACGATATAATCGAATAAATTATCAGCTGCTGCCCAATAGGAAACAATTTCAGAAATGCTATATGGAACTTTATCAGCATAGACATATTGGATACATTGTTCTTTTGTCCAAGTTCTTGCATCTGTATATTCACCATATGTAGCAGTGATTTCACCTGTATCTTTGTTAAAGCTAATATAACCTTCATTATATAAGAAAGCTTCCATATTAGTTTCGAAAGGTTTAATTAAGTTATCTTCATCACCTTTCTTTGTAAATGAAATATCTGTAGCTGTATCAATAGCGTTTGTATAGTCTGAATTTAATTCTTCAGAGAATAAGCTTAAAGCTTTGTTATAGTCACCTAAAACATTTCCATAAGTTGTTGGGTTAGCGTTAACTGATGTTGTTAAGTAGTCTAAGAACGATGTTTCAGTTAAGATTTCACTAGAGTGATCTTTAATGATTTGATCACTTAAGGAAGTGAGTTGGTCAATTCTACCTTGAGCAGCGACTTGGAATCTTGTTTTGAAACCTTCTTGTTCTTTTTCACTAGCTGTTTGAGTTCTGTATCTCTTTAAACCAACAATATCTGTGGAATAAATTGTACTTGAACCGTTGTAGCTTGGATCAAGATAAACGTAAAGATTAAATAAGACATCCTTAATTGATAAGGCAGAGCCATTTGAATACTTAATGTTGTTCTTTAAAACAAATTTGTATTCTGTAACTTTATCTTCGGAAGCCCCGATTGCTTTGTCATCATCAGTAGCATCTCTTGTTTCCTCTGAATAGTCTAAGACTACGACGTCTTCATTTTCACCAACGATAGGTTCACCAGCACTGTTGTTGCCGATCATACCGATTTGTGTAAGACCAACAATGCTACTATCTGCTGAGTTTGTAGAGAAGAATGGACTGAAAACGCCATCGAATTCAGCAGTAGATAAAACGAGTGGAACTGTTTCGTTGACTGTATTAACTGTTGGAGATGTTGATATGCTACTACTTCCTGACGAAGAAGTTTGGCCATTACCATGGTTACATCCTGTAACGGTTAAAGCTACCAAAGCACCAAAAGTTAAAAGTGATAGTTTCTTTTTCATATTTAGCCTCCTTTTAGCTATTTAACGTCATTTGATTGACGATTATCAATAATAGTAATAGTTGATGTTGAATTAGTAACAACTGTATCACCTAATTCATCATCTTTTAATAACGAATAATAGACTCTACCATCATTTATATAGTCGATATAATCTATTGTCATCTTATCGCTAGAAGCGATTGTATATTCGCCTTCGAATGTGACATTTTCAATCTTACCACCAGTAGCTGTACCAGCGACTGCACCAAGGTAAGCTGCTTGAATTCTTGTACCATTATATTCAAAGTTGAATTTAGCTCCAGTAAACTTGATGTCGATAACATTTGAATTTCTCATTGCACCAAATATACCAACATATAAGTCACCAGTCTTAGATTTGTTAAATGAAAGATTGAAGTTGCTAACGGTGTGTCCGTTACCATTAAGTGTTGCGTTGTTATAACGTTCAACAAACAAATCTTTTCCTTCTAAATCAATATCGTTCATTAAATATACAGATTTTCCTGTTCTAATTGCGGATAAGAATTCAGAAGCTGTACTAACTATAGTGAAATCACCTTCAATATAATTGGCATAAAGTTTAACAACTGGATTAGATTCATCAGTTGATGTGTAAATAGTATAAATATCATCAATGACATTACCATTTACATCAGAGAAATTGATGAATGTATGTCCTGGATAAGCTTTTGCAGCAGCTCTATCAATATAGACAGATCCAAATGTTGCATTTTGATTTGCACCATAAGATTTAATTAAAACATCTTTGTTATTTTCATCTTTGTAGTAAAGTTCAAATGAATATTTAATTTGTTTTACCCATTTAGCATAAAGATGAACGCCTTCTTTAGTCATAGTATTTTTGCTAAAATCCCATTGATCAGAATAAGTAGCATCATCGCCTTCGCCAGTCTTTGTAAGATACCAGCCATCTAAATCATAGCCTTTACGTGTAATATGATAATCTTCTCTAGTTTCAATAACGTTTGGATCCCCTATTTTCATTTCAGTTTTATCGCCGAAATCATAATAATAAACAACATCATAAATACTATTTTGACACATACCACCTTCGAGATGGAAAGTAGCAGGTATTTTTCCTTTAATGTTTTGTGAGCCTGTTGAATTGCAACCAGCAAGTGAACAAATTGTTATCACACCTAGAAAAGCAGCGCCTAGTTTTCCTAGTTTCATTTCTTACTCCTTTCTTTTATAAAATTAGCAACGTTACAAAAAGTAATTATACTATATTTTGCATGTTTCTTAAAGTCTAATATCTATTGCAAATGCAAATATATAACTAAAAAATGTAAAAAATAGCTAAAACGTGTATTTTGTTTAATATTCAGGAAGAATTATTAACAAAATACGTTTCTTTTTGAAATGTTATCTAATTATTAATTGATTTATTTTATGCATAAATCATTTAAAAAAGCTTTAATAATTAAACTAACAACTAAAAAGCAAAAATAAAAAGCAAAAAAATTATTAGATTCTATTTTGCTATGCAAAATATATCACTTATGAAACAAAAGTACAACTAATAATTAAATTAAGTGAAATATTAAATTTTGTGCAGGTATTTTAAAGCACAAAAAAACCGGCGATGACCTAATCTCCCGCAAAAGCAGTACAATTGGCACAGAGGCGTTTAACTACTGTGTTCGGAATGGGAACAGGTTGGACCGCCACGTCATAATCGCCGGATGGTAGAAAGAACAAGGAATAAAAGAGGACTTTGAAAACCGGATATCGAATAAAGTAACAGTTCTTTACAGACAAATTAAGAAAAATGAAGAGATGAAAATAAGTGGTCGATCTATTAGTATCGCTCGACTGAACATATCGCTATGCTTACATCTGCGACCTATCAACGCGGTAACTTACCGCGGATCTTATTTCTTGCGAAAGGGAAGTCTCATCTTAAGGACGGTTTCGCGCTTAGATGCTTTCAGCGTTTATCCGATCCATAGGCGGCTACCCGGCCGTGCAACTGGCGTTACAACCGGTGTACCGTAGCTATGTCCATCCTGGTCCTTGCGTACTAGGGACGGATCCTTTCAAACTTCCTACGCCCACGACAGATAGGGACCAAACTGTCTCACGACGTTTTGAACCCAGCTCGCGTACCACTTTAATAGGCGAACAGCCTAACCCTTGGAAGGTGCTGCCCCTCCAGGATGTGATGAGCCGACATCGAGGTGCCAAACCGCGTCGTCGAAGTGAACTCTTGGACGCGATCAGCCTGTTATCCCCAGGGTAGCTTTTATCCGTTAAGCGACGGCCATTCCACAATGAAACCGCCTGGTCACTAATCCCTACTTTCGTACCTGCTCGACTTGTCGGTCTTGCAGTCAAGCACCCTTATGCATTTGCGCTCTACGTATGATTTCCGACCATACTGAGGGTACCTTAGGGCGCCTCCGTTACTATTTGGGAGGCGGCCGCCCCAGCCAAACTACCCGCCTAACACTGTCCTCCCGCCCATCCAGGGTAGGAGTTAGAATAAATGCAAATCCAGAGTGGTATCCCAACGGCGACTCCATCGAAGCTGACGCCCCGACTTCAAAGTCTCCCACCTATACTGTACAAGATTCGCATTTACTCAATATTAAGTTATAGTAAAGCTCCATGGGGTCTTTCCGTCTAGTCGCGGGTAACCGGCATCTTCACCGGTACTACAATTTCGCCGGGCGGGCTGTTGAGACAGTGCCCAAATCATTACGCCTTTCATGCGGGTCAGAACTTACCTGACAAGGAATTTCGCTACCTTAGGACCGTTATAGTTACGGCCGCCGTTCACTGGGGCTTAAGTTCTAAGCTTCGGATTTTCTCCTAACTCTTCCCCTTGACCTTCCAGCACCGGGCAGGCGTCAGCCCCTATACTTCAGCTTTCGCTTTTGCAGAGACCTGTGTTTTTGTTAAACAGTCGCCTGGGCCTTTTCACTGCGGCCTGCATTTCTGCAGGCACCCCTTCTTCCGAAGTTACGGGGTCAATATGCCGAGTTCCTTAACAACCCTTCTCCCGCTGGCCTTAGGATCCTCTCCTCATCTACCTGTGTCGGTTTGCGGTACGGGCGCCTGATTTCATACATAACCTTTTCTCGCCGCTGGCTTCGTTCACTTCCCTACTATTCTTCAGTCCCTTTCGCCCGGCTCTACCATCGGCCGGGTTGAACTCTACCCTCGTGTCAGTTACTTAAGATCTGGCGGCAACGGAATCTCTACCGTTTGTGCATCGACTACGCCTCGCGGCCTCGCCTTAGCTCCCGGCTAACCCGGGGTGGACGACCCTACCCCCGGAAACCTTAGATTTTCGGCCATTATGATTCTCACACAATTCTCGCTACTCATTCCGGCATTCTCACTTCTGTACAGTCCACACCTGCTTCCGCTGATGCTTCTGCCCGTACAGAACGCTCCCCTACCCAGTATTTCTACTGCCCAAGCTTCGGTTGTATGCTTAGCCCCGTTGAATTTTCCGCGCAACATCACTCGACTAGTGAGCTATTACG
>ERZ780148.2347-NODE-2347-length-11082-cov-2.986669_pt1 | contig 11082 bp, 10 predicted proteins | sample MGYA00510984_ERZ780148 | MGnify/ENA primary metagenome ERZ780148 (study PRJEB29588, sample SAMEA2160902) | human gut metagenome | biome: human gut; feature: human-associated habitat; material: faeces | place: Denmark | collected 2008/2010 ...
TTTTTGGAATTTTTACTATTCCAATTACCTTATAGCCTTTATATTCTAATTGTTCTTTTGATTCCTCAGTAATCTCTGAAAAATCTATGTTACTAAAAGCTTCTACTGCATCTTGACTTTCTTTTTCATTTTCGTTTTCGCCTATGTATTTATGAGCTATCATACCAATTACCACAATTGCTACTATTAATAACATATTAAAAATTGTCTTGTAGATTTTTAATTCTAGACTATTTTTCTTCATTTTTTTTATTTAACTTTTTCATTCTTATAAATATCACTACTAATGCTATTACTACTAATGCTAATATAACTATTAATGCAATGCTGTCATATGTTATTGGTAATTTTGTGGTTTCCTGTGTTTCTACTCGTTCTATTACTGCATTTGGCTCATAATCATAATATTCTTGTAAAAATTGTGCATCTAGTGTTGTATCACCGCTTTTTGCAATTTTTTTCAAAAATACTATATATTTATCTCCAGTTCCATTACTTTGTTCTGTTGATTCTGGCTGTTTTATTTCCATATTTTCTACTTTTTGCCATTTAGCCTCATTAGTTAATTTTGAATATAAACTATAAAATTGCTCATTTGCTTGAACCTTTTCATACATATCCATTTCAGAATATTTGCTGTTAATATCTTCTGCTAATTCCATTAATTTTGCATATTCTTCTGAGTCTGATGTTTTTACTCTTTGATAATAATATTCAGCATCTTTACTGTCTGTGATTTTTACATATCCAGCTTTTGCCACTTCTTTTACGCCTTCAATAATTTCGCTTCTTACTGGTGTTGTTAATTCAGTGCTGTCTTTAGATGTAGAAATTTCTACTGCTATTCTTTTCGTTGTATTTTCTATTGTATTTATGTTTTCCTTGGTTAATGAGTTCTCGAAATCTATTTGAACTCCATTTAGAATTAAATTTTCTTCTTCATCTTTTGCCCATATATAAATTGGTTGATTTTTTAATTTTTCATAAGTTTCAGCATCTAAAAATGCTCCTTGGCTTCCTCCCAAATCTGAGATTGAATTAATATAAGATAAATCCATTTCTTTTGGACTTGCATTATTTGTAAATGCATACTTAAAATTTTTGTCTGTGTAGTCCTTAATATATATTATGTACTCATTTGTTTGAGTATTAACTACAGAGACATCTTCATTTGTCGCTAGAACCATTATAGGTGTCATTACTATTAATAATAGTATAGTCAAAGCACCTAATAATTTGATGACTTTTTTGTGCATCATATGCTCCACCCCTTTTTTATTATTTTTTACGGCATCATTATATTATATTTTTTATTATTTGTAAATACTTTTTCCATAATTTTACTGTATTCCAAAAAAATAGCGCAATATTTTTGCGCTATTTTTTATTTTTCAATCCATTTAACCAAATCCATATTTTCACTATCTAATAACATTTCATTTTGAGGCATAACTCTAAATGAGTATCCATAGTTTCCACCTGTTGTTAAATTAATTTTTGCTACATAATAATATTTTCTATTTTCTTCATCTCTTTTTTCTATCTTCATTGGAATTATTTTTATATCTTGTACAGTACCATTTTCTAAGAATTTGCCATAATATACTTCTGCTCTAATTGAGTTCGAATCAATATTTGGAAGTGTTACTTCACATCTTACTTCAATCTCTTCTCCTGCATCAACAGTTATATTATCTGCATTACTCTCAATTTGTTCAATTTTTACATCTTTCCAATTTGAATACATACTTGCTTTCCAAGCATCATATTCTGTTACTCTGTTAAGATCTGTATAATATTTTTTCGTTAAATTACATAGTGGTATATATAATTTTCTTGTATAATCTACCAACATTCTTGCTGTACTATACTTTCCAGCTGTTGTCATTATTGAATTTTTCATATATTCCATCCAAGATTTTGATATTCCATTTCTATCTTTATCATAATATGTTGGAATAATCTTGTTTTCTAATGTATAGTATATGCTATTACTATCTGCTATATCTTGTTCTTCATATGATGAGTACTCTTTGTTTGTTCCTATTGCCCAACCATTTTTTTGATTATATCCTTCTGCCCACCATCCATCTAGCACACTAAAGTTTACAACTCCATTTACAGAAGCTTTTTGTCCACTTGTTCCTGATGCTTCCATTGGTCTCCTTGGATTGTTTAACCATACATCTACACCAGAGATTAGGTGTCTTGCTACATTTATGTCATATCCTTCTAATAAGAATATTTTGCCTTTAAATTGTGGCATCATAGATATTTCGTGAATTCTTTTTATTAAGTTTTGTCCTTCTATATCTTTTGGATGTGCTTTTCCTGCAAATATTAATTGAACTGGTCTTGATTCATCATTTAATATTTGTGTTATTCTTTCTAGGTCTTTAAATATTAGTATTGCTCTTTTATATGTTGCAAATCTTCTTGCAAATCCTATTGTTAAGGCATTTGGATTTAGTTTTGATGTTATCTCTCTAATTTGGTCATAATGCATTCCTGCATTTTTTAGTCTTGCTGTTACATTATCATTAACTAGTTTTAAAAGTTTTTCTTTTCTTATTTGGTGCTCTTTCCATAGTTTTGCATCTGGTATATTGTTTATTCTTTCCCATGTTTCGTTTAAGTATATTTTATCTTGCCAATATGGTACTAGGTATTCGTTATATAACTCTTTTAAGTTTGGTGCAAGCCATGTGCATGTATGAATACCATTTGTTACGTATGTAATTGGTGATTCGTTTGGTGCTATTTCTGGCCATACATCTCCAAATAGTTCTCTTGAAACGGCTCCATGTAGTTTGCTTACTCCGTTTTTCTTTCCAGCTATTTTTAAAGCTAGTATTCCCATGTTAAATGTTGTTTTGTTTTCTTCGTTTGGTTTCATTCCTAATTCTAAGAATTCTTCTTTAGAAATTGCTAATGAATCCCAAAATCCATCAAAGTATTTTTCTACTAATTCTATTGGGAATATATCGTTTCCTGCTGGAACTGGTGTATGTGTTGTAAATACTGTTTTTGCACTTACTATATCTTTTGCTATTGGGAATGATACCTTTTTTTCTGCTATTATATTGCTTATTAATTGTAATACTAAGAAAGAAGAATGTCCTTCGTTCATATGGTATACAGTTGGATTTATTCCTAATGCTTTTAGTAGCATTACACCACCCATACCTAGAACTATTTCTTGTTGAATTCTCATTTCTTGATCTCCACCATATAGTGCTGATGTTATGTTTCTGTATTCTTCTAAGTTTTCTGGAATTTCTGAATCTAATAAGTATAGTGTTACTCTACCTACTTGTATTTTCCAAACTTTTAAATATAATTTTTTCTTTGGCATTTTTACACTTATCATTAAATCTTGCCCATCATGGTCTTTTACTGGTACTATTGGTAGATTGTTTATATCAATACTGCGATATTCTGTTTCTTGTGCTCCTATTCTGTTTATTTTTTGATAAAAATATCCATTCTTATATAGCAAACCTATTGCTATTAGAGGAATTCCTAAATCGCTTGCAGATTTTAAATGGTCGCCAGATAAAATTCCAAGACCTCCTGAATAAATAGGAAGTATTTCATCTAATCCATATTCTGCTGAAAAATATGCAATTTCATCACTTTTATTTTCTGGGAAATTTTTTCTAAACCAAGTGTTTTTACTATCCATGTAGTCTTCAAAATTTTCTACATTTTTGTTATATTCCTTTAAGAATTCAGGATCTTCTGCGATTTTTTCTAACTTTTCTTGGTCTACTAATTTTAAGAATTTAACTGGGTTCTTTCCGCATTGCTCCCATAAGTCTATATCTATTGTTTTAAATAGTTTTAAAAATTCTGTATTCCATGACCACCATAGATTATTTGCTATTTCTGATAATCTTTCTATTTTTTTTGGCAATTGTGGATTTACCGTTATTTTATTAAATACGTACATTATAAATGTACCTCCTTTGTATTTTAAAATTTTTTCTTATGTCTTGTCGCAATATAATAATTATCTATGATAATCTTTTATTTGTCAATAGAATTTGCCTCTACTTTTTTATAGTTTTCTATTGCTCCTAGTGCACATATAAACTCTGGATTTTCTGAAATAATATAGTTTACATCATGTAATTTTTCTAGTTTTTTTATAACTTCTTTTAGATATGGGTGTTTTGCCATACCTCCAATTATTACAATGTCTTTTACATTATCATTTTTGCATAAGAATGCAGCCATCACTCCAACTGTTTCAAAAACTAAATTTGATATTCCTAGTAAAATATCGCAAGAGCTTGCCTCTTTATTCAATTTTCCAAAGTTTGATGATGTAATATCTTTTGGTAAATTTGGTATTTCTTGTGTTGTAATATCTCCTATTTGCAAATCTACGTTTTTTATATTCCCTTGATTACACTTTTCTAAATATTCTTCAAATGTAGCTTTTCCAAATAGTTTTTCTGCTAGTTTATAAAATGTGCCTCCGCCAACTCCGACTTCCGCCTAAGTGTTTTATTTCGTTATTGTTTGCTTTTATAAATGCTGTTCCAGTCCCAATTGAAGCAATTATAGCATTTTGTTTATTTGAAGCTGTTAGACCTCCTAAGCCAATTGCTTTAAATTCATCTATATATAGAACAGGAATTTTTAAAAATTCCTGTTCTTTTATTGTGCCTACTCCTGTTATAATTATTGCTTCAATGCTTCGTGGCTCTATGTTATTATTTTCTATAAATTTTTTTAGTAATTTTTTTGGTTCTTCTTTTTGGTAAATGTTTTTGTTTATTATTTTATTGTTTTCATCTACTTCTATAATTTTTGTAGTAGTGCTTCCTAAATCTGCACAAATTGTATGCATTGTAATGCTCCTCCAAAGTTATATTTTCCTAGGTCCGTCTCCTATTTCTACAGCATAAAAATCTGCTTCATATCCTATTTTATCTTTATAACTTTTTCCTACATTTTTTATAAAGTCATCTACTTTATCTGATTTTACTATACTTACTGCGCATCCTCCAAAACCTGCTCCTGTCATTCTTGCGCCTATTACTCCATCTTGTTTTAAGCTTTCTTCTACAAGTGTGTCTAATTCTTTTCCTGTAACTTCATAATCATCTCTTAAAGAATTATGTGATGCTATCATTAGTTCGCCAAAAAGGTCTATTTTATTTTCTTTCAATGCTTTTACAGCTTTAATTGTTCTTTGGTTTTCATATACTGCATGTTTTGCTCTTTTTTGTCTTGTTTCGCTTTTTATTAAGTCTTTGTTCTCCTCAAATTCTTCTTCTGTAAGTTCTCCTAATGATTTTATGTTTAATTTTTGTTGCAACTCTCTTAGAGCTTCTTCACATTCAGCTCTTCTTTCATTGTATTTAGAATCTCCTAATCCTCTTTTTTTGTTTGTGTTCATTATTACTATTTTTGCATTTTCTAGTTTTACTGGTGCATATTCATATTCTAAATTAGCTGTGTCTAAAAATATTGCACAGTCTTTTTTTCCGTTTGCAATTATAAATTGATCCATTATTCCGCAATTTACACCAATGTATTTATTCTCTGCTTTTTGTCCTAGTAATGCTATTTTTGTCATATCTACATCTAAATCAAATAAATCTTTTAATACAAATCCTGTTAGCACTTCTATTGAAGCTGAAGATGAAAGTCCTGCTCCATTTGGTATTGTTCCTAAATATACAATATCAAAACCTTTATCTATATTAAAACCTTCTCCTTTCATTGCCCAAATCATTGACTTTGGATAGTTTATCCAATTCTCACTTTTGTTATATTTTAGGTCATCTATTGTAGATTCTAATATTCCTAGATTTTCAAAATTCATTGAATATAATCTTATTTTATTGTCATTTCTTTTTCTTGCAACTGCATATGTTCCCATTGTTAATGCACATGGAAATACATGTCCACCGTTATAGTCTGTGTGTTCTCCTATTAAGTTAACTCTTCCTGGTGCAAAGTATTCTTTAATGTCCCCTTCATTTCCAAATAGTTCTTCAAATTTTGTTCTAATCTTCTCTTTCATATTTTCCTCCAAATATTTATTATAAAATTTGTAATTATAATTTATTCGTCAAAAATTAAACATCGTATTTATAATGGCATTTTACCACAAAGCATATTTTATAATCAACTAATTTATTTAAATTTATTTTAGTTAGCAGGATATGCTGTGCTAGCCGGTCCTTTTTTTACAGGATTTGGTTTTCCGTCAATTATTGATTTTACTAGTTTTTCGAAGTTTTGAACTGCTACTTTTGCTGTCCAAACTTCACTTATTGTTTTATATGCATTTTTAGATAGTTTTTCTCTTAAGGCTTTATCATCCATTACTTTCATAGTTTTTTTGTAGAAGTCATCTAGGCTTGTATATGCTAGTCCATTCTCATTATTTTTAATTAAGAATGGTACTCCTCCTATTCCTTTATATGCAATTACTGTGCATCCACTATTCATTGCCTCATTTAAAACTACTCCCCATCTTTCATTTTTGTCACTTGTGCAAATAAATATATTTGCTTTTTCCATATATGATCTCACTTTATCAGATTTTACTGCACCTACTAATTTTATTTGATTTGTTAAATTATATTTCTCTATTTGAGATTTTGTTTTTTCAAGTAGTTCTCCATTTCCTATCATCTTTATTTCAAAATTGTAGTTTTTTTCTTTTAGCTTTTGAGCTAGTTTTACTACATATTCTGGATGTTTTTCTTTTATGAATCTTCCAACCCAAATAATTTCTATTTTTTCGTTTTCTTTTTGTTTTAATAAATCTTCTACATTGTATATTTTTGTTTCTGGAAAGTAACCCCATTTAAAGCACTTGTTTTTGTACATTCCTAACTCATTAAAATCGTTTGGTCCATAGCTACTTGCACATAGTAAATATAAATTTTTGTTCTTTTTATATTTTAGATGTCTATCATATACCTTTTTTGAATTTTCAAAGTCAAATATACTAAGTACTCCATTATAGAAAATTCTAGCATAGTATCTAAATGTAATTTTATCCTGTTTTAGTCTTTCTTTTATATAATCATCTGTTGGTGTAGAGCCAGCTATAACTATGTCGCTATCTACTGCTAGCTTTGTAGCTTCATTGTACTTTTCTTTGCTTTCATATGCTTTTAGTACAAATGGGTAATCATTATCCATATCTTTGTAGCCTAAAGAAATTCTTTCTTGGTTAATTTTTTCCATTGATACAAATTTAAAATCTTCGCCATATTTTTTATACATTTCTAGGCAAAATGGAAGTTGATGATGTGTAAGAAAATTTGAATAAAATGTTATTTTCATAATATGCTCCTTTTATTTTAATTTTTTAGTAGTTACTTATTCTATTTATCAGATATGGTATCTTGGTTTCAAAATTCACTCCATATGCATCTTTTTTGTTTGTTTTATATGTATCGTTAATTGTTTCCCAAACATAATCTACTGCGATTTTTAAACCTTCTTCTAAAGTATTGTTGTTGGTTATTGCTCCAACTAATGTACTTGCAAATATATCTCCTGTTCCATGATACTTTGCAGGTATTTTTTCTTTAAAATACGTAAAAAATTCATTAGTTTCTTTGTTGTATGACATTACTCCTAATTTATTGTCTTTGAAACTTACTCCTGTTAAAACAACATATTTAGGTCCCAAATTGCTTAATTCTATTAGTATATCTTTTATCTCTTGTTCACTATAAATTTCTTTATATTCTTTTTCTAACATGTAGCTTGCTTCTGTAAGATTTGGTACTATTATATCTGCCATTTTACAAAGTTTTTTCATTTCTTTAACAAAGTTTGCATCAAAGCCTGCATATAGCTTACCATTATCTGCCATTACAGGATCTATAAATATAAAATTATCTGGTGTTTTAAATTGTTTAAAAAATTCTTTTAGCATCTCTATTTGTTCTATTGAACCTAAATAGCCCGTATAAATTCCATCAAAATCAAATTTTTCTTGTTTCCAATGTTTTGCTATTTTAGGCAAATCTCCAGTTAAATCTCTATATGTAAAATTTTTAAATGCTGTATGTGTTGAAAGTACTGCTGTTGGAATAACTGCTGTTTCTATTCCCATTGCAGATATTATTGGAAGTGCCACAGTAAGCGAGCATTTTCCTACACATGATATGTCTTGTATTGTTACTATTCTTTTCATTCTATTTTCCCCTTAAATTGCTATAATTTTATCATAGCAAATTTTAATTTACAATATGTTTATTTCAGAACAAAACTACTTTAGTTGCCTTTGTTTTCGAAGATAGAAAAAAGGATAGGCAAAAGCCTATCCTTTTTTAATAAAAATCACTCTGCTTCTTTGGCATTCTTATTTATTGCATCCAGTACAGCTTTTCTGGTCCAAAGGTTCGGATCATGTGAAAGTTCTTCAACAATTTCCGGCGTTACATTTGGATTGCAGAGCACCGCTTGTTTAACACTATAATGCTTGTCTTTTGCAAGTTTTTCCAGTGTTTCAATCCGTGTTGATGGATTTTTAGCAACGGCTTCTTTTACTCCCCATGTAACACTGTCATTGGTTAAGAAGTCCAAATCCTCAGGAAGAGTATTGGGATTGCTTGCAACAGCAATTTTTTCTTCTCTTTCTGCTTTCGGATTTCTTACCAATTTTGACAGTTTATCCTGTGGCATAAGGACATTTGCATATGCATCTGCTCTTACCCTGCCATCCGGATCACCTGCTAATCGTAGTACAATTTCCAATGCCATTTCTCGGGTAATTTTCATTGTGTGTTTCCTCCTAAAACTAATTTGTTTTACAATCACAGCAATGTAAAGAATTCATTACTGTTATGATGCTGACCTCAAAATGTAAAACGGATTTGTATTTGTTTTCCAACTATATTAGTTTATCATAATTTATGTAAATTTGCAACAAGGAAAATGGCTTTGACACACTTTTCTTCTTTCATATTCAACAAAAAAACTACTCTTTAATTTAATAAAGAGTAGTTTTTATATTCTTATTTTACATATTCATTTAATGCTTTTGTTTTAAAGTTTAATTCTCCTATTTCTGCTGTTGGTACAAATCCTGGCCTTGCATTTATTATGTCTGGTATTCTGTTTACTACTGTTGCACATGTTAATTCTACTGTTGCTGGTCTTGCTACTGTTATTGTTGTATCTGGTTCTCCATATACTGACCATTCATTTTTATCAAAATCTTCTTTTGAATATACTTTTCCTATACATTCTGATTCTATTGTTATTCCTTCTTCTGTTTCTGTTGTAACTATTGCACTCATTCCTGTTGCATCTCCTGCTTTTACTGTTACACCTAATGTTTCTGAGTAGATATCTTCTTTATATGTTGTTGGAACTGTTACTTGTGTTTGTGATTTTATTGTTAATCCTAATTTATCACATAGCCATCCATTTGTATTCCACATATATGATGGTAAATATTCTCCACTCTCTATAATTTTTTGTCTTTCTTCATCACTTATTTTATCTACTGATGCAACTTGTTTGTCAAATTCATCTAGTGTTAGTCCTGCACCATGTGCATTTGCAAGTGCTATTCCATAATCTTCTACGTTATAACTTGAACTTCCTTTTATTTTTGTTATTTTTTGTGTTGATCCACAAATACTTGTTATTAATTGTCCCCAATATATATCTTGATATCCTGTTCCTACTATTGTACATCCAGTTTGTTTTGCTAATTCATCAATTTTTTTAGTTAAATTTGGGTTTGAGTTCCAAGAATAGAATGCTTCCTCGCAAGTTGAAACAGCATTTATTCCTAGTTTTGCACATAACATAAGTGGTTCTTCTACATCTTTTAATAAGCTCATTGTTTCTACTATACATATATCTGGTTTTACTTGTTTTAGCATTTTTTCTGCATCTTTTAAATCTGTTACTTTTACTCCTAGATTTTCTCCTCCAATTATTTCTCCTATGTCCTTGCCTATAACTGCTGGGTTTACATCAATTGCACCTACTAGTTCTCCACCTTTTTCCAAAACATACCTCATTGTATATTTTGCCATTTTCCCTGTACCTATTTGTACAACTTTTACTTTTCTTTCCATCTTTTGTTCCTCCTTAAATATATTATTATTAATTTTAAAAAATTAATTCTTAATTAGTTATTTCTTTTTCAATTTTATTTATATCACATTATTTTTTAAATCTCAATCTGGTTTTAAAATTTTCTCAAATTGACTTTTATGTAAATTTGTGTTATACTAATTTTATTCTTTCGTAGATATAGCGAATCAAAATAAGTATATTTTTAACAGGAGGATTTTATGAATTTTGTCACAGTTTTTTTGGTTAGCTTTCTAATAAGTTTTGTTTGCTTCTTTGCAATAAGATTTATTGCTAGCAACCGGCGAATACGCAGGTATAAATCAGTATGTTCTTTAATTCTCGATGCGAAGAATAATCTTATGCTTGCTCGCAGATCGTATTATTTTGCAAGATTTGCCGAAAATGAATCAGAAACAGAATCAATTCAAAAAGCAGCGGAAGAATTATATAAGGATTCATTGTCCATACTGGATAGTGAAGAAATCCGCAATGAAATCAGTGAATTCCCTGAGGGGTTAAGAGATTCTCTTACTAGAATTATGGATGAACCTCGTTATCCGCTGTTCTAAGTCCTTTTAAAGCCTGTCATTATTTGACAGGCTTTTCTTTTATATCACAATATCGTGAACTATTTATGAACTTTTTTGTTGTTTATTAATTTATTCAATTCTGCACCTAAAAACACCGTATAAAAGCACGAATATGTCCACATCATAATTAACATTAAAGTTGTTAAACTTCCATATGTTATAGAAAATCCCTTAAAAATATGTAAATATTTAGAAAACACTAATGATACTATGTTTAATGCTATTGCTCCAAATAAAGCTCCATATATTTGACTTTTAAATGTCACTTTGTGTTTTGGCATAAATTTATATAATAATAAAAACACTACGAATGTTGCAAACATAAATCCAAGTTGGGCTATAATTGATGATATTATAGGTATAGTGGTATTAAGCATTCTGTCTGCTATGGGCGACAGCTCGGTCAGCCCCG
>ERZ780148.2349-NODE-2349-length-11074-cov-2.550685_pt1 | contig 11074 bp, 6 predicted proteins | sample MGYA00510984_ERZ780148 | MGnify/ENA primary metagenome ERZ780148 (study PRJEB29588, sample SAMEA2160902) | human gut metagenome | biome: human gut; feature: human-associated habitat; material: faeces | place: Denmark | collected 2008/2010 ...
CGTAATCTCCGAAAGCTTGGTGTTTCCAAAGACCTGACCTGCAAGGACAGCCGAATAAAGACCCTTAGCATTTACCTGAGCCGAAGCGATTACAAGATTGCTTACCTCGGCATTTTCAAGAGCGGCAAAAAGACCCGACTTGGATGTTCCGCTGATTTTCAGATTAGAAATCGTGTGTCCGTTTCCGTTGAATTTTCCGCTAAACGGAATAAGTGTTCCTCCAATCGGAGCGAACGTTGAAATCTCGGACATATCAATATCAGACTCGACAATAAAGCTCGACTTGTTAAGCTCCGTAATATTTTCACTGATATATGCAAGATCATATGCTCCGGAAACAATATAGTTTCCCGCACTGTCTTTTTCAAGTCCGTTTGAAATTTTGACGGTTGTGTAGAGCCCCGTCGTCTTGTTTGTCACTGTAACGGCACAGCCCTTAACGGTTATAACACCTGCGGCACGACCAACATTAAGAATAAGCTTTCCATTTTCAACGGTTACTTTCGCCGAAATAAGGGATGTATCGGTCTTAACAGAATAGTCAGAAGCCGTCGAACCGCTCATTGCTTTAACAGACGGAAGCGTAACGTTAAACTTTCCGCCGTTGCCGGTAAAGAAAGCTACCTCACCGTCGTCAAATGACCACTCGACGAACTGAGATTTATCGGCCTTTGCAAAGTCGGCAGGAGTCTGCGTACCCTTGCTCATATATATATTTGAAATCCTTGTATCGTCAGCAGAAATGTTTGCAATAAATGAGTATTTTCCTGCATCATTCTTGCCCGAGACATAACAATTTTCAATTATTACATCGGTTGCATTCACCGAACCGATAACGATTGCCGCGTTTGTCGCTCTCTTTGAAGCGGCAATGTTTGCAGCAGCACCGCTGTTTGAAATTCTCGTTCCGTTACCGATTACAGAACCTACCAATGCACCGAAAGATGCAACATCTCCGGCAAAATTAACCTTTGCCTTAACACGGCAATTATCAAGTTCACTGTTTCCGGCAACCGTTCCGAACATAACGCCGGAATTTACACCGGAAGCATTAAACGCTGCACCGTTTGCTATTGTCACAGAAACATTTTTTGCTTTCGCATTAAGTGCATTTCCGAGTACAGCCGACGAAAGATCGGTCTTTGAAACAAAGTTAATATTTGAAACCGTTCCGCAAACCTCAGTAAAAACAGGCGCAGAAACACTAACGGTATGGCCGTTTCCGTCAAGAATTCCCTTGAAAGAAAAAGCAGAACCGCTTACGGAGATATCCTTACTGAGCTCAGCATGAATGCCTTGCGCATATTTAAGTAAATGAAATTCAGCAGTATTTTCAACAACAAGCGGATTGGAAGCTGTTCCGTCACCAACAGTGTTTGCCGGAACAACAAGTATCGGTAAATCAAAGCTCTGCATAATCTTCAGAGAGCCTGTTCCGATTGTTGAAGGTAAAGAAATCTCGGTTTTATAGTTAAACCATGCAACCTTATTTGCAGTAACACCCTTTACCGTTAAGCCCGAAACTGCGATTCCTGTTCCGCCCTGCTTAAAGCTGTCACCGATTGCAAAGCTTGCTTTTCCCCATGATGCGGAAAGCGCAGACTTTGAGAGAGTTGCGGTTTCGCCGACCTTAACAGTCTTGAATCTGAGAGTGTCAATATCATTGATATCAGTTCCGTAATTCGTAGCGGAGGCCATTCTTCCGCTTACGTCGCTTGACCAATAACAATCTGTAAGCATCTCGGAAGTTCCGCCGACGCCAACAAGTCCGTTGCCCGAAGCACTGCACTTGAGAGCTACGAGAACATAGTTGTTCACAAATTTAGCGCCCTTTGACGCCGAGCCTGCAAGTCCGCCGACAAAATCGGTTGCTTTGCTGCCCACGACATTACCCGAAGCAAAGCTGTTCGAGATAATTCCTGAGTTGGATCCTGCTATTCCGCCGTAAACCGTTTTTCCTGAAAGAGCAACGTTAATATATTCTCCGACATTGATTGCAGACACACCGGTAATTTTACCGCTGTTTTTGCCCGCAATTGCTCCGACTGAGCCGTTTGCGGAAATTGTATGAGATGCGGCGGAAGCCCCGCTGACATTGGGCTGCGTTCCAGTTACTTTTACGCCGGTAACGGTACCTGTATTTACAGCCGCAACCATACCTGCGTTCGCAACATTTTTAAGCGTGAGAACAGATCTGCTGATCTCACAATTTGAAATTGTTCCGTCATTTTCGGCAACAAGAACAGCGCAATTCTTTACATCGGTGCTTACATTGATTACGCAGTTTTCAACAGTAAGGTTTTTAATTGTTGATCTGCTGTTCACATAACCGAAAATTGCAAAATTTTCTCCCTTGCCAAATGCAATGTTGAGACCCTTAATTCTGTGTCCGTTGCCGTCAAGAGTGAAGTAAACATTCTTTGACGAGGCGCTGAGATTTTTACTTGCGGAAACAAGCGAACCGGAATAAACCGAGTTTGATGTAAAATCGCTTGCGTTAAGGCTTGATAAATCAATATCACTTGTCAGAACAAAGTTTTTATTTGCACTTGTTGTGAGATTGACCTTTTCCTGCATTGCAACAAAATCGGTTACATCTGAAATCCTGTAAGGATCCGATACGGTGCCGCTTCCCTTATTGTATGCAACAAGTTCTCCGCCCTCGGTAGCTATAGTTGTGGACGAAATTGCTCCACCCTCCTGTGAAACTGTCGTGGAAGAATTTGCTGCGGAGGCAGAGACTGCAGTTGTAGAACCGGAAGTGCCAATCTCATTGGCAGCCAGAGACGATGCTATTCCGGTTGAGGACAGCAACACTGCCGCACTGAGCAACGTTACCGCAACCCTCTCTATTCTCCTTTTAATCATAGTAAAACCTCCACTGTTTTCACTCACATCGGCTCCACGCTACCGATGCAGCGGATCAACATATATTGTTAAAATAATATCAGCCGTTTTTTGCTGTCTTATTTGCCTTGAGCTTCTCTTCCTTGGCTTTCGCACGCTCTCTCGCAAGGCGTTCCTGTTCTTTCGCCTTTGCTCTTGCCTTTTCGCGAGCTATACGCTCTTTCTCCTTGGCTTTTTCTTTTGCGGCGCGTTCCTGCTCCTTGATTTTTTCACGGGCAATGCGCTCTTTTTCCTTTGCCTTTTCCTTCGCTAAACGTTCTTTTTCTGCCTGTGCGGCCTTTGCTGCGGCAGCTTTCTGTTTTGCTTTTTCTTTTGCAAGACGCTCTTTTTCTGCCTGTGCTGCTCTGGCTTTTGCAATTGCTGCTTTTTCTCTCTGTTTGGCTGCGGCAGCCTTTTCCTTGGCCTTCTGAGCGGCAAGCTCTTTTGCCTTGCGCTCCCTCTCTTTAGCCTTTGCTTTTGCTGCTTTTTCTTTCTCTATCTTAGCAAGCTTTGCGGCTTTCTCTCTTGCTATGCGCATTTCCTCACGCTGCTTCTCTTTTGCAATACGAGCTTCTTCCTGCGCTTTGAGTCTTGCCGCTCTTTCTTTTTCTTTTCTTGCCTTCTCTTTTGCGAGAGCTTTCTCTTTGGCGATACGAGCCTTCTCGCGTTCTTTCTCTCTCTTGATTCTCTGTCTCTCTTTTTCTTTTTCTTTCCTTGCCCTCTCTTTTTCCCTTGCTATGCGGCGGCGTTCCATCTCTTTTTCATGAGCAATTTTCGCCTTGATCTTATCTTCAATGGCCTTCTTACGCGCATTTTCCGCATCCAACGCACGCTGAATAGCCTCCTGAATTTTCTTTTCACCCTCAATTTTCTTGCGGCTGACACGCTTGACCTCATCAACAAAGACACGCTGGATTTCAACTTCCTCCATGTCATAGTCCATAACAAGCTCTTCTGCCAGTCTCTTGAGGAGTTTTGGCTTAAGCTTACGCTTTTTCTGCTTTCCGACGGAATCCTCAGAGAGGGTATTCGCCTTGAGCATCATATAGTTCAACGCTGTCATGCGATTGAGTTCGTTCATATACTCTGCGCTGACCATATCATTTGATTCTTTGACGGTTATTTCATAACCCAACTCGTTATATGACTGAATAAACTGCCACAATTTCAGACAAGCTCTGAAATTCGGGTTTTTCTGAATAGCATTTGTTCTCATGATAGGCGGTCTTACGGGAACGCAGTTCCTGAGTTCCTTCATAAATGAAGAATTAGCATATTCGTTAATAATTCTCTTTACTCTTTCAATGCGCTGGAAAGCAGTGGCGTTCTCTCCTTCAGGACCCGCTTCGCCTTCAATTTCGCTGCCGGCAGACTGAGCCGAGACTTCAAGCTTATACTGAATCTTTTCACGTCCTCTTGTAAAATCACTTTCCATTTTAAGGGACGCCATATTATCATCGTCGGAAATATTGAAAAGAACATTATATCTTACATCAATAAATCTGACGAGGTTCTGCATAAGAGTGAAAACAAATCTGTTTTCATAAACCTCGTAGCTTTCCTCACGGAAAACGTTGAGAATCTGGTTAGGTGTAACATCATCGCCTTCAACCTTGGCAATCATATTTGTATGCTGAGCAAGGTGACGGATAGATTCGTTCGTGATTTTTCTGGCACGTTCAATAGGAACGATTTCTTCCTCCTGAACGATAAACTTTCTCGGAACACGGATAATATTGTCAAGGGGAATGATGCACGCTTCGATCTCCTCAACCCACTTAAGGTCGATCTTCTTATCAAAATATCTGTTGAACAAGGAATAGCTGTTCGTACCGCTGTTTATGGCAGTATCCATTTCGCTGTAAAACTCGTTATCGGAAGTTGCCGACGCGAGATAATCCTTGTATTCAAGATATAATTCAAGATACGATTTGTTCATTAAGTATGTCCCCTTTGACAAAAGTTATAATAACGGTTTCGGGATTACATAAGTCTCTTAAGGAGCTGGAGATACTCTTTACACTCGTTCATGTTTGCTTTGCCGAAGTGCTTGTTAAGATATGTAACGAGTCCGTCGATTTCATCTCGGATGAATGAAAGGTTCAAGCTTTCAAACTTACGGAAAACCTTCTTGGCAAGAACAAAGTCAATACCGTCAATTTCCGTTCCGCCGCAGCCGACATATGCAGGAACGAATTCCTTGAGCTGCTTAACAATACGGTTACCGAAAGCAAGACGGAAATGTTCGATAACATAGTCGTCAAGCTCCTCAATCTTCTTAAGGTTCTCGTCGGAAACTTTATACTTGGTCTGGCACTCAAGGAACATGCCCTCAAGGTGCTTATAGCTGAGGTTGAGCTCCTCTGTGTACGGAGCCTCAAAGAACTTACCCTTACTGTTAAGGTCGATTGGAATAGCACGGTCGTAAACCTTATCGGAAACAGCAAATGTCGAGTCATCGTTATTGATTGTACCGATATACCACATGTTCTCGGGGAGCTTGAGCTTACCGTCGATAACATGCTTCGGATCGGTCGGCCATACGCTCGGAACAAGGGAAACAACCCACTCATCTCTTGACGGCATTTCAAGGATTGAAAGAAGCTCAGCGAAATAATACTCAACACGAGCAATGTTCATTTCGTCAAGAACAGTAATGAATATTTCCTCTTTGAATGTAGCCTCATACATCTTTTTGAGAACTTCCGTCTCATTAAAACGCTTTGTGAATTCGTTGAAGTATCCGAAAATCTCGGTACGGTCACGCCATGAAGGCTGAACCGAAGCAATTGTAACAGGGTTCTTAAGGAATTTACCCCATGCATAAGCAAGAGATGTTTTACCGGTACCTGAAATACCCTGAAGAATTATAAGTCTTGTTGAAGCAAACGCAGAAAGGAACAATCTTATGATCTTGATCTCATAAAAAAGACCGAGACGTGAGCAAGCAAAGTTGCGGAACCTTTCGCAGATTTCCGGAAGTGTGATTTCATTATCAAAATCGGGAGCAACATAGTTCTCCATTTCGAGGTCAACCTGAGTACACTTGTAGAAACGGCTGTAATCGTCGGCTGTTTTATCAACCTCACCGTCTTTCTTTTCTTCCTTTGTCTCCTCGCCGTTCTCGTCATACGGGCTTTCACCGGGGTTAAGACCGAGCTGTGAAACCTTCATGGCAAGAATTCTCTCTTTCTCGTTGTTGAGCTTAATAACCTCACGATTAAGGTTGCCGACTTCCATAAGAAGCTCTTCCTGGTCAACGAGAGTCTTTCGTACTCTTACATACTTTTTAATAAGCACAACAACAAGAATTACTATAGCTGCAAGCACCGCTACTGTTGCGATAACGGCAACGATTGCAAGGAGCCAATCGACGATAGTAAACTTTCCTGCCCAAGCTTTAAAGATTTTTATGTACTGCGGAATATTGAAAATATTGGCAATACCCAAGCCGATACCTTTAAATATACCCCAAACACCTTTTACGAAAAACTGGTTTAAAAATTCTGCAAGGAACTTTGTGATTGTCATTTCGGTCACCCTCTGTTTTTAAGTTTTATATTGGTATGAGTTGAATGTTATTTTTCTTCTTTATTTTGGGAGTTTTCTTTCTTTTGCTGAGCCAGATATTCATCAATTACCCTCTGCTTTGACTCTTCATTAAGGCTTTCTGCCTTGGCAGTCATAAACATGGAAATCAGCTTATAAATCTGCCAAATAAAGAACAGGGCGAGCGGAATTATGATGCAAATCATAAAGCCAGTTCTGCTTTGAAGGAAACTGAGCGCTGAACCGAAATTAGCAATCTTCATTCCCGTGAGCTTTTTTCCCGTTTCTTTGTCTATACCCGAGTTAACCTGCTTGGCAATAACCTCGTCAGGAAGAACGTTTACGGTATCCTCCATTCCTACGGCATCACCGGCTGTAACAAACGCATAAACCGAGCCGTCCCCGGCCTTCAGTATATCGGTAATTCTATGCGTATTATAGCCTCTGATTTTTTTGCCTGCCTTTTCACCCTCAATAATAGTGGTGTAAGTAATAACATCGCCCACCTGAAGTGTTTCGGGATCTTTAACCTCCTTGGAGATTATCAGATCGCCGGTTCCGAAGCCCGACGGTTCGCCGGAATCCATTGAATCAGACTGTACGGCAAACGGCGTATATCCGAGAACATTTCCAATGCCCATATCCGAATTTTTTGAGGTAAACGTCATAACCGTTATAATAATCGCAATTATAATTATAATAATCAGCAATATGTCGGAAATAACACCCCAAATGCTTTTCCCTTTTTCATTCATTTACAACATTCACTCCTGTATTTTTTTCCTAAAAAGGTCATTTGTCATCACAGCCGTCTGTGTTGACAAATCGCCCTTTTAGCTTAGGATCACGGGTGACACCGGGTTAGCGGTGTCACCCTCCCAAAGTGACGGGTTAAACTCGAATCAACGATCCGAATGTTCCGAAAATATACAAATTAGTCTATTTCAAGAACAAGATTGAAGTTAAGAGTTGCGCCTGCAACATCGTTTGCACAGTCAACATCATTACCTTCCATCCACATGTAAACTCTTACACGCGTGATACCTGCTGCAACAGTAACTCTTGCCTGTGAGGAAGATGTTGCGAGTGTAGCCTCGAGCGGGCTTATGTAAGTTACATTTGTAACAATGTTGTTGTATGTCGCGTTTGTGCCGATATTAAGACCTGCTGCTTTGAGCGGGCTTGTTGTCATGATTCCGCCTGCACCGAGAGCTGAAGCAGCTGCAGTGTGGTTAGCGGCGTCAACTTCATAAACAACCTTCTTAGTTTTGTCTGTACCCGGAAGAACGCTCTGGATAGCAGCAGCGTCTGCCTTTTCAGCTACTGTGCCGCAGTTTACAAGTGCTACACGCATAGCTGTGGGAAGCTCAGGGTTGCCTTCGCATGTTATCTTCGTTGAACCGAACTTAACAACTGTTTCTGCCTTAACCTTTACGAAAAGGTCAAATGCAACAAATCCGCTGTCGACATCGGATCTTGCGTAGATATCCATTTTGCCTGAATCATTGATTGATCCGTCGAAGAATTTCGGAAGGTTTCCGTTGGTTGCAAAAACTGACGATGACGGCTTAAGAGTACCGGGAATATTGTTCATATTTCCTTCATATGCCGAGAAACGTGTTGTTGTGATGCCGGAAATCTCATCAGCTGTAAGCTTTGTTGTGAAAGCAGAGGTATTTGCAGAAATCTGAATACCTTCAGGTGATGTGACGTTCAATTCCATGGACTCGACTTCAACTCTTTTTGCCATTGAGAACCATGCATATGTAGCTGACGTAAGAACGATAGCAGATACGATAAGCATTGCAATGGCAGAAATGAATGCGCGCTTTTTGAATGTCTTTTTCATTATCTTTACCTCCATAAAGATTTCATGCCTTGGCGACCGTTAACGCGCCGCCAAACGCATAATTTTTATCCGAATTGTCTTTGATATCCGGAGCTTTGCATTAGTTCGATGAAATTAATCTTATATGTGTAGGCTTCCCGTCACGTAAGCTTATACATAATCATAATCAAATTTCATCGAGAGCTTAATGCTTCCGCCCAAAATGTCATTGACACAATCAGGATCCCAGCCTTCAAGCCACATTACTATCGTATATTTATGATAGCTGCCGGCCTTTGTAAGGACGTTCTTATCCTGCATGACTGTTGAATCATTTATAAACAGTTTGTCGTCCTTATTATATTTATCATTGGTGTCAAATACGTCGGTCGTTCCCTTTTTCGGCTTAGCGTAAATAGTGGGCGTCCCGCCGTCTTTGATTACCATAACTCTGACCGCCTCATCGGCACCGAGATTTACAGATTCAATCTGAAGGTTTGCTGTGTAGCTGACATCAACATCTCCCACATTCTTAGCATAGAATGTGTATGCAAAGAATTCCTTGCCGTTTGAACGGTTATGAGAACCGTCAATACTGTCAAGTTCTGCCGCCGACGGAAGCCATGTGTATGTGCAGTCGCCCATATCGTTTACACTTGCGCCGCTGAGCACTGCCTTCATATCGGAGAAATCTCCGGATTCGGAAAGGAGAAGTCCTCTTGTCGGCTCCGACTTATTGATTATCGCTGTAAAGTCACCTGTATCGGTTACGCTCGTCTTGTTTTCAACGATCTCACGGATACTCGTTACTTCGCTGATGCTCGTCACGGGAACAATCGTTGTAACCTCGATCTCCTTAATGATCTCCTTGATAACTTCAACTTCCTTGATAACCTCTTTGACAACTTCTTTAATTACCTCGACCTCGCGAATGCTTGTAACCTCGCTGATACTGGTTACAACCGAATAGCTCGGAACCTCAACATAACGTGTAACATCGCTGTATCTTGTAATGTCACTGTAACGTGTAACATCACTGTACCTTGTTATATCGCTGTAACGGGTTATGTCGCTGTAGCGGGTAACATCATTGTATCTTGTTACATCGTTATAACGTGTAACGTCGCTGTATCTTGTTACATCGCTGAAACGTGTAACGTCGCTGTATCTTGTAATGTCGCTGAAACGGGTGATATCGCTGTATCTTGTGATTTCAACAGGTCTGACGCTTGTAACTTCTTTCTCAACCGTCTTTATAACTTCTTCGATTACCTTGACGCGCTCCTTGATAACCCTTGTAACTTCCTTAACTCGCTCAAGCGTCTGAATTCTGACGCTTGTTACCTCTCGAATACTGGTAACCTCTTTTGCGGTAGTTGTTGCTCCGCCGATATCATCAATATCCGCATCAAGGATCTTGTTGATATCGTCCCTGATCTGAGTAAGCTTTGCCTTGATGAAGCTGATCTGTCCGGGAGTAAGCTCAAGTGTATTGATTGCCGTGCTGACTGCCTGGGTCTCTCTGTCCATTTTATCAACAACTCTTTTTAAATCATCAAAGCTGTTGATCTCCGGAACTTCATCAAGCATGGCATTCTTGATTATGTCGTCATATTCTCTTCTCTCGTTTATGTATGAGGAGCATCCGAACATAACAGAAAGAAAAATCAAAAGGAGAACAAGAATTATGAGAAGAATACGAATAACTGCTTCTCTTTTCTTGACCTTTTTGGACTCTCTTCTGACTCCGTATCGGCTCATGCGGTCCTGCTCGGGAGTTGCTCCGTCGCCGGGAAGCGGATTTTTCTTATCTTTCTTTGCCAAAGCCGATCACTCCTTAGTTGATTTGTTTTTCTTTCATCGCCTCGCCGAAATAAGATCCGGTGAACTGATCCGCTCCCATCTTGTTGAGAAGATCAAACATTTCCTTGGACTCTATTCCGTCGACCCTGACCTGCGTGTCTATCTTTTTGCAGAAATCAATGATTCCCTGCACCGTGTTCTGAACCCTTTCGCTTGTCATTATCCCGTCAAGCAAGCTTTTGTGAAGCCCGATATAATCAACGTCGTAATGAGCAAGATGAGTAAGAGATGTATATTCAAGACCGAAATCGTTAATGGAAACCTTGAGGCCCATCTCTCTGAACGCCATGATATTTTCCATTACCTGATCCTTAACCGCTTCAAGAATACTTTCATTTATATCAAAGCAAAACCTGTCGGGAGAAATTCCGTGCTTGTCAAGAATTTTCTTGACCTGAGCAACAAAATTTTTCTTTGCGAAGCTCTTGACTGAAATCTGAACGATTATAGAGTTCAGGTCGGCCTCACGTTCCTCGCAGCGCTTAATCGCTTCGCAGGCTTCTTCAACCTCCCAAAGATTAAGCTGAACGATCTGGTTTGACTTTTCCGCTATCGGGACAAAAAGCTTCGGTAGCATGACTCCCATAACCTTATCATTGATAAGCATTGAGATTTCATAATCTATCGCCATATTCAAGTGAATGTCAAAGACCGGTCTGTACCTAAGCTCAAGCGTTCTGAGCGTTCTGCCGGATCCGGTTTTCTTTTTGTTTTCAGCCATATGCGACACTCTCCATCAATGTAAAATCCGCTGATACTTTTTGCCTTGTGGCCAACAATCGACAAAATACAACATCTTGTGTTTTTGTACAAAAGGGGGCACTTGTCCCATTGGCGCACTATTACATATATATTACTTTAACATATTCCAAACGATTAGTCAATGATTTTTTTATCAAAAAGTGCAAAAATAGTTATATGAAATTTGTTCGATTGTTAATCATTTTT
>ERZ780148.2360-NODE-2360-length-11035-cov-2.510747_pt1 | contig 11035 bp, 10 predicted proteins | sample MGYA00510984_ERZ780148 | MGnify/ENA primary metagenome ERZ780148 (study PRJEB29588, sample SAMEA2160902) | human gut metagenome | biome: human gut; feature: human-associated habitat; material: faeces | place: Denmark | collected 2008/2010 ...
TAGGCAGCGCAATTGCGATGAACAAGGAGCTGTCGAAGATAATGTTCCGTGCAAACGGCATACCCACACCGGCGGGGATAGTTCTTGAAAAGGGTGCGGATAAGTACGACGATGTCGGCTTCCCCTGCGTAGTGAAGCCCTGCTCGGGCGGCTCAAGCGTCGGCACATCCATTGTACGCAGCCGTGACGAGTATGATGCCGCACTTGAATTTGCGTTCAAGTACGAATCACATGTCTTGGTCGAAAAGTATGTAAAGGGCAGGGAGTTTACCGTCGGCGTTCTAAACGGCAAGGCAATGCCCGTTATCGAGATAATCCCTAAAAACGGCTGGTATGATTATAAAAATAAGTATCAGGCAGGCATGACCGAGGAAATTTGCCCCGCCGAGATAAGCGCCGAGGATACCGACAGACTTCAGCGTCTTGCCGAGCGTGTCGCCACGGCACTCATGATAGATGTTTACTTCCGTGCAGACTTTCTCATGGATGAGACAGACGGCGAAATCTACTGCCTTGAGGCAAACACGCTGCCGGGCATGACCCCGACGAGCTTAGTGCCGCAGATGGCGAGGGAAATGGGCATGAGCTTCCCACAGCTTTGCGATAAGATCATTGAAGTATCAATGGAGAAGTATAATAAATGAGAGGTTTGAGCGTATCTGATTCCGCCGCCATAGTCGGCGGTGAGCTCCACGGCAGCGATAATTCAGACAGCGAGATACTCGGCGTCGCAATAGACAGCCGCAAGGTCGAAGCGGGCTTCATATTTGCGGCACTAAAAGGAGAGCGTGTCGACGGGCATGACTATATGAACAAAGCCTTTGAGCTTGGCGCTGCCTGCTGCATTGCAGAGCGTGTGCCCGAGAATGTCACCGGCACAGTCATTGTTGTACCCGATGTTGCGGCGGCACTCAAGACTCTTGCCGAGCACTACCGCAAGCGCTTTGACATTCCCGTCATCGGCATTGCCGGAAGCGTCGGCAAGACAACGGCAAAGGAAATGGTCGCATCAGTGCTTTCACGGAAGTACAATGTGCTCAAGACCGAGAAAAACCTTAATAACGAGCTCGGCGTTCCGCTCACTATTTTTAGGATTGAGCCGGAGCACGAGGTAGCGGTCATCGAGATGGGCATATCCGATTTCGGTGAGATGAGCCGTCTGGCAAAGATGGTGCGCCCCACGATGGCGGTGTATACGCTCATCGGTCATGCGCATTTGGAGCGCCTGCATGACAGAAGCGGCGTTTTGAAGGCAAAGACCGAGATGCTCGACTATATGCCCGATGACAGCACGCTGTTCCTAAACGGCGATGATGACCTTCTCTCGACGCTTGACTGCCGTCAGCGCAAGGTCTTGTACGGCACGCGCGCAAACGCCGATGTTAAGGCAGAGAACATTTGCAGTGACAGACTTAACGAGCTTAGCTGCGACATTGTCTCGGGCGAAAGCATACATGTCACCGTGCCGTCCTACGGAAGCCACATGGTCTATGCTGCGCTTGAGGGCGCGGCGGTCGGCATTGAAATGGGACTTACCGATGACGAGATCTCCGCCGGTGTTGCCGCCTATGAAACTGTCGGCCGCAGGGCGAATGTCATTGACACGGGCTATATAACGCTTGTTGACGACTGCTATAACGCAAACCCCGATTCAGTCATGTGTGCGATCGATTCCCTTAAAACCATAAACGGCCGCAAGGTCTGCATTTTGGGCGACATGCTCGAAATGGGGGAGAACAAGGAAGAGCTTCATGCCCAAGTCGGCAGGTACGCCTCCGATAACGGCGTTGACCTGCTGCTCACAGTCGGCGAGCTTTCAAGATATACCTGCACGGCGGCAGAGGAGATAAGCTCACTGCACTTTGAGACGAATGCCGAACTTATATCGAAGCTGCCGGAGCTTATAAAAAAAGGCGATACGGTGCTTGTCAAAGCCTCGCACAGCATGAAGTTTGATGAGATATCGGAAGCGTTAAAGCTTCTTAAATAAAAAAGAGAGTGCCAACGCACTCTCTTTCTTACTATGTAATTCAGAGAAAGAAGTTTTCAACTAAAAGCAGCAGGATGATCCCCGGGATGCCGAGGACACCGGCAACTATTGCGCTGACCCAGCCGACGGTTATGTTAAGTCCGATAAAGCCGCCGAGAAAGTTAAACACAAACAGCATGATAAAGCCCAAAGCGGCGTTCAACAGCAGCTTGAATGCCCATTTTATCGGCGTTGCGAAGATCTTGATTACAAGCCACAGCAGCAGACCTCCGATGACGACATAGACCGCAAGATTTAAGTAATCCATATGTTTCTCCTATTGAATCAGATTTTTTATGTTGGCAACGGCATAGTTATACCGTGATTTCAGTGCGCTTATCTCGAAAATGCAGGCATCCATCATGTCCGGATCGGTGACGGAATCAAACGCCGCATATGCGCAGTGCAGCTGTGAGCGAATGGCCTTCATTTCTTTAACACGCTTATTATACTCAGCCTTTAGTGCCTTTGCTTCCTTCTTTGTCATGAGAAAAGAACTCCTTATCTTTTCTCATTATTATATTCAGCCTGTCCGTCATTTAAACGGCCATGACAATATATTACCACGATTATAATGAAAAATCCATGCAATAATATTATCAGACGGCAAAAAGTGCCCGTGAGATAGAAAGAACCGGGCAGAATGAGAGCTATTATCACCGTGATAATTAGAACATTCAAGCTTTTTCGTCTGCCGATCTTGGGTCGGCTTTGGGGGACAGAGTACGCTCTGTCCCCGCTTTTGTTGCTGCACTTGATTTTTTGGCAAAATTATAATATACTAAATAATCTAAGTTATCGAGGAATTTATAAGGCGCTAAACACAAGATGTTGTATTCAAGGGGAATTTCGGAAAATGAGTAAAACCACCGCACAATACGGTAATGAAAGCATTTCTCAGCTCAAGGGAGCGGACAGAGTCAGAAAGCGCCCGGGCGTTATCTTCGGCTCGGACGGACTTGACGGCTGCCAGCACGCCGTGTTCGAGATACTGTCAAACTCCATTGACGAGGCTCGTGAGGGTCACGGCAATCTCATAACGCTGACCCGCTATGCCGATAAATCGATAGAGGTCGAGGACTTCGGACGAGGATGCCCTGTCGACTGGAACGCAAATGAGAAGCGCTTTAACTGGGAGCTCGTTTTTTGCGAGCTGTACGCAGGCGGCAAGTATTCTAACAACGAGGGTGAGAACTACGAATACTCTCTCGGTCTTAACGGCCTCGGCTCGTGTGCAACGCAGTACGCCTCGGAATACATGGATGTCACCGTCTGGCGTGACGGTAAAAAATATGAGCTGCACTTCAAGAAGGGCAAGGTAGTCGGCAAAAAAGGTCAGGAGCTCACCATAAGCCCTGCCGACCGTAAAAAGACAGGCACGACGATCAAATGGAGACCCGACCTTGAGGTCTTTACGGATATAGACATTCCCGAGGAATTTTTTAAGGATGTCCTGCACCGTCAGGCGGTCGTCAATGCCGGTATAACATTCCGCTTCCGCAATCAGAACGGGAACAAGTTTGAAGTCACGGATTATGTGTATGAAAACGGTATTCTCGACTATGTCCATGAGATTGCGGCCGATAATCCGCTCACAACGCCGTATTTTATAAGCGCAGAGCGTCGTGGCCGTGACCGTGAGGATAAGCCCGAGTATAAGGTCAAGCTCTCGGCTGCCTTTTGCTTTTCAAATAAGGTGAGCCTGACGGAGTATTACCACAACTCATCGTGGCTTGAATACGGCGGTGCGCCCGAAAAGGCGACGAGAAACGCCTTTGTTTACGCCATCGATGCCTACATAAAGAAGATAGGCAAGTATCAGAAGAACGAAAGTAAGATAAGCTATCAGGATGTCGCCGACTGTCTGGTGCTTGTTACAAACTGCTTTTCCACGCAGACCTCGTATGAAAACCAGACCAAAAAGGCGATAACCAACCGCTTCATCCAAGAGGCGATGACCGATTTCTTCAAGGAGCGCTTGGAGATATACTTCATTGAGAATAAGCCTGAGGCCGACAAGATAGCCGAGCAGGTGCTTGTCAACAAACGCAGCCGTGAGGCGGCGGAAAAGACAAGGCTCGGCATGAAAAAGAAGCTCTCCGGCAGCATTGATATCGCAAACCGTGTGCAGAAATTCGTCGACTGCCGCAGCAGAGATCCCGAAAAGCGTGAGATATACATCGTCGAGGGCGACTCGGCGCTGGGCGCATGTAAGCTTTCCCGTGACGCTGATTTCCAGGGAATCATGCCTGTCAGAGGCAAGATATTAAACTGCCTCAAGGCCGATTTTGCAAGGATATTCAAAAGCGATATCATAACTGACCTTTTGAAAGTGCTCGGCTGCGGTGTTGAGGTTCAGGTCAAGGGTCAGAAGGATCTAAATTCCTTTGATATCAATAACCTGCGCTGGAACAAGGTCATCATCTGCACCGACGCCGATGTTGACGGCTTCCAGATTAGAACGCTCATTTTGACGATGATATACCGGCTCGTGCCTACGCTTATCCGTGAAGGATATGTGTACATCGCAGAATCGCCCCTTTATGAGATAGAGAGCAAGGGCAAGACATATTTTGCATACTCAGACAAGGAAAAGGCTGATATCGTTGCGTCATTAAACGGTGCTAAGGCGAGCATCAACCGCAGCAAGGGTCTTGGTGAAAACGATCCGGACATGATGTGGATGACCACCATGAACCCAGAGACACGCAGGCTTATAAAAGTCATGCCCGAGGATGCCGAGCGCATGTCGCAGATGTTTGACCTTTTGCTTGGCGACGACCTTGCGGGCAGAAAAAATCACATCGCCGAAAACGGATACCTGTATCTTGACATGGCGGATATATCCTGAGAGGTGCGGATATGAAGTTTGACAGAGCCAGAAATTCAGTTAAGCTGCTGCTTGCGCTGTGCGTTATGTTCGGCGCCGTGGGTGTTATCTCAAATGGCAACGGCACGGTGCTGCCCATATATTCGGCGGTGCTGTCGCTTGTGTGCTTTGTGATGGCATTCGTCGTCATCTTCCTTTTCTGCAAATGCCCCTACTGCGGAAAAGTAATCTACTTGGGGCTGTTCAAGGCTACGCATTGCCCTAAATGCCGCCGGAGCTTTGAGACCGGTGCAAAGAAAAAGGGTAAGCGTTGAAAGGAAACATTCTAAATGGCTAAAAAACAAGCTCCCGAACAGAAAAAATTCAATAATCCTAATGTGATCGGCCTTCGTGCCGAGGTGCTGGAGCAGCCGATAACCGAGACGCTTGAGCAAAACTACATGCCGTATGCGATGAGCGTTATCATCTCCCGCGCCATCCCAGAGATAGACGGCTTCAAGCCATCCCACAGAAAGCTTCTGTACACCATGTACAAGATGGGACTTCTAAACGGCGGCCGCACCAAGAGTGCCAACATCGTCGGCCAGACCATGCGCCTTAACCCGCACGGTGACGCTGCGATATATGAGACTATGGTGCGCCTGTCAAAGGGCAACGATGCGCTGCTCGTCCCGTTTGTCGACTCCAAGGGCAACTTCGGCAAGGTGTATTCAAGAGATATGTCCTTTGCAGCCTCCCGTTATACCGAGGCAAAGCTGTCTGCCATATGCGCCGAGCTTTTCGGAGATATAGACCAAGACACTGTCGAGTTTATCGATAACTACGACGGCAGCATGAAAGAGCCGTCACTTCTGCCGACCTCGTTTCCCAATGTGCTCGTGTCGAGCAACACCGGCATTGCCGTCGGCATGGCAAGCCAGATATGCGGCTTTAACCTTGAGGAGGTTTGCCGCACAACGATAGAGTATCTGTCAGACCCCGAGTGCGACCTGCTCTCGACCATGCCTGCACCCGATTTCTCCACCGGCGGTGAGATAGTCTACGACCGTGCGGAGATGGAGAACATCTATAACACCGGCCGTGGCAGCTTCAAGGTCAGAGCCCGCTGGCGCTATGTCCAAAAGGAAAACATCATCGAGATTTACGAGATACCCTATACCACCACGACCGAAGCCATCGTTGACAAGGTCGCAGAGCTTATTAAGGCCGGCAAGGTGCGTGAGGTAAACGATATGCGAGACGAGACCGACCTCAGCGGTCTTAAGCTCGCCATCGATCTCAAGCGCGGCACCGACCCCGAAAAGCTCATGCAGAAACTGTTCAAGCTCACCCCGCTTATGGACAGCTTCCCCTGCAACTTCAACATCCTTGTCGCCGGCAACCCCAAAGTCATGGGTGTCAGGGAGATACTCAGCGAGTGGAGCGCATGGCGCATGGAATGTGTCCGCCGCCGTGTGTATTTTGACCTGTCCAAAAAGAAGGATAAGCTGCACCTGCTCAAGGGTCTTGAAAAAATACTTCTCGATATCGACAAGGCGATTGCGATTATTCGCAATACCGAGCTTGAAGCCGAGGTCGTACCCAACCTCATGATGGGCTTCGGTATCGACAAGGTGCAGGCCGAGTATGTTGCGGAGATAAAGCTGCGCAATATAAACAGGGAATATATCCTCAAGCGTGTGTCCGAGACCGAGGAGCTGGAAAAGGCGATAGAGGAGCTTGAGGAAACGCTCAAGAGCAGACGCAAGATAAAGAGCATCATCGTTAATGAGCTCAGGCAGGTCATCAAAAAATACCCCTGCCCCCGCAGAACGGGCATCGTTTACGCAAACGAGATAGAGGAATTTGAGGAGACCGAGCTTGTCGAGGATTACCCCGTAACGGTGTTTATCTCGAACGAGGGGTACTTTAAGAAGATAACACCGCTGTCGCTGCGCATGAACAGTGAACAGAAGTTCAAGGACGGGGACGGACTCAAAATGTCCTTTGAGTCGTCTAACCGCACGGAGCTTTTGATTTTCACCGATCAGCAGCGTGTGTACAAAACAAAACTATCGGATTTTGACAACACCAAAGCCTCCGACCTCGGCGTGTATCTGCCGACAAAACTCGAAATGGAGGACGGCGAGCGCATTGTAAGCGTCATCTGCCCGGGCGACTACAAAAAGCAGCTTCTGCTGTTCTTTGAAAACGGCAAGATAGCAAGGCTCGAAATGTCGGCATACGAGACAAAGACAAACCGCAAGAAGCTCATAAACGCATATTCCGACAAAAGTCCGCTCGTTGAGGTCATGCCGATAAGCGAGGATATCAATGTTGCCATGTTCTCGACCGACGGCAGGGCGCTCGTGTTCAATACCTCGCTTTTGCAGCTCAAGACCAGCCGCACCACGCAGGGCGTTGCGGGAATGAGCTTAAAGAAAAATCATAAACTGAATTTGGCGGTACAGCTCGAATCGACCGTAATAAAGAATGTCTCCCGCTACCGTGTCCGCAGTCTTCCGGCAGCCGGTGCGCTGCTCAAGGACGAGGACAGGGGAGAGGAGCAGATGTCACTTATAAACTGAGGGCTTTATTATGATTAAAAACAAGAAAATCAAAGCAATTGCATTCAAGTATCTGCTTATCGTTGTCGGCGCTGCACTGTTTGCGGCTGGCTTCCAGTTCTTCCTGTACCCGAACTCGATAATTGTCGGCGGTGTCAGCGGTATCGCAATGATAATCAATTTGTTGACCAAGCTTCCTGTCGGCTTGCTCACCATTGTTCTCAACATCCCGCTGTTTATTATAGCGTGGCGCTATTTCGGCACGGGCTTCATCGTCGGCTCGCTCGTCGGCATGCTGCTCTCATCCGTGTTCGTTGACCTGTTTGCTCTGCTGTCGATATCGCCGACAAACGATATGCTGCTTGCGTGTATAATAGGCGGCGCCGTCAAGGGTCTCGGCCTCGGCATCATCTACTATGCCGGTGCGACCACGGGCGGCACGGACATCATTGCAAAGTTTATACGGCTCAAGTTTCCGTACCTCAACTTCGGCACTGTTGTTCTCATAACCGACTGTGTTATAATCATTGCATTTGCGGCCATTTTCAACAAGATTGAGTCTGCAATGTACGCCGCCATTACCATGTTTGTCGTGTCCAAGGTCGTAGACCTTGTGCTGTACGGCATCGACAATTCCAGTGTGTGCTACATCATCAGCGAAAAGAGCGACCAGCTTGTGACCGACATCACCGACCGCCTGCACCGTGGCGTAACCATTCTCAGGGGCGAGGGCGCATATTCGCATCAGAATAAGCAGGTGCTTTTGTGCGTTGTCAAGCGCACGCAGATAGCCGATATCAGGAAAATGATAAAGAATGTCGATGAAAAAGCCTTTTTCATCATCACCGATGCCAAGAATGTTTTCGGCAAGGGCTTCGGAGATATTGCCGATTTCAGATGAATTTATCCGGAACATGAAAGTTTTACTTGACAAATCTGATTTGCGTGGTAAAATGTAAAATGTTCCGTGTGCGGGCATAGCTCATCCGGTAGAGCGCCACCTTGCCAAGGTGGAGGTAGCGAGTTCGAGTCTCGTTGCCCGCTCCAAAAAGCAAGCATCTTATGATGCTTGCTTTTTTGTTTCAATGCCGAAATTTCTATAACGATGATCATAACTCCTGAATTCCACTAAAATCAGGAGTTTTTTTGCTGAATGAAACATTTTGGGAGGTTCGATTGTATGCCGAATAGATTTAGCTCAAGCTGCGCATGGGAAGCGCCGCTTTCGGTGAGCTCGGCAGCCGAGCGATTGTCAAGTCAAGCCTTGTATTTATTTCTCTGACTGTCCGCTTTTTCAGCGTTACTCTCTATAAAAGAAAAATCCTGTCGAAAACACGACAGGATTTTTCTTCTGGCATCAGTTGATAAAAATGATACGGTTTCATTTGGTTTCAAATGGTTTCACTCAAAAATGAAACCATAGCGGTGAAATGTGAAACCATAATGAGACGAGAGATGAATCAAAAGATACCTTATTGGTCTTTTCCTTTTTCAGATTCATCATCAGGGGTGGATTTGATCTTTTCATCCAGTACTTTCCCGACTGCCTGTAGCCCGTCAGGGCTGCAAAATGCGTCCATCAGTTCGTTGAACTTGGGGTTTTCGCTATGAGACACGGCAGCATTTCGGATGCGTGACTGTTCAACAATCGAAAGGATCAGATCCAGGCCAAGAACCGCACATCCAATGTAAAGACAGGTCTTTATCCAAATCCCAACGATGCAGAGGATGATCCCCGGAACAGATAAGTAGAAAAAGTGAAATAGGAAATTCGTTAGAACAAATAGCCAAAACATTTTCTGGGTGTATTCTCTTTCCATGTTGTACCTCCTAAATTTACAGACCTGACAATTTTCCTTTGCTTAATTGGTTGTATCATATCCTTGCACTAATTTCCATACTAAAAAAGCCCGATGGTCTCGTATCAAAACCATCGGGCTTATTTGCCAACAGTTGATAATATTGATACGGTTTCAAACGGTTTCATTTGGTTTCACCCGAAAATGAAACCATAACCGAGAAAGTGAAACCATCCGAATAACAAAAACGCGGGGCTTATTCAGCCCCATCCTCAATCTCCGTTCCGTCTTTGAAGCGGAATGCTAACCGCACGAAAGAAAAGGTGGTAGTTATGAAAAAATATACCGACAAAGAATTAGCTGCAATGTCTCAAGAAGAACTGAAGGCGCTTCAAGAAAAGGCGTTGGAGGAAAACAAGCTCTTGGGACAGCAGATTGAAAAGATCCTTGCCAACTCTTCGCACCCAACTGCAGTTGATGGCAAATAAACCTTTTAATTTTGCCACACCTTTTAATTAATAACGCCAATGAAAAAGCGCGTAAGGGTGCTTTGAGCCGAACGAGCTTTTTCTGTTGTCACGCCCCGTAGAAACCAAGGTCGTTCTTCGCGACATCCATGATTTGGTGCGTCTGCTCTATCGCGGAATCAATATCCTTATTCATAAGTGCCGAGAAGAGCGCAAGCTTTATTTCATACAGCTTCTTCACACCGCTGCGCTTGCAATAGAGTGACCACAGGTACTCGCCCTGCGTCTTAAAGGAATAGTATAGCAGTGGCAGCAGCACGTTGCCGGACATTATCGCAAGCTCATGGTGGAAGCTGAATACCCGCTCTGCGGCCTCGTCGGCGTTGCGTGCGTCACGGATGCTGTCAAGGATCGGACTGAGCTTTTCAAGCTCGGCCACGTCGTTCTTCTCGCACGCAAGGCGCAGGCACAGGCACTCCATCGCGTCGCGCGTTTCGAGCAGGGATTTTACCTCGTTCTTCCTCATCGCGCCGCCGTTATAGCGCATGATGGCGATAAGCGTCTCAAGGCTGCCCTTTCGCCGGTAATCGCAGACGAACACGCCCTGCCGCGTACGTATCTCGACAAAGCCGAGCTTCTCCAGCTCCACAAGCCCCGCGGAAATGACCGTCCTGCTGACGCCCATTTTTACCGACAGCTCCCGCCTTTTCAGAATCTTTCTCCGTTCTGATTTTATGACAAAACAGACCAAACCGATACAAATAGGTTTGGTCTGTTTTGCATTTATGGGTAAAAATAATACCGAATATCAATAAAGCCAAGTGCTGACAAATGTACAAGGTATTCTTCGATTGCACAGCGGAGAAGATCTTCCTTGATTGGAAATTGGGGTTTTCCCTGCTTTTTCCAAATGTAGACAAACTTTTGATTCAAGAGTCCTTCCCGACGGCCCGCAAAATAGCAATATATTCTCACACTATTCACATCGTCATATTGCCATTGATAGAACACTTTTTCAAATAAAATCGTTTGCCAGATTCTCCGGTCACAATTAAATACGACCTCTCCAAAGACTGGGATATTCAAAAAGAAGGGGATGTCATCCATCGTTTTAAACTTCAGATTGCAGATTCCCAGACGATTGATGCAATTCAGAACGGCAGCGTCCGTCCCTTTGATTTTGGCTTTGCAACTCAAATAATACAGTTCATCCGTGCGAAGCCGTTCTACTTCAATATCGATCTGTTCCCGACGCCTTTGTTGTTCCTGTTTCCAGATCTCCTGCGTTTCCTCTCGCTTTTTCCGTTCTTCCTGCTCCTTCAGGTTCTTTATGCGGTTTTGTTGAAATTCTTTTTCAAGTTCTC
>ERZ780148.2362-NODE-2362-length-11032-cov-4.583857_pt1 | contig 11032 bp, 9 predicted proteins | sample MGYA00510984_ERZ780148 | MGnify/ENA primary metagenome ERZ780148 (study PRJEB29588, sample SAMEA2160902) | human gut metagenome | biome: human gut; feature: human-associated habitat; material: faeces | place: Denmark | collected 2008/2010 ...
TTTCAGTACTTTCATTCATGCAAATCTGGTCAATCTCTGAATACGTCAACATCCGTTCTTTTGAAATCTGTTTCAATTCCTTTGCCTGCTTCATGGACGGTACCATATTGTGATTACTCATATACTGAAGTAACACCTGTTGTTCTTCATTTCTCAAATATGAAATTTCAACAGCCGTGTTAAAAGGAAGTTTCTTATCATCTGCCATTTCCAACAGTTCGGGAAGTAACAATGTCAAATGAATATATCTTAATATTTGTCTGGAACTATCTTCAGTATTCTGACTGACTTCCTCTGCCGCCAACTTCTTGCCAACTTGGCAAGAAGTTAAATCGGATCTCTTACCCTGTCGTTTCAATGCCTCATATTTCATTTTATAAGCAAAAGCTTTTTCACTGATTAAGAGTTCTTCTCTTTGAATATTGGAATCTACCATAATCACCGTTGATTCATCATCCGTAAGATCTTTGATGATAACCGGCATTTTCTCTAATCCTGCAAGTTCACATGCTCGTTTTCGCCGATGACCTGCTACCAACTCATAACCCCCAGACTCTCTCAACCGCACAATGCCAGGAACCAATACGCCGTATTGTATAATACTTTCTGATAATTCTTCCATTTTCTTATCATCTCTTACTTGAAATGGATGATTCGGAAATGGATGAAGACTTCCGATTGCTATCTCACTAATTCCATTGATTGACTCTTCGTTTGTTCCAAACAATGCATCAAGCGGCTGTAAGGAAACGGGAGTTGCTCTTTTTTTAGATGGCATCTTCTAGCACCTCCTCCGTCACTCTCCGATAAGCCTCTGTAGCTTTGCTTTTCGGATCATAAGAGAAAATACTCTGTCCTTCTCTGACTGCTTCCTTCATTCTTACAGAAAATGGAATATAATTATCAAAGATATGGATTTGACTTCCATATGCATTTCTGAGAAGCTCCATATTATTTCTGGCATCATTCGTATGAGCATCGACCATCGTAAACAAAATACCTCCTACTTGCAGCTTCGGATTGATCTGCTTACGGACCTTGCCGATTGTTTTTAACAGTTGCTGCAATCCTTTGATTGGTAGGTAGGACGCTTCAACCGGAATGAGAACTTCATCCGATGCAGCCAGCGCATTAATCGTAATCATTCCCAATGATGGCATACAATCTATGATGACTGCATCATATTGATCCTTGATACCATATAAAATCTGTTTCAATACATATTCCCTGCTCATTGCATTTACCAACTGTACTTCCGTACCTGCCAGTCCAATGTTAGAACAGATAATGTCTATCCCCTCTGCCTGATGTCTGATATAACAGTCGGAAGGAATATCTTCATCTTTCATTACTGCATCCATAAGAACTGTAAGTGTTTCATTACTGTCATCACAATCACGATATCCAAATCCTGCGGATACATCAGACTGTGGATCGGCATCAACGATTAACACTTTCATATTTTTTTGTGCTAATCCTACTGCTAAATTAGCTGTACATGCGGACTTTCCAGTTCCCCCTTTTTGGTTTACAATAGAAATAATTCTAGCCATTTTTTCATCACCTTTCAATCAATAAAAATGACCGAATCAGCTAAACAGATTTTCATCCATTACGAGCTAATTCGGTCCTGTTTTCGCTATTAAATTGTAATATCATCACTTTCGTGATACAGTAAAAGCATCTCAGATAAAAGCGAATATTTTCTTTCATCTGAATAAGGTTTTTATAAAAGATAGGCCTTTCCTTCATAAATTTGTTGATTCGTTGCAAGTTTTTTTCAGGACCAAATCGCCTCAACCCCTTGTATTTACTGGGTTTCCGTTGATTTAGTCTTATTTTATCATCATCATCGCTGACACTTGGGCTTTTGCCTATGCACAGCTGTACCGCAAGCAGAAGCGTTGGAAATAATGTGAGCATGCGTCTTCTTTTAATTTGAACCGCCAGTGTCACCAGCAAAAGCATAACTATAAACGATACAAAGCCAACAAATGCCCCCGCAAAGGCTTTATCGCCCTTTGGACAGACAAATGAAGTGCCATAGTACACATTTATTATCTCAAGATACCTGCCCTTTACATACAAAAAGCCGTCTTTTATATGCTCTGCAGCCTGCCAGTTTGCAATAAACACTCCAAGCACAAATACAAGCAGCAGCCCCGTATTTATCGCATGGCGCACCCATTTTCTTGTGTCAAGCGATGTAAGCCTGTTTATAAAGCCGCTTATCACCGAAAAAATAAACAGCCACACATACACATAATATGGGCATCTCACATGTGAAACGGTCGTATTCACAACAGACACTGCACACACCGTAAGAAGTACTGCTGCAGCTGCATTGGCAAGTTCAGTAAGCAGGACACCAAGCACTGTAAATGCATTATTATAATCAGGCTTTATCTCATTTGCGTCAGATCTCTGCCATCTGCTTTTCCTAAATGACAATCTCGTTTTTTTCATCCGCTCTGCCAACTATCTCCTCTCCCCTTTTTATCTGAAGTCTTCCGTCCACGCTAAGCAGACACACAAGCTTTTCTGCCCGGTACTTTTCCTCATACAAAAAAAGCGCATCATTTTTTGTATCCGGCTTTATTTTAAGAAAACTGTTCAAAAATATGTAAAAGCCCTCCTCGTCATCCACTCTGGCTCTAACAATATCGTTTATGGCGGTATCATACCACGCCACATAATGAGAGCATTTTTGATCCATAAGCGAAAAAGAAAGCGAGACAAGAAGCTTCATAAAAGCATCCGCCTGTCTGCCCTTCTTTATTCCCCTTAAATCTGCTACTATGGCCACCGCACATGCCTTTGGCAGGCTGTTCTCCTTTACCATCAGCTCATCAGTCCTTGCAGAAAGCTTCCAGTGCACACTCTGCAGCCTGTCACCATTTTGAAACTCCCTGACATCAAACAGCTCTGACGGATCATATCCCGGTCTTAAATCATCATAGATATCAGAATCCCCAAAGAAATTTCTCACTCTGTCCGTTATCCTGACAGGAATCTCATCAATCTGCGGCATCACCTCAACATTTGCATATTTTTTAACTCTTTTCGTGACATAAAAAAGCCTTGAAAAGTCATATAGCTTTATCCTTACAAGCTCAAATTCATAATTGCCGCACAGGTTCACACTGTACAAAAAATCACTGCCTCCTGATAGCCATTTTGTACTTTTTTCGCCGGATAAATTATTTTTCACCGTTACACGGTATTTTACACCATCAAAGCCTGCCTCCTTCAGCCGGCAGGAAAGACTCACCCTGATACTCTCGCCCTGTGTGGCGATAGCTATCGGAATGTTTATAGCTGCCACCGCCCGGTGCGCCTTTACAAGCAATGCTATAAATGTCAGCACCATAAACACACACATAAAGCAGCCAAGCAGTGCCAGCGCAGCATTACCGTATATCATCGACATATAAAAAACTATTGCCGCAGTAATTATTCCTATCAAAAAACTAATCACGATTACCTGCCTTTTTCACATAAGTTGTCGGCTGTTTAACAGCCTTTAGTATCTCATCTATCACTGAAAGCTCTGATACGTGTGATACTCTCGCCTTGGTATTCAGCACGATTCTGTGCTTTGTCACATCCGCAAATACAGAAACCACATCAGATGGTATGACATAGCTTCGCCCACTCAGATACGCATATGCCTTTGCCATCCTAACACACGCAATCGTACCTCGCGGACTCACTCCCAGCTCAATGTACGGACTTGTCCTTGTCGCATCAACCAGGTCCACAATGTACGAGTAAATACTGTCATGTATAAACACCTGCTCGACCTCTCCCTGCATCTCAACAAGTCCCTGTGCATTCATAACAGGCTTTATCGTATACTCATCAGCCTTCACACTTTTGCCCTTTGCGATATCCACCTCTGCATCATGTGAAGGATATCCCATGCTCATACATATCATAAACCTGTCAAGCTGTGACTCCGGCAACAGCTGTGTACCGGCGCTGCCCTTTGGATTTTGAGTGGCCATTACTATAAACGGCTCCGGGACCTTCCTGCTTATTCCATCCACAGTGACATTTCCTTCCTCCATAACCTCCAGGAGCGCAGACTGTGTTTTGGGACTTGTTCTGTTAATTTCATCTGCCAGAAACAGATTACACATCACGGCACCCTCGCGGTACACAAACTCTCCGGTCTGCTTCTGATACATCGAAAAGCCAAGTATATCAGCAGGCAGCACATCCGGAGTGAACTGTACTCTGTGATTCACAAGCGCCATCGCCCTTGAAAAAGCTACTGCAAGCGTAGTCTTTCCCACTCCCGGCACATCCTCAAGCAGTATATGTCCACCTGCCAAAAAGGCAGCAAATGCCTTGATGATACAATCATCCTTGCCCTTTACTGCCTTTTTTACTTCGTCTATCACTAACTGTGCATTATTCATTTGTCTTATCCCCCGGTTAATCATTTTAAACTGCCGATGATCATCTTCATCATCTTATTCATAAATAGCTATATTTATTTTACATATTCAGTATCAATATTTCAACTTTTATCCCTTAAATTAAACAATTCTTAAAATTAATCACCTCTGCCGCTACACTGTTCCGGTTATGACAAGTGTGCTCTCACCCGGTGTGACAACCCACGCTCCTGTTGTGCTATCCTGTGTATAGGTTGCAGCCGGAACAGTGATTGCACCTGCCGTGCTCGAAAATGTGCCTGTCGCCTCATTGTAAGTGTAATCTGTAGCTGCAGTCCAGGCTGTGCCGTTTAATGCGGCTGTAAGATTGTTCAAAACCGGAGCAAATGTGTCTGTTATAACCACGCCTGTGGTATTGGTTGCCGCAACGCTTCCGTAGTTTTGAATCCTGAAGGTATAGGTCAGTGTACCGTTTTCCGTCACAGGAACAGGGCTTACTGACTTAGTAATTGCAAGATTTGGTGAAGCCTCGGCATTTACTGTCTCTGCTGCTGTGACCGGAGTGATTCCTGTGCCGCTTACTGTAGCGGTGTTTGTGACAGATGCCTCTGTGCCAAGAGGAGCATACTCATTTAACGCTGCCTCATAGATGACAGTTGCATTGCCACCTGCAGGGACATTTATGCCTGTTATGCTAAGAGGCGGTCCCTGGGTTACTGCAGGCGCTGCCTGGAGTGTGCCGTTTGTATAGTATTTTGCGGTGTTATTCACATAGGTTAATGGTACAAGAGTGTTGGTGTTAAAGGTATAAGCACCTAGATTGTCAGAAAGTGTCAGACCGTTTATCGCGGTATTTCCGGAGTTTACGATGCTCACCACATAGGTTATTGTATCGTTTTGATTGTAGGTGTTTTTGACTGCTGTTTTCGTAGCAGAAAGCACCTCCAGTATTTCTCCGACTGCTATATTTGAATTGGCTACATTGTTGCCATAACGAAGCTGTGCCTGATTAGTAAATCGTGCCATATATTTTCCATCCTTTCATATATTCAGGTATGGTTTAATATATGACACAAATCTACAAATGACACAGATTATTTACTGTCCTGTTTATTTTTCTCCACATCAGCCTTTTTGATAAGCTCCAGAAGCTTTTCAAGCTCCTCCTCATCCACGCCAGTGTAGCCTGAAAGCTCACTAAGGCTCGGCTCGAAACCCTTATCGGATTTTAGTTTCTCCACTGCACGGTTTACTAATGAAACCTTTCCTACAACAGTATTCTCGCTCTCATCCTCACCGGTCTGCTCCCTGATACACTCTTTCATAGACTCCTCTATGGCATCCAGAAGCTCTTTTTCCACATCTATCTCATCCCCGCAGCCGCAGAGCTCAGTAAGGCACATGAAAAGTCCCATGTTTCCCTCCTGTACTACGTCCTCAAAGCCCTCTGATGTAACGGCAAGCTTCTTTGCCATGGCAAGCACACTTTTGAGCCAGAAATTTGATATAGTGTGTATCACACTCTCATCACCCGCAAGCAGCTTTTTGTACATATCGTCCTGCTCGGCCTTTGTGTAATCAGGTATCTCTTCAAGCTCCTCAAGATACATCCTAAACATAGGTGAATCCGGGATAAGGCTGTCCTCGTCTATATCAGGCTCAGCTTCATTATCCTGCTTGGCCTTATTATTCTTTCCACCTGCTATGGCATCCATCGAATCTCCTTCTGAGTAAATTACATTGTTCAATGCAGCATTTTCAGACGATTCATCCCCATGTAATTCGTCCTCATGTGATTCATCCTCATAATCGCCTGCACTCTCATTCTCCTGCTCATGTGGTGTGATGAGAAATTCAAATACCATATCCTCCTGCGCTTTATTAAGCTCCATATCCTTAAAATAAGACATGATTTCATCTCTGCCAATAGGCTCCGCTGATGTCCTGATAATCTCAGCCACGCTCTGCACTGTCTCTATAAAGGTATTCTGATCTAACATATTTTACACTCTCCTGTCTGATTTCCAAAAAATACGTAACTATATCAATCCCTGGATAAAAATAAACAAAATTAAAAGCGGCAGTATGAACTGAAAATACGGTTTAAGCTTCCTTGAAATCTTAAGTCCTGATCCTGTATTTGCCTCATCTATATACTTATCAAAGCCCCAGCCCCACTTTGTCACACAAAAAAGCAGATAAACCAGTGAGCCAATCGGGAGAAGCAGATTGCTTACCATAAAGTCCTCGCTGTCAAGCACATCCCTGCCTCCTATGAGGTGCAGATTACTCCACACATTGTATCCAAGTACACACGGCATACTTGCAATAAGTATTATCACACCATTTATTAGCGCAGCCTTGTTTCTGGACCAGCCAAACATATCAATGGCAAACGACATGATATTCTCAAATACCGCAATAACGGTTGAAAAGCTGGCAAAGGTCATAAACAAGAAGAAAAGACAGCCCCATATGCGGCCTCCCTGCATATTTACAAACACATTTGGCAAAGTGATAAAGATAAGGCTTGGTCCTGCGTCTACCTCCACCCCATAGCTGAAGCAAGCCGGGAAAATGATAAGGCCTGACATTATAGCTACAAATGTATCAAGAGCACATATTTTGGCACCCTCACCTGCAAGAGTGCAGTCCTTTCCCATATAGCTGCCGAATATCTCCATTGCGGCCACACCCAGACTCAGCGTAAAAAACGCCTGATTCATGGCTGCTGTTATGACATTCTTTATTCCAATTTCAGAGACCGCATCCAGATTTGGAACAAGATAGAATTTCACTCCTTCCAAAGCCCCTGAAAGTGTGATACTGTGCACCGCAAGGACAATGATAAGCAAGAGCAGAGCACTCATCATAAATTTACTGATTTTCTCAAGCCCATTCTGCAGACCACGGCTGCACACCAAAAAGCCAAGCACAACCGTAACTATCATCCAGAAAGCCATCTGCTTGGGGTCTGCAAGCATGTTTCCAAATGCAGCTGCCGTGTCATCAGTATTCATGCCTGATGTAAAATCTCCCTTTAGGAATTTAAAGAAATACGCAACCATCCAGCCTGAGACTGTTGTGTAATACATCATGAGCATGTAGCAGCCAAGCATGGCTATCCATCCGTGAATATGCCATTTACTGCCCTCTTTCTCAAGAGCCTTGTAGCTCATCACAGCACTTTTTCTGCTGGCTCGGCCTACAGCAAGCTCCATCGTAAGCACCGGAAGCCCCATGCATACCAGAAATATAAGGTAAAACAGTACAAAAATACCGCCACCGTTTTGACCTGTCACATACGGAAAACGCCATACATTGCCTATGCCTATAGCGCATCCTGCACTTACCAGTATAAATCCCAGACGTGATTTAAATGATTCTCTTTTCATATTTATATATCTCCTATTGTTATTGCGTTACGTTATCACCCTGCTGTGAGCATTGACTATTGCTTTGTGCTTTATTACTCTCCTCAAAGACTCGCAGCTCCTTTATTGCCTGTCCACCCATCAGATAGAGAATACCTGTATTGAATATAGTCATAAGGCCGATTCCTACATCTCCGAGATCCCAGACAAATGTGTATGCCGCGATACCGCCTACAAACAGCATAACAAGAGCCAGCACCTTGTACATGGTCTGTGAAATCCAGTTATCCCCAAACAGGTACGCAACATTACTCCTTGCATAAAAAAGTATACCAAGGAAGGTGGAAAAGCTGAATAAAAACAATGTGACTGCTATAAAAATAACTCCAAAATCTCCAAGATGATACCTCATAGCTGACTGTAATAAATCCATGCCCTCTTTCCCTGCCACTATATTCTCCGGTGCAGTGAGCATGATCATTGCCGTACAGCTGCAAATCACTATCGTATCTATAAATACACCGAGCGCCTGCGTCAGTCCTGCCTTTACAGGAGTATCGCACTCTGCCGCCGCTGCAGCGCATGGAGCTGAGCCTGAGCCTGCCTCATTTGAAAAAAGACCTCTCTTTACACCGTTCATGAGCACCGCTCCAAAGCCTCCCGCAGCCACCTGCCTGATACCGAAGGCTTCCTCAAATATCCTTGAAAAAACCGATGGCATCATGCCTATATTTTTAATTATGATAAAAATGGTTATGGCAAAATAGCACACCGCCATGATAGGAACAACTATGTCAAGCACCTTTACCGTAGCATTTTTCCTAAGCACTATTACAGCAGCCACTGCCACCAGAATTATTGTAGTATAAATAGGTGGTACGCCAAATGCATTTTCAAAGGATGATGTGACAGAATTGCTGATCACCTGACTTATGCCACACCAGCAGATTAGTCCGGATATAGCAAACAAAACAGCTATAATAACATGTTTTTTCTTTTTGCCTGATTTATCCTCAAAGTAATGGTGTATGTAATACGCCGGACCTCCACGATAGCCTGAGTACAATGGATCCGGCTCCTTGTGAAGCTGTGCCAGTGTAGCCTCCACAAAAGCCGTGGATGAACCTATAATGGCTGTTATCCACATCCAGAAAACCGCACCTGCGCCTCCCACTGATATGGCAGCTACAACACCAACCAGATTACCCATGCCCACTCTCGTCGCCGTAGAGACAATGAGTGTCTGGAACGTGGACAGGCTGTCTTTATTTTTCTTTTTACCTGTCAGCGCCTTTATCATGTCCGGAAACATTCTGATTGGTAAAAGTCTTGTCCTTACAGTGAAATAAATTCCTGTCGGAATCAAAAGAATTATGAGCAGTGAGATTCCCACGCTCCCACCGCCGGGCAGTGGAATGTGTATCAGATCTCCCCACAAGAAAGAATAAACTTTTTCAATAAGTGCTACTATCATAGTAAATATCGTCCCCTTAGTTTTCATTGCTTCAACGCATTGAAGATGAAGCCAGTATTACTACTATACAATATGAGTAGGAAACTTTCAATATATTCTGTTTTTTTGTTCTGTTTTTTCTTTCACAAACAGTAATAAATACACTATAAGTCCCTTGCATATGAGATTATAATTTCTTATAATGATATAGTTGAATATTCAAAAGATATACACTGGGGAGATAAATAATGATAAAACTAATAGCAACAGATATAGACGGAACACTTGTAAAGGACGGCTCACTGCTCATAGATCCTGAGTACATGTCTGTCATCGACAGGCTCATCGACAAAGGAATAATATTTGTAGTCTGTTCCGGCAGACAGTTTTCAAGCGAATTTAAGCTGTTTGCTCCGATAAAGCACAAGCTTTTGTATATAACAGACGGAGGAACAGTCGTGCGCACTCCAAAGGAAATCCTAAAAACCTATCCTATGGACGAGGATATATGGAAGGGCATGTGCCGGATGGTACGCGATGAGCTTCCTGCATGCGATTACTTTGCTGCTACTCCTGATTTCTGCTTTGCAGAGGATGGTGGCAGCCCAGTCTTTCATCTGCTTCGTGATTCATACGGCTTTGAGATGCGTGAGGTTGATGACATCACAAGGCTTGACAGAAATGACATCATCAAATTCACTGTCTTTCATCCCGACAAATGCGAAGAGCTGTGTACACCGGTTTTCATTCCGGCATGGAATAAAAAAGCTCACCTGGCAGCCGCCGGCAAGGAATGGGTAGACTGCAACGCAAAGGGTGTCAGCAAATGGACTGCACTCTCATACCTCATAGACAGATTCGACCTGCTTCCGGACGAAGTATGCTGTTTCGGTGACAATCTGAATGATATTGAGATGCTTCAAAATGCCGGTATAAGCTACGCCGTATCAAATGCACGGCCTGAAGTTATCTCAGCTGCAAAACATACATGTGCTCCTTATACCGAAAACGGAGTGTTGCAGGTGCTTAAAAGTTTCTTATAAGTTATTAAAGATAGAAAATAGACAAAATCAGAATTCGATTTTGTCTATTTTAAATTCATGTAATTTCAACAAACTTATTTCCCAAATCCGTTTTTTGCTTCCTCCGCATACTTCACTGCATTTTTTACATTCGCCTCAAGTTCTTCATCCTTTATTTTCCTAACAACTTTGCCCGGATTTCCAATCACCACCGAACCGTCAGGCACCTCAGTACCTCCTGTCACAAGTGTACCTGCTCCAATCAGACAATTTTTTCCTATCTTACATCCATTTAGTAAAACAGCTCCCATTCCTATAAGAGAACAATCCCCAATCTCACAACCGTGTATTATCGCACCATGCCCGACGGTTACTTTTTCGCCAATATAAACCGGATACCCCTCATCAACATGAATTACACAATTATCCTGAATATTTGAATTTCTTCCTATATAAATTTTATCTGCATCTGCTCTTATTGAAGCATGATACCATACATTAGCATTTTCAGCTAAAATAACATCTCCAATTACATCAGCACTTGGTGCGATATAAGATTCTCCTTTTATATATCTTTCTCTTTCTTCCCGTGGCACAAGTCCTCCCCCTGTTGCCCACACAATATGGGTCGCATCTTTCATCTGCTCTTTAAGTCCGTTTTCCCTAATATAATTTTTGCCTTCATCACTCTGCATAAGTTTTTCTGCTCCAAAAAATCCTGCACACGCTGACGGTTCTAAAAATATATTCTCCTTTTCATATACTTCCTTCAAATATGAT
>ERZ780148.2366-NODE-2366-length-11013-cov-2.667275_pt1 | contig 11013 bp, 9 predicted proteins | sample MGYA00510984_ERZ780148 | MGnify/ENA primary metagenome ERZ780148 (study PRJEB29588, sample SAMEA2160902) | human gut metagenome | biome: human gut; feature: human-associated habitat; material: faeces | place: Denmark | collected 2008/2010 ...
AGTGCTCCGGTTCCTTGATCGTGAAAAATGTATTCAGATAACCGTCCGGCTGCTGTGCCTTTGCAATAATGTCAATGATGTCATCCGCGCGCTGCTCCAACGCCGCATCCGGCTTGATCACGAGTGAGTACGCCACACCCTCCAGCCATTTTGCCACATCGCTGTCCTGGAATACCATCCCGTAGAACTCACCTTCCATCAGCCCTGCCGCAATGCGGAAATTGTCCAGCGCATGGCTCTTCTCCACGCCTTCTTCTTTATCGTTTAATACCCTCTCCTGAAACGGAATCACAGTATCTGTAATTTTTTCCTGCATACCGCTCCAGAACGGATCTTCAATCCGAATTTGCTGCAATGCAATCTCTTTGCTCATCTCTTCTCCCCCATCAGTTCCGATATTCACGGGTCATTTCCAATTCTCTGGCGAGATCCTCCGGCGTCCTGTACTTGCGGAATACCTTCTCGAGCACATAGTTTTTCACCAGTCCAAACACTCCCGGAAACAGTACAAGCAGGCACTGTGTGTCGTTGCACATCAGAACGAACAACACAAACACAGCTACTAAGAGTGCCGACCATCCCAGATTTGCCACCGCCATCACAAGCGTCTTCTTCATGGACTCCCGGATGGTTTCCTCAAACCGCGCCATATACGCCGTCAGGTAAAACTCCCACGCCAGCGCCATGGCGGAAAGTACAATAAAAAAATAATACAGCGCACCAAGCGCCGAGCCCTGTGCCAGAAACTGTCTGGTCACCACAAGGTCCGCCGCCAGAAACGCTGCCAGTATTCCCCACAGCAGCCATGCTCCTGTGGTCTGTTTCAAATCCGCTTTCAGAGCCGTGCAATATTCCCGGAATGCATAGCCCTGTCCATGTACAATGCTTTTATTGACCGCATGGTACACCGCCGCTGTGGCGGCTCCCATGGTAACGACCGGAATGCTGCATACAATCCACAGCACACCGAGAATCAGGCAGTCCGCCAGTCCTCCCAGTACGCGGAAAACGTTGTTGTTGTAATCAAAAAACTGATTCATATGCCCTCCATTCCGGTCTAAGCCATTCGGTTATTTTTTCAGACGGATGCTTACCACGCTGCAAGCCGGAATCTGTACCCGGATGCCGTCCGCCGTCTTCTCGTAATCTGCAAATGCCTGCTCCGTCACCATTTCCGGTGCCTCAAATGTATTGTGCGCATTCATCGTTCCTGCCACAACGCCCGCCTCGCATACCCCGTATGCAGCGCCGTCGTCCGTCAGCTGGATTGTCACATTCTCCGCGGCTTCCAGTGAATTGTTGGTCAGTGTTACCGTGATCACGCCGTCCGCGTTCTCCGATACAGACTCAATCACCTTCGGCAGTTCGTTCTTGCCTGCGCCTACGGTTCCCGCACCGATCAGATCGCTTCTGAGAAGAGTCGCACCCTGATGATGACGATACATATGAAATACATGGTAGGTCGGTGTTTTGATCATCTTCTCGCCGTCGGTCAGCATGACAGACTGGAGTACATTGATGAGCTGTGCGATACATGCCATCTTTACACGGTCGGAATGTTTGTTGAAGATGTTGAGCGTCATACCTGCCACAAGTGCATCGCGCATGGTGTTCTGCTGATACAAAAATCCAGGGTTCGTTCCCGGCTCTACGTCCGTCCAGATTCCCCACTCGTCAACGATCAGGCCGATCTTTTTGTCCGGATCGTACTCATCCATAATCGCACCATGGCGGTTGATGAGTTCATCCATGAAATAGCCTCTCTTTAAGGTCTGGTAGAAAATCTCCTCCGTGAAGTCTGTTGCGCTTCCCTTCTTATTCCAGTCATCCTCCACCTCAGGAAGGGTATAATAATGAAGAGAAAGACCATCCATCATTCCGTGGAGACGCGGCTCGCAGTGATCAAAACAGGTCTCCATCACCTTTTTTGTCCACTCGTAATCATCCACGTTCGGTCCGCAGCAGATCTTTGCGATCGGATCATTTCCGGCATAGTTTCTCACATATGTCTGGTATCTGCGGTACTCATCCGCATAATGCTGCGGGCGCATATTTCCGCCGCATCCCCAGTTCTCATTGCCGACGCCGAAGTAATCGATCTTCCACGGCTCCTCATGCCCATTCTGCTTGCGCAGGTCTGCCATCGGGGATACGCCGTTGAACGTAATGTACTCTACCCACTCGCTCATCTCACGAACCGTACCGCTTCCGAGGTTGCCGTTGACATAGGTCTTGCAACCAAGCTGACGGCACAGTTCAAAGAACTCGTGTGTTCCGAAGCTGTTGTCCTCGACAACGCCGCCCCAGTGTGTATTGATCATTTTCTTTCTGGATGCTTTCGGTCCGATACCGTCCATCCAGTGATATTCGTCTGCAAAGCATCCGCCCGGCCAGCGCAGCACCGGAATCTTCATTTCTTTTAATGCTTCCACCACATCGGTGCGCATTCCGTTGACATTCGGGATATCGGAATCCTCTCCGACATAAAGTCCCTCATAAATACATCTTCCCAGATGCTCCGAGAAATGTCCATAGATTTCCGGAGCAATCGTGCTCATTTTCTTGTCGTTATTGATGACTAATTTTGCCATAGTAACCTCCCGTTATGTATCAGTCCCTTTCAGGTTTTTGCTGTCATTGATTCACATCAGCCCTTTACAGCTCCGGCTGTCATTCCTTCGATAATGTACTTCTGGAAGATCAGGAAAATCACCAGGATCGGCAGGATTCCGAACATGGAACCGGCGATCAGCACATCATAGTTGTTTCCATACGGCGTCAGCAATGTATTCAATCCGATCGGAAGGGTGAACTTTTCAGCTCCCTTCAGTACCAGAAGCGGCCACAGGATCGCATTCCAGCTTCCCATTGCCTGCAGAATTCCCATGGAGGCGAATGCCGGCTTCGTCAGCGGAAGAATGATTTTTGTCGCAATACCGTACTCTGTCGCACCGTCAATACGCGCCGCATCCAGAAGTTCTCTCGGAAGTCCCGACAGATACTGCCGGAAGAAGAAAATCGTCGATGCGTTACATAGTCCGATGATAATTACTCCGGTGTAGGTATCGATCAGATGCAGTGCAATAATTTCCTTATATAAAGGAAGCATCAGAATCTCAAATGGTACCATCATTGTCGCAATTACAAGGAAGAAGAGGAAATTCTTCAGCTTGAAATTGTACATTGTCAGTCCATATGCCACAAAGTAGCAGATGAACAATGTCAGAACGACCGACACGATCGTAATAACCAGAGAGTTCTTATACCACATAAAATATTTCTGACTGTCCGCATTTCCGGAAAACAGGTACTTATAGTTATCCAGATTCATCGTACGGATATCGAGATCGATCGACAATCCACGGCGGATCAGCTCTGTTCCTGGTCTGAAAGAGGCAAGCAGACCTGCGAATACCGGGAAGATAATAATCATGCTTAAGACTGCGAAAAATCCTGTACCGAGAACTGTCCCCACTGTCCGTTTTGTCTTGCCGCTCTTCGGGCCCTTATCGCCCTTTCTGTTCTTCTCATCTGCCATGTTATTTCTCCTCATTCTTAAATGTTCCATTTGCAATCAACTGAACGATATTGATGGCAAGTGCGATCACTAACAGCACCACGCCGACCGCGCACGCATAGCCCATATCATTTTTCTCGATTCCGCGCTTATACAAGTATCCAACGATTGTGAGTCCGATGTTGTTCGGCGAGTTGTTGCCTGCCCACAACATGTAGGATTCCAGGAACATTGCCAGTCCGGCATAGATGGAAATCGTGAGCACGTAGACCGTCGTCGGCTTCAAAAGAGGAAGCGTCACATAGCGGAACTTCTGCCATGCAGATGCACCGTCAATCTCAGATGCCTCATAGAGGGAGGAGTCGATCGCCTTCAGTCCCGAAAGGAAGTAGAGCATATTGACACCCGTCCATCTCCAGCATGCAACTACCAGAAGGGCCGTCATACCTGACCATCCCATTTTCAGCCATTTATAGGTGCCAAGCCCCAGTGCTGCGGTAATAATATTCATCTGTCCTGTCGAATACTCCGTGAACATCAGTCGGAATAATGTACCGGAAATAACCACGGAGGTCAATGCCGGCATATAGAGAATTGCCTTCCACACACCTTTTGCTTTTACCAGACGGCTGTCCATCAGCACTGCAAAAAGCATCGGGAACGGAATCAAAAGCACCAACGTAAACAGCATGTATTTTGTGCTGTTCCAGATTGCCGTGTGGAATACATTATCCTTCAACAGCTTCTGGTAATTGGCAAGACCCACCCACTCTGATTTGATTGCTCCGATGTCCTGAAAACTCATTGTCACGGATGTGATCAACGGATAGATCCAGAAAAACGCAAAGCTTAAAATAAAAGGTATGACAAAAATATATGGCGCTACTTTTTCCGAATACAAAAACTTTTTTAACTTCAACTCAACACCCTCTCCTTCTTATGAAAACAGGGATGCCAGAGGAGAACCCTCCAGACATCCCCATTCCCAAAACTTATGTCCTACTGCTCAAGATCGACTGCATCCTGTAACTCCTGGAGAGCATCAGATACATCCATGCCGTCCTCAAGTACCTCATTTAATGTTGTGTTGCATACATACTCGTTGATTGTCGGGCTGATCGCTACAACAGAGATCTTACCGATGTTGTCCATACCGATGGAATTCAATACATCGTACGGATAGTTTCTGAAGTATGCATTGTACTGGTTGCTGTCGTCATGTGCAAAAGCATCATCTGTCCAGCATGCAGTGTTGCATACGTCGAATCCTAATGTATCCCAGATGTTCTTCTCACCCTCGTCAGACATCTTTGCCCAGCAAAGGAACTCAGCTGCAAGATCTGCGCTCGCAGACTGCTGTGTCACAACGGTACCTGTACCACCGATACCAACGGAGCACTTCTGACCTGCCTCAAATACCGGGCACTTAGCAATGTACCAGTTACCGCTCTCCTCAGGCATATAGTTTGTGAAACGGCTCATGTACCATAATGCCTTCGGGAAAGATACGATGTTGTGATCCAGAATGTTCTGGAAACCAGCCTCAAGGTCTACATGTCCATCCGGAGAAACCTCTGCGAAGCCGCTGTCTAACCAGGACTGCTGCATCTCTAACATTTTCTGAACGGAATCAAGCTGAACGTTTGCCGGATCATCGAATCCGCCGGTCCAGTCATCGCCGTACTCAGCCATTGCCAGCCATAACCAGTCTGTACCGCCTGTATCTACGGATGTGAAGTATTTGCCTTCCTCACCGATTGCTGCCACATACTCATCACCGAGTGCCTGATAATCATCCCATGTAACAACGGAATCAATCTTAGCAGTTACCTCATCCTCAGAAATTCCCATAGCCTCTGCCATAGCTGCCACGTTATAGTACATTACGGTTGCACCTACATGGTACGGAGCTCCATAATAATGTCCGTCCTCCCCTGCGTAGGTATCCATACGTGCTTTAACCATAGTCTCCATGTACGGAGCTGCGTAGTCATCCAGCGGAACCAGCCACTGGTCAAGACCTGCAACCACGTTCGGGAACTGTCCAACCTCTACATCACAGATGTCCGGTGCACCGGTTCCTGCCTGAAGTGCGGTAAGAAGCTTTGTGTGCATATCGCTGTACGGATATGTCGTACATGTGATCTCGATCGTCTGATCCGGATGCTCCTCGTTCCAAACCTCAGCCATCTTGCCGTAATGCTGTCCGTGAAGCTCTACGAATGTCCACATCTCAAGATGTGTTCCGTTCGGATCACCGAATGTGTTGGTAACAACCTCTGACTCTGCGGATTCTGTTGCATCCTCTACAGCGTCCTCTGCTGCTGCCTCTGTGCCATCCCCTGTTGTGCTTCCTGAATTTGAAGCAGTGGTAGAAGCATCAGAGCTTCCACATCCTGCAAACAGGGATGTGACCATTGCTGCGCACATCAGTGCACTGAATACTTTCCTTCTCATATAATTCTTGCCCTCCTCCTTGAATTATAGGATAATAAAATAAGTTGCTAAGATGATCTGAAATTCACATAAGATCTTGTCATAAGCTGGGCTCATTAGCTATTTCGACAATTTCTTTGTTCGATTTCATTTATCTTATGTAGATAATATACAATGCATTTCTTGTGGTGTCAATATTTATTTTATGTTTTTCCAAAGTATTTTTGCTTTTCGCTAAATTATACAAAATTATGACCGACATGTCATGTGATAGCGTTCTTGTTTTGTGCAACTTGACATATTGTTTTGTTTTTATTTAAATATTTTTAATTTCATCCTTAATAGTTGACACTTTTCTATAACAATTCTATAATAGGAAACTAATAAAGAACACCTTAACTAGTTCCGTTTTTACAGGAGGATACTCAGGAAATGATTCATATTACTTCCTTAGACGATGGTCTGGAGACATTTAAGGCTCTCGGGTCTGACACACGTATCCAGATTCTTAATATTTTACTTGAAAACGAGCAGATGAGCATGAACCAGCTTGCGACAGAGCTAAACATCAGCAACGGAGCTCTCACAGGTCACGTCAAGAAGCTCGAAGAGTGCGGTCTGATCAATATCTCCAATGAATCTGCCGGACACGGCAATCAGAAAATGTGTTCCGTGACGCAGGACCGCATCATTGTGGACATCAAGAAACCGATTGATTATAAGAATGTATTCGAGACTGAGATCAAGGTCGGACAGTTTTCCAGACATCAGGTGTGGCCGACCTGCGGCATCGCCACCAGCGAATCCGTGATCGGCGAGTTCGACGATATCCGGTACTTTAATCATCCGGATCGTTTTACCGCCAACATTCTCTGGTTCACTAAGGGCTATGTCGAGTATACCATACCGAACCTGATCCCCTCCAACCAGCGGATCACGCAGCTTTCCATCTCGGCAGAGCTGAGTTCGGAGGCTCCCGGCATCGACAACAACTGGCCGTCGGATATCAGTTTTTACATCAACGACACCAAAATCGGCATGTGGACGTCCCCTGGTGACTTCGGCGATGTGCACGGTATGTTCACCCCGCAGTGGTGGCCGCAGAACTGGAATCAGTACGGTCTGTTAAAGCTGTTAGTCATCAATGATTACGGCACCTACATCGACGGTCTTAAGATCTCCGATGTCAGCACGCTCTCGCTTCACCTGGACTACAACAGCGACATCCGCCTGCGTCTCGCGGTCGAGAATGACTCCGAGCATGTCGGCGGCATCACGCTCTATGGGAAATCTTTCGGAAACTACGATCAGGACATCCGTGTCGCCATCAATTATGCGCCGCTTGTCGCTGCGCAGCCGTAGCGGAGGATTTCTTCCGGGCAGTTGTATAGATAGACATTAGCTCTGAAACGGTTGTGGATACAGCTGCGGCACTACCACTTCTTCTTCGGGCACCGTGACACGGCTGCGGCTGCGCGCCGGTCCACGTACCAGCCGCACGCCCTGCAGGGTCCGGCCTTCAGCTTCTCACAATCCTGACAGACCGCAAGTCTGCTCTCGTAGACTTCCTCTGTGACCCGATCCGCCTCTTTGATCGCAGCGCGGTATTTTTCAATCATTTCCATACTGTCCCCCGCCTCGATCATATCCCGAAGCAGACAGCGCGTACACACTCTCGTCTCCATATCTCATGCCCACATTTCTGAATTTTTACCTGCTATCCTACTCGTCGAACCCGAACACCGGTCGGTCGTCCTGCCATCTGATCTTCATAAGCATCGCATGACGGTTCGGATTGTACAGCGGGTTGCCCACAATCTCCGTCTCCGTTCTCGCATGGTAGACCATAATGTCATCTCCTGCCTCATCCTTCGTGAAGGAATTATGTCCCGGACCGTAGATTCCCGCTTTTTCACTGGATGTAAGTACCGGATAGCGCTCTTTTTTCCAGGAGAGCGGATCTAACAGATCTGCGTCTGCATCCGCCGTCATCATACCCATGCAGTAATGCACGCCGGTATCGCTGGCGGAATACGTCATAAATACTTTGCCGTCCTTCTGAATGACCGCCGGTCCCTCATTTACCCAGAAGCCGTGGCGCTCCCAGTCGTAATCCGGCGTTGTCAGAAGAACCTGCACGGAATCCAGCGTGTAGCCGTTCTTCATTCTGGCGATGTAAAGATTGGAAATCTGCCTGCCGACTCCCACTTTTTCCGCCCAGATGTAATACCAGCTTCCGTTTACCTCGAAGACGGTCGCATCCAGGGAAAATGCCTCAAACGAGAATTCATCTCCATCTGCACGGGTCATCTTGCCTTTTTCCACCCACGGATCATGTACCGGGTCATCACCCTGGCATTCCAGCACATACGGGCGGATCGCCCAGATGTCGTCCTTATCGCCGCCGGCATAGTAGAGATACCATTTTCCAAAGAGATAATGCAGTTCCGGCGCCCAGATATGGATGCTCTGCGGTCCGCTCTCGTGCTTGTGCCACACCTCATGCTCTTCGGCATCCGCCAGATCCGCAAGATGTGCGGCACGGCGCAGAACAATCCTGTCGTATTCCGGCACCGATGCGGTAAAATAGTAGGTTCCGTCCGTGTGACAGTACACATAAGGATCTGCCCTCTGCAGAATCCACGGCTCATTATATTTCAACTGTTTCTCCATCTTTTTCTCCTTATAAAGATCCGGCTGAGCCCTTGCCGGACGCTTTGCTTTTTTATTCTGTTTTATTCTGGTTTATTCCGCGATATATTTCACACCCCAGACACTCTGGTTTCCGCCCACGGCAGAAAATGTCATCACATCGGTGCCTGCCTCGTCTTTCATCTGGCAGAACACGCCGCTGTAGTCCTCTCCGTCAATCGTAATGTGCATATAGTACGTTCCGTCAACAGCTTCCCAGGTTCCCGCTGCCTCTCTTCCGACGACTGTACCGTCAGCATTCAGGTACAGGATCACCGGGTTGGCAATGTCATTGCTGATATTGGTTCCCTGATTGATCACAAAATATCTTCCGACCACGGCATCCGTCTCATAACCGGTACCGCTCACCGTCTCTCCCTGTGTCTGATACGGCAGTTCGCACGGCCATCCGTCCTCGTTCATCAGCATCTGATGTACGCGCGGCGAATGATTTTCCGTGCCGTTGTTAAAACGGGTATGGTAGACCAGATACTGTCTGCCGTCCTCATCGATGAATGCAGAGTTATGTCCGGTCGCCATGTACGCGCGCTCTAAGGACGGAAGCTTGTAATTGCCGGTCAGCTTCAGACCGTAAAGCTGATGATCCACATCCGCGGTCGGGTATTCCCCGTTCATATCCACATAATCGCCGTCCACGGTCTTGGAACGGAACACGCGCACCTGATAGCCGCCGCTGCTTGTGAGCGTACCGTAAGATACATACAGGTAATAGTAATCCGTCGCCTCGTCATAGAGGATGTACGGTCCCTCGATGGATTTGTGTCCGCCTCCGAGCAGACGCTTTCCGTAGTAGGCATCCACATTGTGTTCCTCGTCCGCCTCTGGATGAATCACCTGTCCGGTCGCCGGATCCAGCTCCAGCAGGAAAATGCCGCCGCTCCAGGAACCATAGACCATCCACATGCGGTCGTCGGCATCATAAAATACCGTCGGGTCGATCGCATTTGGATATTCCTCAAAGTTATAACTGTTGTTTCTCACATAATTCTTTAACGCATATTCCTCATCCACATAATCCAGCACATCCGTTCCTGTAATTGTATCCTTGTCAAAACCGGAATAGATAAGCGCTCCCTGCCACTCGTAAGGCCCCTCGATCGTCTCCGATGTCCCGTAGCACAGATTCGATGCATTCCAGGTGGATGTCGTGCAATAGTACATGTAATACAGTCCGGTCTTCTTGTTATAGATTACATCTGGCGCCCAGACATGTGTTTTCTTATCATCTGTCTGAATCAGGCTGTTCTTGCTGCCAGCGTAGGCAAACGCCTCGTCTGCCACACCATAGATCTGGCCGTAGACCGGATTCGTCTTGTTGTATCCGTCCGCAATGGACTCCCAGTGCAGCAGATCTTCACTTTTTGCTGCAGACATATGGGAACCGAAGATATAATAAGTTCCGTCTTCCTCATAGATTGACGGATCGTGTACCGCCACCCCGGAGGAAACGTCCCCGGTCTGAATCCCGTCGTAGCTCACCGTAATTTCGTCTACTGTAGATCTGTCACGTATGATAGACATCGATTTCAACCCTAAGATCGCCGCGAGATCCGCTGATTTCAAAGCATAAATATCGGGATAATCTTTCACTCTGATCTCGCCCGAATATTTTGTTTTTTCCGCGAACGGCGTCTGCTTGTACTGATTCATGTAGTTGATTTCGATCAGCCATTTATCTGTAAAATTCAGACAAACGGGCAGCACTTTCCCTTGCGACGGCATTCTCAATAATTCCAATTTCATTTCGTCGCGCTTATATCCCGGCGTTATTCTTGCAACCGTTGTTTCAAGCGTTGTCGATATGCTTTCCAGCCTGAAACCGTCATATTGATCGTGCTGTTCCGGAATATAGAAATATTCCCCGGTGTATAATAGCGTCGTATCGCTCAAAGGCAAAAATTTATAAAAATTTTTATTCTGATTATCCGTTACCTTGAAAACCGGGCGATATTCATAAACCACGGTTATTTCACATGTCTGATTTTCCGTGTTATAGGCTTTTCGATAATCTTTCGCCGCACAATAATTCGTATTCGCCAATGTTGAAGGAAGCAAATCCCCATTGATCACGCTCCCGTATTCCGTCATAAAATTCCCGTAACTCATCGCCAATACATCGGAATCCCCGGCGCGGAGGTTTTCGTTTTTTCCGTCAATTCCCCCGCCGCGTCCTCGATGATTTTATATTTGTACGTCATCGAATACAAAACATCTTCAACGATTTCCGATACGGCTTTAATCGAAATCGCACCGAGCGAATTTTCGTCCTCTTCCGAACACATAAGCGTCAACGTCCGCGCGCTTCCGTTATTCGCAATCAATACTTTGCCGCCGCTGTTATCTACGAT
>ERZ780148.2370-NODE-2370-length-11003-cov-3.206065_pt1 | contig 11003 bp, 10 predicted proteins | sample MGYA00510984_ERZ780148 | MGnify/ENA primary metagenome ERZ780148 (study PRJEB29588, sample SAMEA2160902) | human gut metagenome | biome: human gut; feature: human-associated habitat; material: faeces | place: Denmark | collected 2008/2010 ...
GTTTTAAATAATCCAGTTCCCGCTCCGGGAGTCTGTCTGCTATTATAAATCTTAATTCCGGCATCGTATTTCACATTACCTCAATCGCTTATTCTAAGGTATCCTCTTCTGTATCCGGTTCCGGCACGACCGGATCTGTGGCATAATCATATTTGATATCATCATATCCCCATCCGGCAATGATATCTTTTGGTTTGCCATCTACCATAACTGTTTTATAGGTCGTTATTCTTACAAAATAGCGTTTGCCCTTGGTAAGTCCCTTGATCGTATATTTTAATTTATTGCTGTTTTTGATCTTGATCAGATGGATATCTTTTTCCGGTGTCGAATAAAAACCACCTTCTCCATCCGTATACTGGATCATATAACCGGTAATCTGCTCTTTGGTCTTCTTTGGTACATTCCAGCTTACCGTAGCAGAATTTGACGTCATCACCAGATCATTCAGCATTGCATTCTGTGGTGCGATCGTAAACTCCCGGATGATCGTTCCGCGGAAATCACCTTTTAATTTAATCTGAATACGATGCACTCCGATACTCCTGCAGTCTGTCAGATATTTTACGGAATAATTCTTTTTCGGAACCGTCTTTCCGGTATAATTACGTTTTAACGTTACTGCAGGTTTATGTTTCTTTCCGTCGTAGACATAAGTTGTCTCTCTCTGCCAGTTATCATCCGCAAGACACACATACAGGCTGGTTGACTGTACTAGCGGCCATTTGTTTTTGATGGAACGGTTATTTTTAAAAGTAGACTTTTTAATTCCAGGAATCTGTGTCCATGAACTTAAGTCTGTATAGGAGAGAAGATTCTTCGTCTTATCCAAAGACTCCTTTGAATCGATCACTTTAAATGTATTATATATTTTACGCTCTCTGCCATTGATATCGCGAAGTCCCCAGTAAAAGCCCTGATCCACATCCGACTGCGGTTCGGTATCTCTCGCATAGATAAAGGATTCGATCATCTTATTGCCTTCGCTGATATAGTAAGCATACGCATATGTTGCTGCCTGCAGCTCTTCTCCCTGTGTCGAATTGAACGCCTGCTCTGCAAGCATGATCGTTGCATCTTTGCCGATCTTCTTTTTTACATATTCCGTCAGGACAGAAATATTTTTCATGGTAATGATCGTGGAATCCACACCACTGCCTGCTAAAGAGTCATCCCAGAATTTTGGCTCCACAAGACCCTGTGAATATGCATGATATGCAATGTTTGGACAGATCTTCCCCTGCGCTTTCAGTTTCGAATAAAATGTGTCCAGTGTATTCTTCGTCGAGAAAAAGCTGTTTCCGCCTCCATCGACATCCTGATTCCAGTTATAATCACTACCGTACAGTGATATCTGGATGCATCTGCTGATATATACCTTTGAATGGCTGCTGACACTCTTTGTAGCATTATATGCAATGCGGAATGCCCGCGCATAATCATCCATATACGCACTTAAGCTTTTTCCGCCCGCATAGTTCCAGTCATAAGGGCTGTCAACCTCATTTCCTAAGATCCATCCGGACACCAAATGCTGTTCATTGCCAAATTTCTCTGCCATGTAACTCATAAATGCTTCCCAGGTACGGCATCCTGCTGCTGATGTTGTCTTAATGGAAGAGAATATTTTTCCACCGCCATAACTCATTTTGCCCGCCTGGCCTTTTGCGTCTTTGCCAAGAAGCAGGATCACATATACTTTGGATCCATCGTCAATATACTGACGCACCTGATCCTGCAGCCAGTTTATACGATCCCTGTCAAATGTATATTTTTTCCCGCGGTATTTATACACCTCTTTATTTCCGCAGTCTTTATTTAAAATTTCTTCGATCGACCAGTTTAAGACAACATGCTGCGTACGGAGTTTCTTTACCGACGTGTGATCTGCCCAGTCCGGCTGCAGTCCTTTTTTAGAGGTAGTCTTTACGCCGGTTCCGGTGTAGGATGCTAATACTTCCGGATTGGTAATGTACTGTGCACCGCTTATTGCTGCATATTTTTTCCCTTTTTTGTATGCAGCCACAAATTTCTGACAAAGCATACTGCTTTTATATTTTACGGAAAATGTAACTGTACCTTTCTTAAAGTTGGCCGAAGCCACCGGTTTTCCGGTAATCTTTGCATTCTCTTTTACATTGGCATCCACCGAAAACAGGTAAAGCTTGTTTCCCATTCCTTTCTGTTTTCCGGCAACTTTTGCTTTTACTGTCACCTTGCTGCCACCGGAATTTAGTTTACAGGATACTAACTGTACCGGCTTTCCAGCTGCATAAACCTCTGTCTGTGCACCGGGAAAAAGCCCTGCTGCCAGGATTGCAACGAGACAGATACAAATGATTTTTTTTAATATTTTCATAAAAATTGTTCTCATTTAAAATTACAATTCCATTTTTATATAATAAATCGGCAGTTATTCCATTCCCATTTACTAAAGTTGAAGAAAAACTTCCATCGTATATTTGACCAAATCCACATGAAGGACTATTACTTTTCAAAATTGCTAATTGACAATGATGACGAATAGCAATCGAAAGAGTTTCATTTGCTCCCAAAATAAATTCCTTAGTAACATCAATATTGTTACAATTTATTACTTTTTTATCTAAAATTTCACTAGGCATTCTAGGAACTCCTAATCCTCCTAATACTTCTGGGCATACAGCTATGAAATGATGATAGTTTTCTAATTCTTTTACTTTTGCATTGAAATTATTTTTCCCATTATATTTACAATTCATTCCTAATAAACAACTACTTACTAAAATGTTCATCAAGGTCACCTTTTATTTCATTATCTTTACTAAAATGATAATTTCCTAAAATTGTATGATCTAAATCATCCTTCGCAAGACAAAGTTGCATTTGATAACTTAAAATATTCTTTTTATATTTTTCCATTCCAAAATTATCATATAAATATTTTGCATAATCAAACGCTTCATCAAACATAGAAATTCTTCGATATAAATCAACAATGATAAGTCTAACATTTTCATCGTCTTCTACTTTCAACGATAATTCTAAATACTTTATCGCTTTGCTTCTCATCTGTAATGCTACTTTAAAATTTTTGCTATCATCAGCCATCCAACTAGCCCTTAAATAACTTATTCCCGCTTTTTTATAATCTCTTGTTTCTAAAAGCATACTAATAAGCATAAATTTTTTTAAAGCAAAATTCAGATTTTTATCATGAAGAATTTGTTGATAAGTTTGATTAAGAATTTCACTTTCTTGAAAATGATCTAATTTTTTGCTAATATCCTCATTTACATAACCACAAACAGGACATTTTTCTACCATCAAATGCATCAATGAACGCATCATACCTGGTGGCCTAGTATCTAAATCACGCATTCCAAATGAATTGTTCTCTACCAATTTTTGATAGTGATGTTGATGGCCACAAATAGCACATTTTTTTTCAATATTTTTGATGTAATCCATTTTATTATCTTAAATCCAAAATTGGATTTTTTAATGGTGGAATGACTTTTATTGAAATAGGAGACAATATTCCTTCCTCTTCTTGATATTCATCTGAATATTCAAATGTCATTCTTGCAACAATATGAACCCAACATTTATTTTTAATTTTTACTCCTAACGATTCTTTACATAAATGTCCATATAATTGTACATCATCAGCACAACAAGTCATTGCATATCTACCTGCTATAAAACTACCTTTTGGTAGTTTTTTCGATATTGTTACAAGAGCATTAAATTCAACAATTCTGTCTTTGTACCTTTCTGGATTTTCAAAAGTATCAATATACCATCTTCCATAATCATCATCATTAATTGTAATTACCTCTTGATTCAAATCATATGGAAGGGGATCTTCAAACGCTTTTTTAGTAATTCCGTTATCATCCATAATCATAAACTGTGCATTACTATTCATTAATTTCAAACCCGTTTGATAGGGGGTAATTTTATTTAAATCACTGCATCTATTAAAAACAACCAAATCAGAAACTTCAATCATATCTTTAAATTTTTGACGCATATTGTTATAATACACCTCAAAAGTAGACGTATCAATAAAGGTTATTGCTTGTGCCATACGATATCCTTCAGGAAAATATATTTCATTCATATTCCACATACAATTCATTTCTAAAATAACTCTATCAGGCAAATATCTTGTTGCTAATTCACTGAAATATTCTGGTGTCAAATCCACTTGTTCTGCTACTTTAATTAAAGTCGTATTGTATTTATCAACAAATTCTTGAGAAATTTCTATTTCACCTTCTTCACATTGGATGACAAGAGTTCTTCCTTTTTTGGCAAAACCATCTTTTTCAATTGCATCAACTATAAAAGTTGTTTTGCCAGAATCTAAAAAACCATTGATTATAAAAATTGGTATTTCCATCATCAATTTTCACCTACTTTATTAAAATAATTTTTTCGATATTTTCCTTATTAAGCTTTGAACCAATTACGACAAATCTTCCAATAAAATCTTCTTTTCCCTCATTAATTTGATAATCACCAGAAACATAATCAAAATAATACCAATTATCATTATCACTGGCCCTCAAAATACCTTTAGCCCTTAAAACCAATCCACAAACATTTTCATCCTTCAATGCATCCAAAATATGGGTAAGTTCTTCTTTAGAATAAGCCCTTACAGACTCAAAACCATAGGAAACAAATATTTCATCGGCATCATGATGATGCCCCTTTTCATCATGGTGATGGCAACAATGTTCATGATCTTCATCATGGTGATGACAACAACATTCATGCTCCTCATCATGGTCTTGGCAACAATGTTCATGCTCTTCATCATGGTGATGGCAACAATGTTCATGCTCCTCATCATGGTGATGACAACAACATTCATGCTCCTCATTATGGTGATGGTGACAATGTTCCTGTTCTAAATTTTCTTTCATTTGTTCCGTAATCAGAGCATTTTTTTCTAATACTTCAAGCAATTTTTTTTCATCAGTATGAGGTAGATTTGCTAAAATGATATTGGCATGGGGATTTTTATTTTTTACAAGATTATAAACCTCTATAATTTTCTCATCCTCTAAATTTTCAACTTTGCTGATAATTATTGATTTTGCATCTTCAACTTGATTATTAAAAAATTCACCAAAATTTTTCATATAAATTTTACACTTTGATCCATCAACAACAGTAGCAACAATATTTAAAACTAAACCTAATTGCAAATTTTCAACTGCCTTGATGATATCTGAAAGTTTTCCAACACCTGATGGTTCAATAATAATTCTATCAGGATTGAACTTATTAATTACTTCTTCCATTGATTTTGAAAAATCACCGACAAGCGAACAACAAATACATCCAGAATTGATTTCTTTAATATCAATTCCAGCCTCTTTTAAAAAAGTACCATCAATTCCTATTTCACCAAATTCATTTTCAATCAATACAACTTTTTCGCCACTAAATCCCGCTTTGAAAAGTTGCTTAATTAAAGTTGTTTTTCCCGCACCTAAAAATCCTGAAATAATGTCTACTTTTATACTCATAATTTTTATACTCCTTATTTTATTTTAGTCATATCATTTTTTATTATTATATCACAAAACCAAACCTAAATGTTAAATTTAACCTTAAAATTTAAAAATCTAAACCGAATTGAATCGGTTTAGATTTTATTATTTTGTATGAATATCAATTTGTTGATATGGTATAGTAATATTATTATCATCTAGTGCCTTATGAATATCTTTTTTTAAGTCATAATATACAGTCCAATAATCTTCATTTTTAACCCAAACTCTAGCAACAATAGTAACAGAACTGGCTGCTTGTGCACTCTCTTTTACAAAAGGTACAGGATCTTTTAGCACTAACTTGTGGGAAGAACAAACCTCTCCAATAACATGAATTGCAGTATTAACATTATCATCATAAGAAATGGAAAATTCTAAATCAACTCTACGAAGTTCTTTTCTAGAATAATTTGTAATTACATCATTAGCTAAAACTCCATTGGGTATCATTATAACTTTATTATCTGGTGTAACCAAATTTGTATGAAATATTTTAATCTCTTCAACAGTACCACTCACACCACTTGCCTCTATATAATCATCTAATTTGAATGGTCTTGTAAGGATAAGTACAATTCCACCTGCTAAATTTGACAAAGACCCTTGAATAGCAAGGCCAATTGCTACACCTGCCGATGCCACTAAAGCAGCTAATCCTGCAGTATCAATACCAACAACACTTGCATAAACAATGACAAGAAAAATTCTAATTCCCCATAAGATGCAATTAAAAATTACAATAGTAATTAATTTGTCAGTTTTACCTCTTTTTAAAGCTCTTTTTTTAGTTTTATTTACTATCATTGTAGATAACCACCATAATAAAATAAACACTAAAGTACTAACTAAAACTTTTATGAAGATATTATTCCATAAATTTGATATAAATTCTAAGACTTTATTCCAATCCATTTTTTCCTCCTACATTAGTGGTGAAAAAATACTTATAATTCTAGAAATTATAATTTCATACCACTTTAATTTAAATTCTTTTGGATTTATATTAATTGATTCTTTTAAAATCTCCTCAAAATCTTCTTTAATTTCTGCAATAGACTCAGTATGATACATCCATATGCCACATTCATAATGATGTACTAAACTACGATAATCCAAATTAATCGTTCCTACTACTGCAATTTCATCATCAACTAAAAAATTTTTAGTATGTAAAAAACCCAATTTATATTCGTATATCTTGACTCCCTGCTTCAACAAATCTTTATAATTAGACCTTGTCAAAATAAAAATTATTTTTTTATCAGGTATATGTGGTGTAAATATTTTCACATCTACTCCACGTTTAGCAGCCATAATAAGTGCATTTTTTGTTAGTGAATCTATAATTAAATATGGTGTAGCAATATAGATACTTTTTTTTGCTTGATTAATCATATTTAAATAAACATTTTCACCTATTAAATCAGGAAATATAGGATTTGGCCCATCACAATATGGTTGAACATACCCACTAGATTGATAATTGCTTATTTCAATATTGGTATATTTTCCATAATCTTCTTCTTTTCTAATTTGCAAATCAAAAAGTTGTAAGAAAAAAACTGTTAATTGCCTTACTGCATCACCTTCAAGACGAATAGTTGAATCTTTCCAATAGCCATACTTTTCAACAATATTGATATATTCATCAGCAAAATTGATTCCACCAACATATCCTATTTTACCATCAATGATTGTTATTTTTCTGTGATCACGATTATTATGAACGGCTGTAACAAATGGTAAAAATGGTCCGAACTTAACACAATTGATTCCCATTGCACGAATTTCCTTATAAAAATGAGTATGAACTTTAGAAATGGTTCCTATATCATCATACATAAGTCTAACTTCTACACCATTTTTAACTTTTTCTTTTAAGATTTCAAGAATAGTATCTAACATCAAACCTTTTTCAATAATAAAATATTCAAGAAAAATAAAATGTTCGGCTTTTTTTAAATCTTCTATATAGCGTGGAAAAAATTTTTCACCACAGTTAAAATATTTAGTTGTTGTATTCTGAAATAAACCACTATTACAAGTGTTGTAAATATATCTAGACTGTCCTTGGTAATCACCCAATTTACTATCTTCTACTTCATAATTTTCTATAGAACTTTGTAAATCAATAAATAATTTTTCATAAAATTTTATAAATTTTTTCCGAACAACATTTCTTGAAAATAATAAATAAATGATTATTCCTGCAATTGGCACAAGCATGATTACTGCAAGCCATGGCATTTTCAAATCCGCTGGCATATCACGATTTACCAAATCAATAATTAATGCTATTTCAATCGTTTTTGTTATAATTGGCATCCAGATAAAAAGTGAATCTAAATACAATAACCCATAAATAATAAGTAATACTTGTAAAATAATAATTGTTGCTGTAATTGTCATTCTACTAAAAAGAAATTTGAAAACTTTTTTCATATTTTTTCCTACCTATTGGATAAATTTGTTGTTTCTAATATTTCAATTCCTTCTATAATCATTATAGTATTATATCATATTAAGAAATAAATTCCAAGAAAAAAAACTTTTTATCAAAAATAAAAAAGTTTAATCTTGATAAAATATCAAAATCAAACTTTATAACTAATTTTTTTAATCCTATTGACAAAATAAACCATGTCTATTTATTTTCTACTATAATTCTATCATTCTACTTTTTTAATAAATTCTTTCATTTTATTGATTGCCACTTTTTCTATAATTTGTGCTCTTTGCCTCGATATTGAAAATTTGTTAGCAACTTCACTGAAAGAATGAAATACACCATCATCATAACCATAACGGTATTTAATAATTTGACCTTCTCGTGGAGATAAAGAATTGAGAGCTAAAATAATTAATTCATTTTTTTCATCATTTAAAACGGCTTCTTGAGGTGTATCGTCATCATCCTTAATAATTTCAATCCCACTAGTCTCTTTATCAAAATCAAGAATCTTATCAAGCGATGCTACATTAGATATGTCAAATAACATTCTTAATTCGGATGCTTTTACACCCATTTTAGTTGCCACTTCTTCAAAACTTACATTTCTTTTTAATAATGATACCATTTTTTCTTCTGTTTCAAAAAATTGTTTTTTTAATTCAGTTGCATTAGTAGGTTGTTCGATATTACATAATGCTTTATGAATACCTTTACTGATACTTTGTTTAATCCAATAACTTGCATATGAAGAAAACTTAATCCCTTTTTGATAATCAAAATGATCAACAGCCTTGGATAGACCAATCATTCCAAGTTGAACTATATCATCATTAGAAAGCGTACTAACAGGATAATATTTTTTAGCAATACTATAGACCAATTTAATATTAGCCTTTATCATGATTGTTTGAACATCTTCTCGAAGATTACTATCATTTTTCAATAATTTAAAAATTGCTTGTTCTTCATCAAATGTTAAAAGTCTCTTACTACCAAGATCCTCACACATTAATAATTCTGTAATTATATCATTATTCACAATATACCTCTTATAGTGACCAATCAATAGGTAGTTGATGATTTTTTTGTAAAATCTCATTTATTTTAGAAAAATGTTTACAACCAAAAAAGCCATTGAATGCTGAAAGTGGACTAGGATGTGATGCAGTTAATATAAAATGTTTAGGATTGGTAATTAAAGATTTTTTTTGTTTTGCATCATTTCCCCATAAGACAAATATAATAGATTCATCTCTTTGATTTAACAATTCAATTACTTGGTTTGTAAAAATTTCCCATCCTTTATTTTTGTGGCTATTTGCATAATGTTCACGAACAGTCAAAACCGTATTTAAAAGTAAAACACCTTGTTTAGCCCATTTAGTTAAGTTACCAGTTTTAGGATATGGAATATTTAAATCAGTAGTTAATTCTTTAAAAATATTTTTTAGAGAGGCTGGCAATGGTACATGATCTAAAACTGAAAAACATAATCCATGCGCTTGTCCTATCTCATGATAGGGATCTTGTCCTAATATAACCACTTTTACATCTTTATAGTCAGTATACTTTAAAGCATTAAAAATATCATACATTGAAGGAAAAATACGATAATTAGCATATTCTATTTTTAAAAATTCTCTCAATTTTAAATAATATTCTTTTTTAAATTCTTCACATAATAGTTCATCCCATTGATTATTTAATTTGACCATATCATTATCCTACTTTCTTAGCCATATTATAACATTAATTCTTTTTTTTTTCAAAAAAAAGAAATCATTGGATTTCTTTTTTAACTTTTTCTAACTTACTGATGTTAAAACTACATAACAAATATACAGAATTAAAAGAAGAATACCTTGTATCTTAGAAAACTTTTTTGTAATCAAAGTTGGAATGAGCGCAACAATAGTTACAATGAAACAAGCAGGAAGATCAATTGTGGAAACAGCTCCAGTCATTGGTAAATTTCCACCATAAATGAGTGCACATATTGGCAATATTAAAGTTAAGTCAATAATATTAGCACCAATAATATTACCTGCTGAAAGTGATGCTTGTTTTTTAACAATTGCTGTAATTGTAGTCACTAATTCTGGTAGTGATGTCCCTATCGCAATTATCGTAACAGATATGATTCTTGTAGGTACTCCACACATCTCAGCTAATTTTTGTCCATTATTTTTTAAAAGTTCGGCACCTACTACTATACCAATTGCTCCCGTTATAAACTTCAAAATATTAATGAAAATGGTTTTTCTAGATTTTTCCGGTATTTTTTTTGTTATATCTTCAAGATGCAATTCTTTTTCCTTTTTAGTATTTTTAATTGCCATAAAAATATTTTCGCACATTGCAATTCCAAAAATTATTAATAAACAAATGCTCGCTAAAATACCAACACCATTAAAAAATTTTCCAAACAAAGCAATGACCAATGATGCACAAATAAGCAAAACTGACTTTAAAGCATATTCACTTCTTTTTATAGCGGTCGGGATACAAATTAAAGCAATTGCTAAAATCAAACCCGTATTGGCGGTAACACTGCCTACTGCATTCCCAATAGCCATATCCACCAATTCTGGATTACTTTGTGTTTTAGCAGATATTGCAGCAAATAATGAAACTAATAATTCAGGAAGTGTAGTTGCAAGGCTAACAATCGTTGCACCAACTATTAATTTAGGAATACCAGATATTTCTGCAAACCAACTTGCCGCATCCACAAACCAATCTCCACATTTAATAATAATTATAAGTCCTAAAATAAGTAAAACTATACACCAAAAAATTTCCATAATAAAAATATTTCCTTCTAATTTATTTACAATGTAATAATTGTATCATATTTTCGCTCGCCAAACTGCATTTTCTCGTCGATGCAGAGCACCGCGGGATCAGTCTTTTTGCTTGCAAGATATGGCGCGATCTCACGCACGGCGATACCGCACGCGCCGATGAAGATGAGCGCATCCATCGACGAAAAGCGCTCG
>ERZ780148.2375-NODE-2375-length-10980-cov-2.319359_pt1 | contig 10980 bp, 5 predicted proteins | sample MGYA00510984_ERZ780148 | MGnify/ENA primary metagenome ERZ780148 (study PRJEB29588, sample SAMEA2160902) | human gut metagenome | biome: human gut; feature: human-associated habitat; material: faeces | place: Denmark | collected 2008/2010 ...
TAAAGATAGGGATGGAAAGGGCTAAAGGATATGGAGGTTTTGGGCAAGCTGTACTGGATTTTATACTATCTTTGGGCCGTATAAATGCAATAGAAATCTAATCTTGAATATCATGAAGAAAGTAGTATCTGTATTATTTATCCTTGCGATTATCGTATTTTCTGTATTAATGGTAAGCTATTCGAGTGATCAAAAGCCGGAGAAAGTTCTTCGCCATGTTGTTATGTTCGGTTTTAAGCCGGATGTGTCCGAGGCGCAGGTGAAAGAGGTTGAGGATGCCTTTTGTAAGTTGCCTTCTCAAATCGACTTGATCAAAGGATATGAGTGGGGAACGGATTGTAGTCCGGAGGGATTGCAACAGGGCTTGACTCATTGCTTTTTCTTGACTTTTCATTCGGATCGGGACGCCTATTTGGTACATCCGGCGCATAAAGCATTTGGCAAGGTGTTAGGAGGGAAGGCATCGGCGGTTACGGTGTTGGATTATTGGACGAAATAAAAAGAATGGGCGGGATGAATCGATGAGTCACCCCGCCCGTTTTTATATTCCTTAGTTACTTTATATTATAACCATTGATTCATGAACTGATCCATCTCTTCCGCATGGGCTTCTAGGCTTTGAAGTAGCTTGAATTGGGCTTTCGTACGGATTAAGTTATGTTTCGGGCTATGGATCTTGTAATAGGTATCGCCGTTGATATAATCGGTTAAGAAACGAACGGTCTGCATATAAGTCAATAAGCGTCCACCGTAAGGTAGCAATTTGATCTCGGTAGGAGTTAAGAACGCCTTGGCCTTTTCCATGTATCCACGGGTATAGGCTTTGAATATCTCCATATTAACGTTTACGTTATCCAGATTCTCATCGTCCTCGGCACCCGTATTGGCTCCGGTACGGATAAAGTCGCCGATATCGGAAAGGACGAAGCCCGGCATCACGGTGTCCAAGTCGATCACGCAAAGCACCTTGTCGCTATCAGCGTCAAACATCATATTGTTAACTTTTGTATCGCAATGGTTCGTGCGTTTCTTCAATTGGCCCTCACGGTACAGGCGTTCTTGAATGCACATCGCTTCGGCACGTTTCTCGATCTCCTCTACCAAATCTTTCACCTCTTCCAACCGGCCTGCCGGATTAGCGGCTACAGCCTCATGGAATTGTCGCAAGCGGAACTCCATATTATGGAAGTCGGGAATCGTCTCGCCCAGTTTATCGGGAATATCGGCAAGCATTGCCTGGAAATTACCGAAAGCTACGCCTGCATAATACGAATATTCGGGGTTAACCGTTTCGTAGGTCCTTGCATTGGGAATAAACGCCATGACACGCCAATAACTCTCACCATCATGCCAATAAGTCTTTCCTGTATCGGCAGGAAAGAAATGCAGCACCTTACGTTCAATGTCTTTCTCGCCTTTCTCTTCCAGTTTCTTACGGATATGAGTGGTTACGGCATTGATATTGGCCTGCAACATTTCTACGTTTTGGAAAATGGCATGATTGATACGTTGCAGAACATAGTCCGGCGCATCGGCCTCAACGGTGGTCACTTTGTACGTATCGTTAATCAGGCCTGAGCCTAAAGGCTTGATTTCACGAACCGTACCCTGCATTTGAAAATGAGATACAATAGATAAAAGGTCTTTCATGATAATAAATGAATTAATTTGTTTACAAAGATACGCCGATTGCCATCTATCAAAAGACAAGTATCGTTCGGCGCGCTTCCAAAATTATACATTTATCCAAACATAACCGCAAAAACTGCCTAATAAATAAGAAGTCTTGTACAAAATATACCTATATTTGTAACTGAAACCTTAAAAACTACCCGAAAAGTGCGAACGTTTATCATCCGGCTGCTTCTTGTTTCAGTAAGCATGATTGCTGCAACCCTGCAGGCGCAGAACATCACCTTCAACCATCTGACAACCGACGACGGTCTGTCACAATTCTCCGTGAACAGCCTTTACATCGATGAAAACGGTGTCTTATGGATTGGAACCCGAGAAGGCTTGAACCGTTATGACGGAGAAGACATACAAACTTACAAGCTGCAGAAGAACGACCCTTACAGCCTTTTCTGCAACACCGTGCTGCGCATGGCCGGCAACCGTAACGGAAAAATCTACCTGCTCTGTACGGAAGGAGTAGCCGAGTTCAATCTCGCCACCCAAAGATTCACCACCCTGCTGCAAGGAAATGTACACAGCATATATTACAAAGAGGCCCTTTTCATCGGAAAACAGAATGAAATCTACCGCTATAACGAGCAGACCGGGAACTTTGACCTCTATTACCAGCTTCCCGGAAAAAGTCTGGAAATCTGCTGTATGCATCTGGACAATGGACAAATGTGGATTGGAACGACCACCAACGGAGCATACCGCCTGCAACTGGACAAGAACGAGCTGACCCACCCCATCCTGAAAGGCAACATCACCAGCATATACCAAGACAGCGAAGGCGAGTTATGGATTGGCAGCTGGGAAGAAGGGCTGCACCATGTAAAGACCGACGGAACCATCGAAATCTTTGAATACGACGCAAAGAACCCTTACAGCATCTCTTCCAACTTCGTGCGAGCCTGCTGTGAAGACAATCTGGGAAACATCTGGATTGGGACATTCAACGGATTGAACCGGTATGACAAAAGTACGGGACTCTTCCAGAACCACACTGCCAGTGATGCCCAGAGCGACGGACTGACACACTCTTCCATCTGGTGCATCGTAAAGGACAACCAAGGAACGCTGTGGCTGGGGACCTACTTTGGCGGCGTCAACTACTTCAACCCCGAGTACGAGATATACAGCCGCTATATGTATTCGCCCATCGAAAAGAAGGGGCTGAGCAATCCGGTTGTAGGCCGCACCATCGAAGACAAGGACGGCAATCTGTGGATTGGCACCGAAGGGGGCGGACTGAACTATTACAACCGCCGTACCCGTGAGTTCAAATGGTTCCGCCCGGAAATCGGTCCCAACAGTATTTCCCATAACAACATCAAGGCTCTCTATTATGATGCCTCCAAAGACATCATCTGGATAGGAACCCATCTGGGCGGACTGAACAGACTGGACATACGCTCGGGGCGATTCACACACTACCGCATGGAAGCAGGTAATCCGGAGACCTTGCCTTCCGACATCATCCGCGATATCGCGCCTTACCAAGACCACCTGGTGATAGCCACCCAAAACGGAATCTGCCTCTTCGACCCTGCCAACGGGAAATGCCAACAACTGTTCCAGGACAGCAAAGAAGGCAAAAAAATCAAGATGGTGGCAGATGTCACTTTCGACAGCAACGGTACGCTCTGGATTGCAGCCACGGGCGAAGGTGTGTTCAGCTATCGTTTCGATACCCGGAAACTGACCAACTACCGCCATGATACTGCCGACCCACACAGCATCAGCAACAACAATGTAAACAACATTACCCAAGACAGCAAAGGCAATCTGTGGTTCGCCACTTCGGGCAGCGGACTGGACTTATACCGCCCTGCCAGCAACGACTTCGAGAACTTTGACCAAGCGAAGAACGGCCTTTCCAGCGACTGTATCTATGAGACGGAGGAATCCCCCACCAGCGGCAAACTGCTGCTCATCACCAACGAGGGCTTCTCCATCTTCGACTACCGGCAAAAGGCATTCCTGAACTACAGTGCCGAAAACGGTTTCCCAATGACTGCCGTCAACGAGAATGCCCTTTGCGTGACCCGTGACGGAGAGATATTCCTGGGAGGCACGCAGGGAATGATTTCTTTCCATGAAATGGAGTTGAACTTCACGCCGAAACCCTACAAAATCATCCTCTCCCGCCTCATTGTGAACGGAACGGAAATACAAGTGGGAGATGAGACCGGTATCCTGCAGCAAGCCTTGTACTGCACCCCCGAGATTACGCTCAACGCTGACCAGTCCATGTTCAGCATAGAGTTTGCCACTTCAAACTATGTAGCCGCCAACAAAGACGACATCATCTATAAGCTGGAAGGCTTCTCCAACGACTGGAACAGTGCCCGTGGACTGCACAACATCACCTATACCAACCTGAACGCCGGAACCTATAACTTGATTATAAAGCCCAACGGAAAAGACGAGAGCCTTTGTCCGCAAGTCCACCTGACCATACACGTGTTGCCTCCCTACTACAAGACTCCCCTTGCCTATCTTATCTACCTGATAGTGACGGGAATCCTGCTCTGGTATCTGGTGCGTACCTACAAGTCCAGAATCAAGTTGCGTGAATCACTGAAGTACGAACAGAAGCACATCCGTGACGTAGAGGCCCTGAACCAGTCAAAGCTACGTTTCTTCACCAACATTTCCCATGAATTCCGCACCCCGCTGACACTCATCGTGGCCCAAGTGGAAACGCTGATGCAACTCCAGAACTTCACGCCTGCCATATATAACAAGGTACTGGGCATCTACAAGAACAGCATACAGCTACGGGAACTCATCACCGAGCTGCTCGACTTCCGCAAGCAGGAACAAGGGCACATGAAGATAAAGGTAAGTCCACACAACATCGTGAACTTCCTATACGAAAACTATCTGCTTTTCCTGGAATATGCCAGCGCCAAACAAATCAGCCTCTACTTCGAGAAGGAAACAGACAGCCTCGAAGTATGGTATGACCAAAAACAGATGCAGAAAGTGATAAACAACCTGCTGTCCAACGCCGTCAAGCATACCAAGGCGGAAGACAGCATCACCCTCAGCATCAAGACCGAAGGCAGCAATGCCGTCATCCGCGTGACCGATACCGGCAGCGGCATAGATGCCCGGGAAGTGGACAAGATATTCGACCGCTTCTACCAGATAGACCAAATGGACTCTACAGATGCAAGCAAGACGGGTACGGGTATCGGCCTGGCATTGACGAAGGGTATCGTGGAGCTCCATCACGGCACCATCCGTGTGGAAAGCGAACTGGGCAAAGGTAGCAGCTTCATCGTAAACCTGCAATTGGGGAACGCACAGTTTGACGAAGAGCAAATAAATAAGAATGCAGACAGTGTGCAACAAATAGAAATTCCCAAACCGGAAAACGATGCCCTGCTCAAGGCGGAGCTGGAAGAGAGTGCTCCCATCAAACGACTCCCGGATGCAAAAATCCTGATAGTGGAAGACAACGACTCCATCCGCGACATGCTGGCAGGTATCTTCAAGCCCTTCTACGAAGTGCTGACTGCGGCCGACGGAGCGGAAGGACTTGCACTGGTGCGCAGCGAAATGCCCAATATCGTAGTCAGCGACGTGGTGATGCCCAACATGTCGGGAACGGAACTGTGCAAACAGATAAAGAGCGACTTCAACACCTGCCATATTCCCGTGGTACTGCTCACGGCACGTACTGCCATCGAACAGAATATCGAGGGACTACGCATCGGTGCGGACGACTATATCACCAAGCCGTTCAACACCAATCTGCTGATTTCGCGCTGCAACAATCTGGTAAACTCGCGTATTCTTCTGCAGGAGAAGTTCAGCAAGCAACCACAGGCTTTCGCACAGATGCTTGCCACCAATCCCATAGACAAGGAGATTCTGGACCGCGCCATGACAGTCATTGAGAAACATCTGGACGATACGGAATTCAACGTCAACGTCTTTGCACGTGAAATGGCAATGGCACGCACCAATCTGTTCACCAAGCTGAAGGCTATCACCGGGCAAACTCCGAACGACTTTATCCTGACTATCCGCCTGAAGAAGGGTGCCCTGATGCTGCGCAACAATCCGGAACTGAATATCACCGAAATTTCGGACCGGATAGGTTTCAGTTCTTCACGCTATTTCTCCAAATGCTTCAAGGACATTTACCACGTCAGCCCGCTGGCCTACCGCAAAGGAGAGAATGGAGGAGAGGAAAGTACGGAAGACAGTGAAGAGACATCTTAATATTGTACATCAAGCCATCGCATGACACGGTTTGTACTTTTTCTCCCCTCCCTTGTACTTCCTTATACACCCGATTCCACAAAACCTCTTACCTTTGACCTCAGAATTACAATCTAAAGTCAAAGAACTATGAAGCATTTTTCCCCCTTGTGGTCTCTGCTTCCCGGTGCAGCCCTGATAGCGGGATGCGGAAGCCAATCTAAAGACAAGACTTCGGAGCACTCTCCGCAGAAGCCCAATGTAGTATATCTGATTGCTGATGACCTGGGCATCGGCGACCTGAGTTGTTACGGTGCCACCAAAGTAAGCACTCCCAACATCGACCGCCTTGCCGGACAAGGCATGCAGTTTACCAACGCTTATGCCACTTCTTCCACCAGCACCCCTTCCCGCTTCGGCCTGCTGACAGGCATGTATCCCTGGCGACAGAAGAATACCGGCATTGCTCCGGGCAATTCCGAACTCATCATCGATACCGCCTGCGTCACTATGGCCGATATGTTCAAAGAAGAAGGCTACGCCACTGCAGCAGTGGGCAAGTGGCACCTCGGCCTGGATCCTAAAGGCGGTACAGACTTCAACCACTCCATCAAACCGAACACCCACGACATCGGCTTTGACTATGAATACATCATCCCCGCTACCGTCGACCGCGTTCCCTGCGTCTTTGTAGAGAACGGACATGTAGTGGGTCTCGACCCCAACGACCCTATCACTGTGAGCTACGACCACAAGGTCGGTGACTGGCCCACCGGTCTCGAAAACCCCGAACTCGTCAAGATGAAACCCAGCCAGGGGCACAATAACACCATCATCAACGGCATCCCCCGCATCGGCTGGATGACCGGCGGCAAATCCGCCCTTTGGACAGACGAAGACATTGCCGACGTGATTACAGACAAAGCCAAGAACTTCATCACAGCCCATAAAGACGAACCTTTCTTCCTTTATATGGGTACGCAAGATGTACATGTTCCCCGCGTGCCACATCCGCGTTTCGCCGGCAAGAGTGGTTTGGGCGTACGTGGCGACGTCATCCTCCAGCTGGACTGGACCGTGGGTGAAATCATGCACACTTTGGACAGCCTCGGCATTGCCGACAACACCATTTTTGTATTCTGCAGTGACAACGGTCCCGTCATAGACGACGGCTATCAGGACCAGGCACGCGAACTGCTGAACGGCCATACTCCCATGAAGCACTACCGCGGTGGGAAGTACAGCGCTTTCGATGCCGGTACCCGTATTCCCTTCATTGTACGCTGGCCCAATGGCATCAAACCCGGCAAACAACAAGCCCCCTTCTCCATGATTGATGTATACGCTTCATTCGCCGCCCTGCTGAACCATCCGCTGGAAGCAGGCATCGCTCCCGACAGCCGCGACCAGCTCAACAACTTCCTGGGAACCGATACTGCCGGATGTGACTATATTGTACAACAGAATCTGGACAATACACTCTCCATTATCCAAGGAGACTGGAAATACATAGAGCCCAGCGACAAGCCGGCACTGGAGTATTGGACAAAAATAGAAATGGGGAACGCCCCGCAGCCTCAACTGTACAATCTTTCCATTGATCCGTCCGAAAAAGACAATGTGGCAGAAGCCCATCCGGACAAGGTAAAAACGCTCTCTGCCCTACTGGAAGAGGTGAAGGAAGCAAAGAACCAAAGTGAAAGGGAATAAAAGTACAAGAGTGGTATAGTTCGCAAGTTTTGTACGAATTCGTACTTTTTGCGAACTATTAACTAATGCATTTGTATATTCCATCCCCTACATTTGCGATGTGATTCAACTCTGAAGTGAGTACAAAACAAAGAAACAACCTTTATTAATAACTAATTAAATTAATATTTATGAAACAGAAATCCAGCTTCTTTAAAGCATTAGGTATTATGTTGCTTTCTGTCCTATTTGCCACGCAGGCCAATGCACAGAATCTCACAGTAACAGGTACAGTGACTGACAACTTAGGTCCGGTGATTGGTGCTTCTATCCAGGTGGAAGGAACAAGTAACGGATGTATCACAGACATTGACGGAAACTACACCCTTCCCAATGTTCCGGCAAACGCAACTCTCGTATTCTCCTATATCGGATATCAGACACAAAAGATTGCCGTAGGCGGAAAGACCAAAATCGACGTAAAACTGGCAGAAGACAGCCAATTGCTGCAGGAAGTTGTCGTAGTGGGTTACGGCGTTCAACGTAAGAGTGACCTGACCGGTGCAGTTGCTTCTGTAAAAGCAGCAGATGCATTGAAGAATACCCCGACCGGTAATGTATCCGATGCATTGCAGGGACGTATGGCCGGTGTATCAGTTCTCTCTGGTTCCGGTAATCCTACTGAAGACAATACCATCCGTGTACGTGGTATCAACTCTATCACAGCAGAAACCGGTCCTTTGGTTGTTATCGACGGTTTCATCGGTGGTTCCCTTCAGTCGTTGAATCCTTCCGATATTCAATCTATCGAAGTATTGAAAGACGCATCTGCAACAGCTGTTTACGGTTCTCGCGGTGCAAACGGTGTAATCTTGGTTACTACCAAAAACCCATCCCAAGACAAATTGACCGTATCTTTTAATGCATTTGCCAACATCAAGACTGTAGCCAAGTATGCTGATAATCTTTCTACCTATGAATATGCCAACCTGGTTAATGACTATGGTAAGGAATATTTTGGATACGGCGACAATCACTATTATAGTGCAGAGCAATTAGCAGCCTTCAAGTCTGGCAAAGCAGGTTATGATTACTCAAGAGAAATCTTCCGCAGCCCTGCCGTTACACAGAACTATGAAATGTCTATTGCAGGTGGTGGCGAAAAGACTACTTTCCTGGCATCTCTCCGCTATCAAAACGATGAAGGTATCATCAAGGAGTCAAGTAGCCAAATCTACAGCTGGCGTTTGAAAGTAGATACCAAAATCAAGAAGTGGCTGAAAGCTGGTATGAACATCTATGGTCACTACAGAGAAACAAGTACTCCACGTGTCAATGAATATGATGGTTTAATCCAACAAGCAATGTACTTTCCCAGTACTATTGAACCGCAAGATGAAGATGGAAACTACAATAATTCATTTTTTGAGGGTAGTTCAACTTACAATCCAATGGGGCATATTTGGGAAGCAGACAATGCCAACAAGACAATAAATAATCGTATACAAGGTTATGTCCAGTTTGACATCATGGACGGTTTGAGCTTCCGCTCACAACTGGGAGTTCTGCTTGACAATAGACTAAACACTTCCGTACAAAATGACAAAAGTTACTATGCTTTCAAGAATAGCAATTTATCGCAAGGTCAAGCACGTAGTTACTGGAACACTTCCTGGTTAAACACCAACACATTAAGTTATGTAAAAGAATTTAATGCTAATCATCGTGTCAACGCAACTGCTGTTTTCGAACAGTCTTATGATAATAATTTCAATCATACCGGTACTGCTTATGGTTTGGATTATATTGATAGGATCGGTATAAACAACTTGGCATGGTCAAATGCAGAGCTTGCTACCAATAGCTCCGACCGTGTTATCAATACATTAATGTCAGGTATGTTACGTGTAAACTACGTATTTATGAACCGTTACATGGTTACTGCATCTATTCGCGCAGATGGTTCTTCACGTCTTGTTGATAAATGGAGCTATTTCCCATCTGCAGCTTTGGCTTGGGACTTGAAACAAGAAAGTTTTTTGAAAGACAACAGCTTTATCGACCAATTGAAACTTCGCCTCGGTTATGGTTCTGTAGGTAACCAAGCTGTAGAAGCTTACCGCCCCTATTCCAAACGTACTCCAATAAGAAATAGTGATGGCTCCACCTCTTATAAAGTAGACCGCCCTGCTGCTCCTTACCTAAAATGGGAACGTAACGACCAGTTCAATGCAGGTGTTGATTTTGGTATACTCAACGGTCGCATACGCTTGACTGCCGATTGGTATAGCAAATTATCCAAAGATATTTTGTTGGATCTGGCACAACCAACACACATGGGATTTCCCTCATTGTTGATGAACTCTGGCGAAATCAAGAATACTGGTATAGAGTTCACAATCAGTGCAGACCCATTTACCGGTAAAGGCTTCAGCTGGCATACCGACGTTACTTTATCGCATAATAAAGGAACTTTCAACAGCATACCTACAGCTAACCATCGCCAACAGCAAGCCGGAAGTTTCCAAAATCAATTATTCCAGATGATTGAAGGTGAAAAATTAGGTACATTCTGGGGATATACTTTCGGAGGTATCTGGCAGGAAGATGAAGTGAACGCTCCATTCGTAGACGCCAACGGTCAAACAAATGGCAAAACAAACGGTGAAGTCTATAAAGTCGTAGCTGGTAACTCTAAATATGTAGATACCAATAAAGACGGAGTACTGAATGATGCAGACCAAGGTATCATCGGCTGTGGTCAACCGACATTTAACTGGGGTTGGAACAATAGCTTCAATTACAAGAATTTTGATTTCTCATTCTTTATGGTAGGTTTCCATGGCTTTGATATATACAATGCAACTCATCAAATGGGATTCAATACAGTTTCCGGTCAGAACATGGCTGCAGTAACTCCAATGCGTGACTTCTTGAACCGTTGGACGCCAACCAATACAAATACAGATGTACCGGGTTTCGTACAAGGAGGCACAGAAAACAAAGTATTCAGCAGTCGTTTTGTAGAAAATGGAAGCTTTATCAAGATGAAAAGTATCACCTTGGGTTACACTTTGCCCGAATTAGCCTGCAAATCACTTGGTATCAGCAATCTCCGACTTTATGTTTCCATCCAGAATCCGTTCCATATCACCAACTATTCCGGTCTGGATCCTGAAGCAACAATGGGAAGCCCACTGATACAAGGTGTTGATTGGGGCTCATATCCTAACAGCCGTAACTATCTGATTGGTTTAAATTTTGCATTCTAATGATTTACCTTTTAAACAAGAATAATATGAAAAAATTAGCATATATAGCAACAATAGCCTGCAGTATGTTCCTGACAACTTCTTGTGTAGACCTGACCCAAGAGCCACAGTCTTTCATTACTGATGA
>ERZ780148.2388-NODE-2388-length-10930-cov-2.553379_pt1 | contig 10930 bp, 14 predicted proteins | sample MGYA00510984_ERZ780148 | MGnify/ENA primary metagenome ERZ780148 (study PRJEB29588, sample SAMEA2160902) | human gut metagenome | biome: human gut; feature: human-associated habitat; material: faeces | place: Denmark | collected 2008/2010 ...
CACGCGCTCGAGCACGGCGCCCGCTTCGACCGTCATCGTGCTGTTGACGGCGTCGATCGCGAGAATGCGGTTCATGCGGGAGAGCTGCAGGATCAGGGTTCGTGCATTCAGGGGACTCTCCGGATTGGGGGTGGCTCCCCCCACCGTCGACGTGTTTCCGCCCTGAGGAATGACGACGAGATGGTTGTTGGCGGCGAACCGGAGAATTGCCGCAACCTCTTCGGGCGTTCCCGGACGAAGGAGCGCAAGCGCCTCGCCCTGGCGGCGCGGGCGGGAATCGAGCGACGCGGCTTTGATTTCTCCCGCATCCGTAATGACGTGATCGGCGCCGAGGAGGTCGGATAGCTCGCGAATCAGGCGCTCGCGATCCTCTTCGGAAAGGGTGGAAATGATGGAACTCATGAGTCAGGAAGCCTCAGGATAAGAGGAAGGAGGAGCGGTTGTCGGGAAAGCCGCCTTTAGGGGAATGCTTCAAAATTAGAGCGCATCCGAAGCCCAAAATGCAAAAAGGCCGCGGGAAAATTCCAGCGGCCTTTCTTGAAGCGGGGGCTTGAGGGAACTTCTGAAATTCTATGTAAACAAAAGATTTGAAGAAGTTCCCGGCAGCCTTCCAGCAGCCTTTGAAGAATCTGTTTGTTCATTTATGGGAAAATGCATTGCGTTCCCCAAAATTTAATGATCATTTTTTCGACCGGGTTGGAAGATTTTATTGATAAATTTATTGCTGAAAATAAAAGTATTGAAGTATGTCCGTTTTGTGCTTTGGAAAGTTTTTATGATTTGCAGGGGCAATCCAGACGAGAAATAGGTCATTGGTTGTGTAAAGAACAATATCCCTATCTTGTGGTTAATTTTGATAATCTTGTACCGATTGGGCATGCTTGTACTCTGGTTAAACATCGATGTGTTTATTATCCTGAATATAGGTTACATTTAACTTTTAAACGAACCGGCACTAACAAATGATATTAAAAAAGGGGATTAGGAGTTAGTGATATAAACCCAATGGTCCCAAAGATGATGATTTAGTGGAAAGTTGGAAAAAACTTTTTAATATTCAACAAAGGTATGAGTCTGCAATTAATGATAAGGTATTCTGATGGCGACGGGGGGGACATCATCATGGACGGATTTACCGCTTCCATCGGAAATGATGCGGAAAGGGCATACGCTTTTGGGTTTTTTATGGGCGGGATACTGCTCCTTTTTTGGGGGTACATTGCAGTATTATATCCGTAAGGAGCAGAAGCCTGTGCCCTTGTTCCTGGGGTATAGCTTGTTGTTGGTGTCGGTTGTAGGGTATATTCTATTGCCTTTGTCGAGTTTCTGGCTGTTGATTCCGCAGGCATTGATTATGATCGGGGGTACTTCGATGGGGGTAAAAGGCTATTAGCCCCCGAGGACGTGTCTTGCGGGCTATTTCCTTTTTGGCATGCGGAATGGAATTAACTTAAAGGGGGGAGGAAGCACTAAGTTGGTGCCATGAGAAAAATAGAAGAGGGAATCGTGCAAGTGTTGACAGAGACGGGAACCGCTTTTATTTGTTTAGCGGACGTGACGGAGTTAGCGCCGGAGTAGAACAGGGGATGCCCCGGGTATAACAGGTACTTTTTCATTGCGGATATAAGCGGGATAAAAATGACGTCCACGATGTGTGCTTGCTGTGCGGACATTCCGGTATTCCTGTGCCGGAGGAATACAGGGAATCGCAGGGGGGAGAGTACCGGGTAAGCGTCCGTTTGTGATAGGGTTCCCTCCGGATAGCCCGAAATACACATCACTGCGGGCTATCCGGAGATTAGCAATTTTGGAAAAGTGATTGTGCTCGGTTTGGTATAATTTTGTCCGCAGAGATGAAAAAGAAATTGACAACAGAAGAAGATTACAGGTTGCGGGTGGACCGGGTGTGTATGTATATCCGGGAGCACCTCGACAAGGAGATTGATATGCGTCGTCTTGCCGTCTTGTCGGCATTCTCGCCGTTTCATTTTCACCGCATTATGCGCGCTTATCTGAAAGAACCGATCGGAGCGTTCATTATACGCACAAGGGTGGAAACGGCGGCGAAGCTGTTGCGTTATACTGATCTTCCCGTCGCGGATATTGCCTACCGGGTGGGGTACGACACCCCGTCCTCGCTGACCAAATCTTTCTGTAAACTTTTCGGTATCTCTCCTAAAATGTATCGTTTAACCAAAAATTATCAGATGATGACAACACGGGAACCGAAGGCTGAAGTGAAGCTAAGCCGTGCCAAAGTCGTGGAACAGGAACCTAAGACGGTTCTGTACATCAGTGCCACGGGAGATTATAAAAAGGTGGATTACAGTGCGATGTATATGCGGATGTGGGAGGAGATCAAGCGGCAGGGACTTTTCTCGGCAGGTATTGAACATTTGGCTTTATACCACGATAATCCCGAAATCACGGCCGAAGAAAACCTGAAATGCGATGTATGTATCCGCATTTGCAAACCTGCCGGACCCAACGGGGATATCGGCGTAAAAACCATCGGCGGCGGACGTTTCGTCGCGTTTACGTATATTGGTGAGTACTGTAAAATAGGGGCGGCCTATGATAAAATTTACGGGGAGTTACTGGCAAAAGGAGGTTTCGAGGCCCGGGGCAACTACTGTTTTGAAAAATATGTGAGCGATCCCCGCCGCACGGTTCCGGAAAAGCTGAAAACGGAGATTTATATTCCGATAGAATAAATTTGCAGGAACACGTCCGGGGAAGGGGTATAACATTATGGCAGGTATTCTCTTCTTAACTTATGCGCCGGGTATATAAGTCAAAATTAACCTGCCATTCACCGTTGTCGTTTACCATAATATCCTGCCACTGCAAACTGTCGGTTTCGATTTTGGCAAAGATCCAATTTTTTCCTTTCGTCGGTGATGTTTGTCAAGGCTATTGGGTTGCCTTGCTTTCTTGCGTCAAACTGCATGATTTTTCTGTATAACACCAGGCAATATCCCAGGTACACGTACCGGGATTATAAGCCGGGTGGGTGTGACCGGGGATTGGCGGGAGGCTTGAGGCTATTCTATTGCAGGTATTCAATGGGCTATTGCCGGGTTTTATCCAGGGGAAACGATTGGTATCGGACTGTGTTGAAATCGATATTTTTCAGGTCGATGCAGCGGATGGTTGAGTTGTAGGTTGTTTTGTAATATATTTTGCGGTTTGTGAGGTCAATGGCCGAGGTCCACTGGGTGGCACTTGGAATGTCGGGGGATTTACCAACGGGATGTTCTATGCCGATGGGAATATCGGAATTATTGAGGATGTGGAAGCATTGGAGGACGGTTTCAAAGCCTGTAGGCTGTTGCTTTGTAAAAAACGATCCGGACAAAACGGGAAGGCGGAGTGACGTCTCCGGGCAGACCTAAAAATCCCGATCCTGCCCCAAAAGCAGTCAGCGTGAGGTTGCCTAGGGCGTGGGGGCTACTCCTCCCGAAAAAAGGTTTATGTAATTGTTTCGGTTGGTGAGCTGCCATCCGAATCCGGGGGAATTGGTCAATATTCCTACGGGGTTATCGTAAAAATGGGGGATGCCGTCTACAATTTCCAGTACTGCCTGTCTGTCGCTGGAGTCGCTTATGTGCCAGTGGACGGTGGAAGTGGAACCGGGCTTGTCCAGACCGATAATCCGGATGGAAGGAAGGGCTGTTTTAACTTCGTCGACAGAAGAAAATAGTGCAAGCACAGCTTACCAGTTGCAGATTGTTGACAGTGCGGTTGTTTTCTGTCAGGTCGTAGGCGGAGTAGGTTCCGTTCCGGGGGAAATAGAAAAGGCCCGCAGAAAGCCCTGCTTCATTGAGTCCTTCGGCTATGAATCCTTTTTTGTATGATGGCCTGGTCAGTCCGGCCACACCGTATTTCGTTTGGAAGGTAGCTCCGTTGAGTCCTGTCGGCGTATAAGTTTTAATTTGTCTGCCTCTGGGGATAAACACCGGCGCCCCGTACTTTATGGCAATTGGAAAAATGGCTGGAGAAAAAAGGAACCACAGGAAAAGGTACAATTGTACACTAAAAACAAAGGGTTCATAAAAGGTTCACACAACGAAGGCCGCTCTTTCGGACAGCCTTCCGTTTGATAACATTCATACCTGTTCGTTCCAACATCATCCGTTTATCATCCCACCTTGCTCCGTACCCTCCGGATCAGCAGCACCCCTTCCATCACCGTCACGCTCACATACGAATCCTCCACAAGCCCGGCTTCCCTCATCCATTTCCCTTTCAACTGTAAAAAAGGAACTTCCTTTCTTCCTTCCTCAAGTAAACTTTGACCTTTAGGTCATGTACCTCCGGTGTCTCCGTCCTGATCTCCACGGCCACCTCGGCCACTGCCGGGCTGATCACCTTCCTCAATACATTTCTCCTTTCCGGCATTTCTGCCCTGTTTTCCCTTATATCAATCTTTGCCATAACTTTCTGTTTTTAGGGGGTGAATAACTAAGCCACTGCGTTTTTAGCCTTTATCATCATAATTTCCTCCAGCTCGCTGCTTATCTGCTCATAATAGTACAGCTTTTCCGAAATCAAATGGCCAAAACGATCCGATTTTTGCCGCCATTACCGTCCATTTTCCGATAGCCCAGCCAACCCGTTCTTTCTCCTCCGGGCTGCCCCCGCCATGAATGATATAATAATGACAAGCCCTTTGAATTTCCGCCAGTCCGTCCACGAACATTCCAGCGTCCCCAACAGCGTTTCCATCATTCCCGTATCATCTTGCATAAAATCCAGCACATCCCTGTAATTTGAATAATTTTTTTTGCTCGCCAAAGCATGTTTCCCGGTTATTTTAAACAGCCTTGCCAATCGCTTCTGACTTTTCGTCAGTCGTTGCGGCCCCCTTGTTTTTCTCTGGTGTTAAAGCAACGGTACTCATAATTTTTGATATTTGGAGTGAGGGCGGAAATAAAAAGACGGTTCCGCCTTTCCCGTTGCTTAACAATCAGTAATAAAGACAGGATTAAGCAATTAGTAGAAACAATTTGTGCAGAACGTATTGATATCACAGTAAATTATGGAGATTGGTTTGCGATAGGTTGTATATTGGCAGGGATGTTTGAAGAGGAGGAAAAAAATTGTTTCATGCAATCGGACAATTTTATCCGGATTATAAGAGAGAGGAAAGCAATAATGAATATTTCAAATGTATGAAATATGGGCGTGATTATATTACTATAAGACGGAGAAGATATTTGATATAGCGAGAAAATATGGATTGGATTTCTGAATTATTAGGGAGATATAGCCTCATCCCCAGACTTCTTTGGAGTATGGCTAATTTATTGAATCCTTCAGTTTGCATGCAAATTGCATGTGTAAGAAAAAAGAAAAGCAGTTACAATTTCTTGTAACTGCTTGATTTTTAATGTGGTCCCACTTGTACCTCAAAATATCGATCTATCTAAATTTATCTCTACTTATTATGTGCTTAAAATCAATTTATTATATAAATATTGTATGTTTGAAATAAAATAAAGTTTTGCAAAATATAGAAAATGTTTTGCAAATGTTCTGCAAATCATTAAATTTGTAGAAAGTGCAAAACCTTTCACTCATGGCTACATTAAATTACTACATCAGGGTATCGAAAGGAAGTGAATATGCAACTATTCGCGCATACTTTTCCGCTCGTCGGGGAATAACCCGTTATGCTCAAACTCCCTACGTCATCCCCGTAAAAGCATGGGACGGCGAAAAGTCCACCATCAGTCAGAAAGCCAAATACGACAACACCTTCACTTTTCTGGTAGCCCAGCAGATCGTCAACAACTTAGACGAAATCGAGCGCCGTGTCTTTGCCAAATTCAATGCGGACAGCCAAAACTTCCCGAAAAAATGGTTACAGGACATCATCGACCAATACATTGACGAACAATCCCGGCCCCACGTCCAGCCGCCCAAGCCCGAAACATTAAACGAATACATTGCCCGTTACATTCAGGAAATGGAATCCGGCAAGCGTAAAGCCATCAAAAAAACAAAATACGGCCAATACGAAATAAACTACGCCAAAGGCACAATCAAAAACAAAACCTCCTTTCAGACCGAATTCAACAACTTCCAGAACCTCCGAGGCAAAAAATACGACTTCAACGACATAAACATGGAACTATACCGGGACTTTGTCGACTACTTCAACAACAAAGAATATTCCCCGAACACCACAGGTAAACACATCAAATCGTTAAAAGAAATCATGGCGGCCTCCCGTGAGGAGGGATTGCATACAAACTTCCAAACCTTACAAAAAGGCTTTAAAATCATGAGCTGCGAATCCGACACCATCTACCTCACCCATAAAGAAATCGAGGCCATCGAAAAACTTGACCTAAGTGCGCCTAAAGATGCCCAGCTTGATATATGTCGCGATGTCTTTCTGGTAGGAGTGGAGACACTTCAACGCTATTCCGACTACCATCGTATAGGCAAAGAAAACATAATCATCCTGCCCAATAAAACAAAAGCCGTAACCCTCCGTCAGCAGAAAACAAATGCAAAAGTCGTGATCCCCTGCACACCGCGTCTCGCCCGAATCTTGGCAAAATACAATAATGAACTCCCGCGAACATACAGCCAGATGGTAAACGACAACATCAAACTCATCTGTTTACGGGCAAAAATCACACAGAAAATAGAACACACCTCCATAAAAGGAGCTAAAAGAGTGACAGAAATTGTTCCTAAATATACCCTCGTCACCACACATACCGCTCGTCGTACAGGTGCTACACTCATGTATTTGGATGGGATGGACCTGCTTACAATAATGAAATTCACCGGCCATGAAACAGAAGCTGAATTTTTGAAATACATTCGTGTCACTGCCGAAGAAAATGCCATCCGCCTCAGCAAAATGAAATACTTTAATCAAACACACGGAAAAACAAAATAACAATAATTCCATTTTTGTAAACTTCTTCATAGCTTTACCTCCTAAAACCGTGCTATGAATTACCACACAAACCCTTATGCACGCCCTCATTCGGCGTGCATTGTTGTCCTGTACTCTCCGCAGGAGGTCCGCCAAACTCCTCAAAGCCGTTATGTGCAAAATCTTAACCTCCTAAATATCCAGCTTATGAAAACCCTCAACAAAACCCTCTACTTTGTAAAATTGGTCGCACTCCTATCCGCCAAACTCAACGACCTTGCAGCCACCAAAACCCCGGCAACCCTCTCTTTTGATTATTGTTTACGTTCCCTTTCCCTCTCCCAATTTCTCCACCACCTCCAAACCTGTTCCGCCGAAACCATCTCCGCCGAACTCATCGAGTTGTGTCTCACAACCACCCAGCTCTATCTTTTTTTTAAACTCGTCGATGGCCAGATCAAGCGTACCGCCGCCCAAATCGGAAACATTCGCCGCCAATGGACAACCAACGACTTCCACCTCTACCTGCCGCCCGACCAATACACCCAGCTCGACCGGATCATCACTCTCATAGCCGATACCTACACCTACGTCCTTCAAACCGTCGGCCAGCTCCGTCTCCTTTCTGGTATTCCCGACAGCCTTCCCGACCTGCCGCCGGCAAAACCCCATTTCAACCGTTACGCCCTCGATCCCTCCGAACCCGGACGCCTCCACGCCCTCCTGATCCGTCACCAGCTCATACCGGCAGCCACTTCGCCCGAAACCGTAGCATACGTTTTTTACGGCATCGGTTCCTCCGCCTCCTGGCAGCCCATTGTCTGGCTCCATACCGTCGCCGAACTTTCCTACTTTGTTGATATGTTTTTCGGAATATCCGACCAGCGCGACAAATGGCGCACCGCACACCTCTGCTTTTGCGACAAAAAGCGCCGCCGCTTCAACTACAATTCCCTCCGCGGAAAACAATACAACTACCTCTCAAACCGTAACTCCGAAACCCTCCGCATCATCGACCAGATAAGGCGTTCCCTCAAATAACATTGCAACCCATTGCAGCATATTGCACCTTTCGCTGCAATGGATTGTTATTCCTTTCCCTTCCATTCTTATATTCTTTTGTTCCACAACTTTAATACTCACAGTTATGGAACAATCAATCATCATCCCCGTTTCCCTCGACGACTTAAAACAAATCGTCACCGAGGCCGTCTCCGAAGCCGTCACCGGTTCCCTCGACCGTTTCATCCCCGACGAAAAACGCTACCTCACCCGCAAAGAGGTTGCCGGAAAATTCCACGTCTCCCTTTCCACCGTCCACGCATGGATCAACTCCGGTAAAATCCAGGCCGTGAAGATCGGCCGCCGCACCCTTTTCGACCTCTCCGAAGTCGAAAACGCCACCTCACCCAAATACAAACGCCTTCAACACTCCTGAGCCATGAACACCTACCGTTACAAACTCCAGCCCTACGACGACATGGCCTCCCGCTTCACCTGTCCGGCTTGCGGAGCAGCCCACCGTTTTGTCCGCTACATCGACACCCTCACCGGTCACTTCCTCAACGAAAAGGTAGGCCGTTGCGAGCGTACCGAATCCTGTGGTTACCACTACACTCCGCGCCAGTACTTCGACGACCTCCGTCGTCTCGGCATCACTCCGCCGCCTGTTTCCGCCGTTCCCTCGCCTCCGGAAGACAAACCCGTTACCTTTTCCACCATCCCCTCCGGACTGCTCACCGGCTCCGCGCTTGCCTCGCAGCCCGAACAAACCGCGCTCCTCCGTTTCCTCACCGGCCGGCTTCATCTCTCTGCCGATCAGCTCCGCCAGCTCATCGCCACCTACCGGCTCCAGTCCGCCACCTACGGCCGCATCGTTTTTCCCCAGATTGATGCCGCCGGCAACTGCCGTACCGCCAAAATCATGGCCTACAACCCCGCTACCGGCCACCGCATCAAGGAGCGCCCCGGCTCCTTCAACTGGCTCCACCGCATCCTTATCTCGCAGGGTAAACTCTCGCGCGACTTCCGCCTCCGCCAATGCCTTTTCGGGGAGCATCTTCTCCCGGCCCATCCGCTCAAACCCGTCGGGATCGTTGAGAGCGAAAAAACGGCCCTCATTTGCTCCCTTACATACCCCAAGCTCCTTTGGCTCGCCACTGGTAGCAAATACAACTTCACGCCCGACCGTTTCCTCCCGCTCTCCGGACGCATCATCAATGCCATACCCGACGCCGGATCATATCGTTTCTGGACCCTCAAAGCCAAAGCCGTCATCCGCCTCGTCCGTTGCCAGTTCCATGTCTCCGACTGCATCGAGCGTGCCGCCACTCTCGACGAACACCAGCGCGGTATCGACATTGCCGACCTCATCCTCGACAACCGTCCGCCACAATTCTTTTGATACCCCATAGCCGGAGGAGGGGAGAGCGCACTCCCTCCGGCAACCCGCGACACACAATTGGTTTATTTAATCATCCCACAACTCAAAAATCATGATCATCGTCCCCTCCATATCCATAAAGCCCCACGGCATCGCCATCTACGACCAATACCTCGAAACCCGTCCCCGTCGTGAAGATGATTTCCCCAAACCTTATCGCTGGCGCCGTCCCCGTCAAAACGATCCGGAGGGTATCGTCTCCTCCAAAGCGGCCCGTCGCATTCAGGCCGCTATCAAATGGCTCCTTTTCTTCTCCAAAACAAAACGGGCCTACAACCGCGACACCCGCCGCTGGGTAAAATTCCGCATATCCCTGATCACCGTTACCCTCAGCAGCCCCCAGCGTCATTCCGATCAGGTCATTAAATCCCGTCTCTTCAACCAGCTCCTCACCGAACTCCGCGAACAAAACAGCATGATCCACTACGTCTGGAGGGCCGAAAAACAGGAAAACGGGAACATCCATTTCCACCTCCTCACAAACATCTTCATCAATGCCGCCAAGCTCCGCGAAAAATGGAACCGCATCCAGAACAAACTCGGCTACGTCGATGCCTACACCGACCGCATGAGCGCCGAAATCCACACCTTCACCGACTACTACAACCGTTACATCAACCAAGCCGATTCCTCAACCCTCCGCCGTCGCTACATCGCCGGTCACGCTTCCGGCTGGCGCAATCCCAACAGTACCGACGTCCACAGCGTCCGCAAAGTCCGCGACCTTACCCGCTACCTCTGTAAATACCTTTGCAAAAACCTCCTCTCCGAATACAAAAACTACGAAGACATCCCGCCCCGTCTCCTCGTCCGCGGTAAACTTTGGGGACTGTCCCGCACCCTCAGCGCCCTCCGCAGCGTTACCGCTGCCGTCGATCGCTTTGTTTTTGATGATCTCGCCACCCTCTGCACCGAATTTGCCGGCCGGATCATCCGTCACGACTACTGCACCTTCGTCCCTGCCACCTTCCGCGACATCATCCGCCTCGGCTGCTCTGCCATATTGCACTGCATATATGAACGCCTCAAAGAAATCGGTGTCAACATCTTACAACTCACTTAAAAACCTCTGTCTATGAAACCACCACCGCCTCAATACTGCTTCTGCCGCCATTTCCGCCAAACCCCGGAAGTCACCTTTTGCAGCCTCCGTATGGCTCACTTGCGAATTACGCAACAAAATCAATCATATATTTCAAACTATTCAACAACATGAAAACAACGCTCTTACCAAAATATCAAATAAGTCAATGGACTTATCGCGAACACCGCCGCGCCTATGTGTGGGCGAAAGTCAAACCCCGTTCCAAACCCTGTAAACATTTCCGATCATGAAAAAACGCACCTACTACTGTGGCCGCTGCTTCCACTTCCTCATTGATCCCAACGTCCTCGACCGGGAGGTTGGCCGCTGCTACGGCCAGAAACAGCGCACCGTTTCAGCAAAACAAAAAGCCTGTAAAAACTATCGTCCCAAACCTTTAAACCCTTAACGCCATGCAAAACAACCTCAACACCCTCATTCTCGTCCGCGAAGAATTTTACACCGACCGGACCATCGGCTCCATACTCTACCGTAACCGGCTCTA
>ERZ780148.2391-NODE-2391-length-10926-cov-3.717873_pt1 | contig 10926 bp, 8 predicted proteins | sample MGYA00510984_ERZ780148 | MGnify/ENA primary metagenome ERZ780148 (study PRJEB29588, sample SAMEA2160902) | human gut metagenome | biome: human gut; feature: human-associated habitat; material: faeces | place: Denmark | collected 2008/2010 ...
TGACGCTTGCCATAGTCTACAGCCACTTGATAAACCTTCAAATTCTGTCCTGCCTGAGTGGTTTGTGTCACACTTAATAACTTCTCATTTTCTGCTTTTTCAATCATCTGTGATGAAGCTATTTTTTGTGCATCTTCCCAATTTTTCTTAGAAAATGCCGCCTGCATTTTCGCATCACACCGAGCGATAAATTTTTCATATGCGCCATCCGAAAAATCGGTAATTACCTCTCGTACAACATCAGGAATTTTCTCGATTTTCTGAGTTTCAACATTCTTTGTCAACTGCTGCCCGCTGTTTTTTTCGTGCGAGTGTGCAAACCAAACACCTGCCGCCACACAAGCAAATAAAACAAGCACTGCCACGCTGCCAATTAAAATTCTTTTCCCTTTTTGTATGCTCCGTCCATCTTCATTAAATTCACTAACAAACTGCTCCGGTGTTCCCCACTCCTGCCTTATCTCCTCCCAGCTCTTTCCGCCTTCTTTCGCACTCGCAATGTCTGACTCAAGCTGTCGCAGTATCTCTCGTTTTTTGTCCGCTTTACAATGCAGGAGCCGCTTTATCTGTCGTAAAAATTGTTGTTCTGTCATTTGCCGTTCCCCCTTAATAATTCATCCACTTTCTTTTCAAACAAAGTCCAATGCTCCTTTTGAAACAAAAGTCTCTCTCTCCCCTTCTTTGTTATTTCGTAATATTTCTTGGGTGCCTTGCCATCTTTCGGCTCAGACCAGCTGCTTTTTGCAAAATCATTGTCCTCCAAGCGGTATAAAATCGGATATAGCGTTCCTTCTTTTAAAGCAAAAAAATCCTCGCTCGTCCCTTTTAAGGTTTGTATCATCTCATACCCATACATACTCTTTTTTGCCAAAAGTTCAAGAACCAGCATCTCTAATACACCCTTTTTTAACTGTTGTTCAAAACTCGCCGTATGCCCTCACCTCTTAACTGTTTAGTATTACTAAATACATTGTATCGCTTAGGTTTAGTTCTGTCAAGTTTGAAAATAAGCTTCCAGTATGAAAGCAACAACTTTTACCCTTGTAAATGCTTTTCATATTTTCCAACCACAGACATCCCATCTTTTACAATTACAAATGCATGCTCATCCACTTCTTTTAATTCCCGCTTTAAATGAGCACATTCATATTTGGACAAAACAACAATAACCATATATGTATTTTCTTCGGTATAACCGCCTTTTGCTTCCCACCAGGTCGCATCGCGGTGATATTCATTGACAATGTAATCAATAATCTTCAAAGGCTTCTTTTTGGTAAATATAACCACTTCCGTGTTAATATTCTGCGTATGAGCCCGATCCGTCATCAACATACTTACTGCCGAATATATAATGCTATATACTGCCGTTTGAAGTCCGAACAATACTGCACAAACAATATAAATAACTGCATTTACCGACAGTGACACTTTACCAACACTAAATCCTTTAAACCGTTTGGTAAAAATCATACCAACAATATCCAAACCACCGCTTGATCCACCGGATTGCAATGCTATCCCAATTCCTGTTCCTCCAAAAATTCCACCAATTATGCTTGCAGTAAGGGAATCCCTTACAATTGGTATCGCCGGTATCGGAATCAAACTAAGAAACAATGTTTGACTCACCACACAAACCAATGTCCGAAAGAAAAAATTCTTACCGACAAATACATAGGCAAGTACAAACAATGGAATATTCAAAAGCATGTTAATAATACCCGCAATATCCGTTGTCCCGGATGCCAAATGAAAATAACGCACCAATACCGTACGAATCACCTGACTAATTCCCAAAACACCACCATTATAAAGATTTGCCGGTACGATAAAAAGATTAATACCCGCTGAAAAAACTAACATACCAACCACTGCAACCACATTTCGCTGCCAAAATTCCCGCTTTGTATTCATATCATCGCCTCTTTTCTCAAAATGTATGTTTTGCGCCGCATTTCTTTCTCTTATTTTAACAAATTCTTTCTTTTTTTGCTAGTTATGAACTTATAACCTTGAACAAATATGGTGGGTGTAATTGCCAATCCCAGAATAGTTGCATACTCTATTCCACTTAATGGAGTTACCTCAAAAAGTATCTGCAATCCCGGCAGAAAAAGCACTGCAGCAAGTAGTAATGTTCCCGCTGCAAAAGCACCGATGCTCCATAGATTTGTAGAAAATTTCAAATCTACCAGCGAACGCTCGCTCCGACAGGTAAAACCGTGAAATAACCGTGCCAATGTCAGGGTAGCAAATGCCATTGTAGCCCCCATTGCATCGCTCCTATTCAACCCTATACAAAAAGCTGCCATTGTTGCTGCTGCAATAAGCGCACCATAGCCAAAGAGATGGCTCACAAATTTTCCTGTAAGAATACCTTCCTCCGGGTTTCTCGGCTTTTGCTTTAATAGTTCGGGATCCGATGGCTCCATTCCAATGGCAAGTGCCGGCAGCGAATCTGTCAACAAATTTATAAAAAGAAGATGAACCGGTTTGAATGGTGATGGGAGTGCCGCTACTGAACAAACAAGCACCGCAATAATTGCAGCCATGTTTCCGGAAAGCAGAAACTGTATTGCATTTTTTATATTACGATACACGTTTCTTCCATTTAACACAGCCTTAATAATGGTAGCAAAATTATCATCTGCTAAAATCATAGAGGAGGCATCTTTTGATACTTCTGTTCCTGTAATTCCCATTGCCACGCCAATATCTGCTTTCTTTAGTGCCGGTGCATCATTTACTCCATCTCCTGTCATAGCTACAATGCGGCCTTTCTTTTGCCAGTTTCTCACAATTCGTATTTTGTTTTCCGGTGAAACCCTTGCATAAACAGAAATTTCTTCCAAAAGCCCATCTAATTCTTCGTCACTCATAGCATCTAATTCCTGTCCCGTCACCGCCAAATCATCTTTTTGGAAAATGCCCAGCTTTTTTGCAATTGCCTCTGCTGTTACTTTATGATCTCCGGTAATCATAACTGTGCGAATTCCAGCCTGTCTGGCTGTCTGTACAGCATCCACTGCTTCCTCTCTCGGTGGATCAATCATTGCTGCCAAACCGACAAAGATAAATCCATTTTCCTCCTCCAACGTCAGTTTCTTGCCCTCATTAACTTCTTTATATGCAAAAGCAAGTACTCGGAGACCATTTTCAGAAAACTTCTGATTCTGTTGCAAAATTTTCTCTTTCATCTTGTCAGTCATATCACGATTTCCACCAATCTCGGCACATTTTACGCATCGTTCCAGTAAAACATCGACTGCACCTTTCGTTAGTATCATCGTTATACCATGCAGGCGGTATTTGGTGCTCATAAGCTTACGTTCTGAGTCAAAAGCAAGTTCTTCCATTCTTGGTATCATTTCACGAATGACCTCTTCCGAAACTCCAGCCTTTGTCAATCCGGCTTTTTGTGCCATTGTCAAAAGACAGCTCTCTGTGGGATCTCCAATTTCCTTTTTCATTTGAACGGAGGCGTCATTATTCAAAATCGCGTTGTACAAAAAAATTCTGTGAAGCGGTTCCGTTAGCTTAAGGCTCTCTGGCTTAACAACAGTATGATTAATATATATATCTGTTACCGTCATTTTGTTTTGTGTCAGCGTTCCTGTCTTATCCGAACAGATTACTGACACACACCCGAGGCTTTCCACCGCTTTTAATTCCTTAATAATGGCATTCTCCTCTGCCATTTTCCTTGTTCCCATGGCTTGCACAATCGTAACAATAGAACTAAGTGCCTCCGGGATTGCCGCCACAGCAAGAGCCACAGCAAACATTAATGAATCCAGTATTGGCTGTTTCTGACAAATTCTCAGCACAAACACTATTGTGGAAATAATCATGATTACAATAGCAAGCTTTTTCCCAAAATCATCTAAACTTTCCTGCAAAGGTGTTTTCCTCTCTTGCGTGGCATTCATGAGTTCCGCAATCTTTCCCATCTCCGTCTTCATTCCTGTCGCCGTTACTAACACTGTCGCACGTCCCTGTGCAACCAATGTACCGGAATATACCATGTTGATTCGGTCTGCCAATGCCGCCTCCTCCTCAATAGCATCTTCTGATTTATCCACATTTGTGGATTCTCCGGTAAGAGAACTTTCATTAACCTGAAGTGAATAATTATCCAAAATACGTCCATCTGCTGCAATCATGTCCCCTGCCTCCAAAAGAAGAATATCCCCTGGTACAATCTCTTTAGAAAAGATTTTCATTTTTTTACCATCACGAAGTACTTTTGCATGTGGTGATGAAAGTGCCTTGAGAGAATCAAGTGATTTTTCTGCCTTGAGATATTGAACCGTTCCAAGCACAGCATTCATCACAATAACAACAAAGATTACAACCGTACTCTCCACATTTCCGGATAACATCGACACAACTGCGGCAATCATTAAAATAATAACCAGCAAATCCTGAAACTGCTCCGCAAAAATGCGCACCGGACTTTTTTTCTTTGTTGCTTGTAATTGATTTTCCCCTATTTTCTGCCTTATCTCCTGCACCCTGCTTTCTGTCAGGCCTTTCTCCGAGACATGTTGGTGTTGGAGTATTTCTTCCTTGGTCATCTGGTAAATTTCTTTCATCTTTTCTTTCCTTTCTCTGATTAATAACAATTTCAAAGTTCGCAGCCCGCCTCAATAAAAAAAGACTTTTTGTGCATGCAAAACACATGCACAAAAAGTCTTGTTCAACAAATCTAATTTGTTCCGTAAATTCCGGATTCTTTCAAATCGTACTGACGAAATCTACACCTCGCCTTTTGGCGTGGAACTACTCCCTCTTTGCGGGTTGTTCTTATCTTATCACATATTCTTTACCTTGTAAACAGTTATAATCCTTTGGAACGGTTGTATGCAGCACAAATCATATTTGAGTTTTTAATCAAAATGTGCATTGCAAAAAACTGTCCGATACCACACAGAAAAGCGCCAAAAATGCACCACATCAATACGGTCGTACCATTTTCCTGGAAATTTAAATTGTAACGAATGGCGTTTGCCGCTAAACGATTTCCCAATTTGTAGTACCAGTAATAAGCATAAATACCGCAGGTAATGAATGACAGTAAAATAAATGCAACAAGTCCCGAAGTCTGCTCGCCATCTCCCTCGCAGGCAATATTAACTTCCTCAGCCAATTTGTAAATGAAGTAATAACCGTATATGCCACAGGTAACCAGTGAAAGTAAAATGTATGTAACAAGCGAGCGGTCTTCTTTTAATCTGCCGCCGGAATATGGTGGAGGTGTACTTCCCGTTCCCCCTTGGAAATTCTGCTTCACATCTTCAAAAGCATTTCCTAATTCCTGTTCACTTTTGTTAAACACATCCTCTGCTGCCTGTTTTACCTTTTCTCCTGTTGAACACGGTTTACCACAAGACGGACAGAATTTTGTTCCATCCGGGACTTGTGCGCCGCAATTGCTGAAATAATCTGAAACCGGTTTTCTTTCTTCTCCAACTCGCAGCTCCTTCCTAATGCTTTCCTCCTGATATTTTGTCATAATATCTGCGTTTGTCTTCATACATCCTTTTATCCGCTTCTCGCAGCAGATTTTCAAATGGCTCTTTCGCATTCTTCCGGTAAGCAAATCCATACGCCATACTAACTTCCTTCAATTCAAGATATACAAGCATTTTATCAATTTTTTCATTCACTGCATTTAAATCCACATCAAACAGCACAATCACAAACTCATCACCGCCCACGCGGTACACATTCTCATTGCCAAAGCAGGCAAACAAAACTTCTGCCGCATCACACAAATATTTATCTCCTGCCTCGTGCCCTTTCGTGTCATTTTTCTTTTTCAGTCCATTCAAATCACACATAATGAGGGCAATCGACTGATTTTTGGCAAAGTCTCCATCATAGGCAAACGACAGTGCTTTTCGGCTCCGGCAGCCGGTAAGCTGGTCACGCAGCGCATTTTCCTCAACTTCTCTGGCATAATTTCGGATACGAATCATCATGGAAATGACAAACTCCATCATATTTATCATAGTAGAAATATTGTCCATCAATTCCACCGGCGGATTATCCACTCCATAAAAACCAATGTATTTACCATTAACTTCAATTGGCCCTGTCACCAAAGTCCGAATTCCCTGTGGTTTCAAAATATGATACAGTGACTCACTCACTTTCCGATACTCCTCTATATCATGTATCATAATGTTGTGTGATTTTTCATACTCTAAAAACCACGCATCCAGCATTCCCTCATAAGGCACCCGCTGTAAATTATCAATTTGCTCGGATACACCTTCTCTACACCACTCGTAGGTATTTCGAAATGTACCATCTAAATTATCTTCAAAAATATATGCCCGGTCGGAATCCAGATTTTCACAAATATACTTTATAATCTGCTGTATAATATAATCCGGTGACTCCGCCGATGATGCATATCGTATCATATCTGTGATAAATTTTTCATAATTCCTTTTCATTCCAGCACTTCCTATCTTGTGTATTTATAAATCAGTTCCCGTATCTAAAACGGCCTCCATTTCATCAATATGCTCCAAGAACAAATCATCAATTTCCGCATCAAAATGCGTTCCCCGGCTTTCCTTCATAATCGCCATCGCTTTTCCCTTGGAAAATCCATCTTTATAGTGGCGTTTGGAACGCAGCGCATCATATACATCTGCCACCGCCATAATTCGTGCAGAAAGCGGTATCTCCTCACCGCGAATTCCACACGGATAGCCGCTGCCATCATATTTCTCATGGTGGTACAGTGCCATATCATGTGCAATCTGATAATAAGCATCGGATTCCATTCCCTGAATTGTATTCTCTAATATTTTGGCTCCTTCCGCCGGATGCGTCTTCATAATGGCAAATTCTTCATCCGTAAGTTTTCCTTCCTTCTGCAAAATACGGTCCGGAATCGCAATCTTTCCAATATCGTGCAGACGTGCGGCTGCCGCCGTCATCTCTGCATATTCATCCGTAATTTTATCGGCAAATCTCGCATCTTTTTTCATCACATTGACAAGTACCGTCACTAAATTTCCAGTATTTTTAATATGAAGTCCGGTAATTCCATCCCTCGCCTCAATCATCGCTGCAAAACTGGCAATGATATCACGCTGAATTTTGACTACCTCTTTGGTCTTAACATCCAAGTCATGCTGCAAACGCTCCGTATAATAATAGCTGTCCGTAATTTCTGTAATGACAATCATTCGCCCATAATATTTATCATCGCGGTAAATACCATGCTTGGATACTTCATATACACATTTTTCACTATTTTTGTGTTCTAGAAGTGAACATTCATCTAAAAATAAATTTTCTGACTTCGCAGCAAGATCTTCTAAATATTGTAACCCCTCACTCCGCTCTTTCTGCAGCTTTTCCAATATCTTTTCTGCCTCCGGGTTCGTGTAAACCAACCCGCCATAAATATTGAGAACAATTAAGCCATTGGACATATACTCCACCGCTTCCTGCTGTGCCAGACGCAGCGTGTCAAATAACTTATACTTGCGAATGAGCCGCTGAAACAAAAACACTGCCACCAGATACGCCAATGTTGTCGAATCATATCCGTCTGTCAGTTTAAACAAAAACAATACCAGACAAAGGAACGTAAGCAGCACCATAACAAGCAGTACCGTTACCTGCTTGCGCATAATTTCTGATTTGTCTTTCCGATATTTCTGAACGCACACGTAAAAGGTAGAAAAAACGAAATATAGTACAAGAATAATATACAAGTTGTAAAACAATCCATGTCCCAGTACCAAATGCGGAAAAAGTCCCTCTTTTGTATAAGAAATGGATGAATAAAAAAGCGAATGATGTTCATTGGTAAATACCAATGCCGCCACAAACACGCTTATGCCAAAAAATAAATTTACCTTTTTTTTACTAAGTTTTACCCCGCAATACTCCATTACAAAGAGGTACATAATAAATATAATGAACGGTTTTCCTAAATATGTAAATTTCAAAGACTGCATTGCCAGTTCTTTGGTCGCCGCCTGCATTTCCAGCGTATACCCGGCAATATTAAATACCGTAGCATATAAAAGCATCACAAGAAACGTCTGAATCCGCGAACTGTGCTGTCTGCTTACATATAAAATTTCAAAAAACAGTGCTGCCATTCCCACATACTGAATTACCAGTAAAATCCAATACATAAAACCCCCTCTTTCCTGCACCAGTTTTATCTATCGTTTTCCCTCTTTTGAAATAAAAATCCCGGTGCTGTTTTTCCAATTATCAAAATAACAATTACTCCGATGATAATGTTTGGCAGCATATAAGAACCATTGTAGATTAAGCTATAGTAAGCAACGCTCCAACCCTTTGGTGCATAACTTCCCCACAAAAGCCATCCGGATAAAAAGCTGCACAGAAAGCGCAGTCGCCGTTCCAACTGCCGCACCTATAAGCTTATTCTTAAATAGCGGAAGAAAAAGCCCTGCCAGTCCAAGTACCGTAAAGGCAAAAAGATAATCTAACAGTACACATCCAATCATCGCAGGAATCGTAGCGCAGTACATTACATTACTAAAGCCTAATATAAGCTGAATGATACCATGTACGGCTGCCGTAAATGTTCCCCATTTCACTCCATGACGAAGTCCCATAATGACTAACGGAATCATTTCCAGTGTAATGCTTCCGCCCATCGGCATATCATAAAGTTTAATATAACTAAGGACAAACGCCATGGCAATCATTAATGCCCCTTCAACTAACAAAAAAGTTTTCTTCGATGTATCTGTATTCATAATAATTCCTCTTTTCCGCGTACACGCAACTTAATAACTTTATTCTAACAAGCATGAGAAAAAATGGCAAGTTTTGCCTTTTCTATAATCTGCGGTAATTTTCAAGCAATTTTCTCAAATCACTGATTTCCTCCAACAAATGTTTGCCAATGTCTGTGTCTTTTACAAACATACGCTGCAAATCTTTTTCGATAATCTCGGAAGAGGATTCAATATCCGTATTATTCATCAAGGCGTCTTCCACTGAAGTAAATGGGGTATGCGCTTTCAGCCTTAACCCATGCGAATTAAAAATCAAGGTATAGCCGGCAATCCCTGTCGCTTTATTCATGGAGCGGCAGAAACCGCCATCAATCACAAACAGCCTTCCTTTTGCCCTGACCGGATTTTCCCCTTCAATGGCATGGACCGGTGTATGTCCATTGATGATATGGGAATCGTCATCATAAAGCCCAAATTCATGAAGAATCTGGCAGCAAAAACTTTCATCATAATACTTGCTGTAATAAGGATTTGACTCCTCCGTCCACAAACTTTCTTTGTCCACGTATTCACGCTCAAAAGTCTTAAGTTTTCTTCCACACAAAGGCGACTTTTCTCCGCCCCACAAAAACCACATGAAATCAATATCATCTTTGTCCGGGTTGTCCAAATAAGCGGCTCTTGCTTTTTCCTCGCACTTATCCAACAACGCTTTTCCATGATAATATTTCCCATCAATGCACAATTTATCAAAAGCTCCGTTTTTATCAACCGGAACACACCCGTGATAAATTAAATTTCCGTTGTATACATTGTACATACTTCCTTTTTCATACAGAAAACGAATATGTTTTTGCAGACGCTGGCTCGACACAAAATTCCGGTGCAGCTTCCGCAAAATTTCCGTTTCTTCCTCTGTTAATTCATAAGGGTCTGCTAAATCTACAGTCGGAAACACATTGGTATTCATAGTGACCCATTCGCCCTCAATCATAACCTTATTTTTTGTATCATCCATTTGCCCCAATAACAGCCTGTCACTCATCTCATACTCCGGATGTGCCTTTATCAACCGCCCCTCTAACTTAAAAAGGATAACGGTAACCGCTGCTAATGCTGCCTTTATGCCATCCTCAATTCCATACGTTTTCATACCAAAAAGAATCAACTGCCTTAAGCTGATTCCATAGGCATTTTCTAAAATTTCAACATTATCATATTTGAGGTTATTACGAATCACACTGCATATGCACGCATCATTTCCGCAGGCAGCACCCATCCATAAGATATCATGATTTCCCCACTCAATATCCAGTGAATGATAATCATACAATAAATCCAGTATTTTGTCCGCACTCCCGCCTCGGTCAAAAATATCTCCGACAATGTGAAGGTGGTCAACAGCCAGTCGCTTAATCAACTGCGACAGTGCAATAATAAATTCATCTGCATCCTCCAGCTCAATAATCGTCTGTAATATCTGCTTATGATACCGAATCTGGTTTGCATCTTCATCTTCCTGCGCATGCAGCAGCTCGTCAATAATATAAGCATAGTCCTCCGGCAGTGCCTTCCTCACTTTTGACCTTGTATACTTCGACGACAATAACTTGGCAATCATAATTAAATGATTCAATGTCATGGCATACCAGTTGCCATCAATTCTGTTCGTTTCCCCGAGCAGCGTCATTTTTTCTCTCGGATAATAAATCAGCGTACACAGTTCCTGTCTGTCAAACTCCGATAAGGTATCTTTAAAAATCAAGTCCACTTTTTCTTTGATTACTCCGGAACAGTTATTCATAATATGCAAAAATGCTTCATATTCACCATGAATATCACTTAAGAAAAACTCCGTCCCTTTCGGCAGGTTTGTAATGGCCGTTAAATTTACGATTTCCCGGATTACCGCCTGACTTGATGAATAGTTTTGTTTTAATAGTTTTAAATATTTTGTGTTTTCCTTTCCGTTATACACATGCTCCATCAATCTATTTCCTCGTCTTTCAAATAAATTCCCCAATTGATTATATCATAACAGAAGATGTTATTTTTATGCAAGGAAAAAGAACGTTTGTGTCAAGTGTTTGTTGGCACTTTTTTGTTTTCCGTAATTCCGTAGAAAAGCTTTGCGTCTCGTGGGCACTCCCGTTTGTTGAGTGCGTAGCGGTAT
>ERZ780148.2392-NODE-2392-length-10924-cov-3.320361_pt1 | contig 10924 bp, 9 predicted proteins | sample MGYA00510984_ERZ780148 | MGnify/ENA primary metagenome ERZ780148 (study PRJEB29588, sample SAMEA2160902) | human gut metagenome | biome: human gut; feature: human-associated habitat; material: faeces | place: Denmark | collected 2008/2010 ...
TAAGGTACCATTTTTAACATTATTAACTAGAATAACTTTATCAGTTAAACTTTTAGCTTCATCTTTCTTTTCACTCTTATAATCATTCTTTCTTACACCAGTTGTTTTATCTGTTGTTAAAGTTTGATTACGATTTACTGTATAATTATCATCTTTTGTAACTGCAGGAATTACTACAGTTGGGTCATCTAATTTAATATTTAAAGGATTAGATTCAGAATAGAATGGGTTTCCATCTACTGCTTTACCTGTTAATATGGCTCCATCATTAGTAAACATGCTTCCATAATAATCTTCCTTAGCATCAATTCTAAATGTTAAAGAACTATTATCATTTGCATTTAAATCACCTATTAACCATGTTATAACAGTTTCTTCATTATCATTTTTACTAACGATTAAATTATTTCCATATTTATTTGTATTTTCATCAATTTTAGTTTTAGCTCCATAATTATCAATTAAATATTGTTCATTAACATTGAATGTTTTAGGAACAACATCTACTACTTGAACATCTGTAGCTATTTTATCAATCTGCTCACTTATTAAAGTAAATATACTATTTAAATCTGATGCTTTACTAGCAGAATAGTATTTACCTTTATTTCCAGCTAAATTAGTTAAAAAACTCTTAGCTTTATCATTAACCATAAATCCAATAGTATAAACTTTTCCATTAAATTTAGCAATTTCTTTTACACTACTAGAAGATAAAAAAGAATATTCATGCGAACTCATTATAAAAATTGTTTCAATTTCATCATTTAAACATTTATTTAAAGTAGCTAATTGTAATTCATATTCAAAATCACTTACCATTCTCAATCCTCTAATCATCGCTTCTGCTTTAACACTTTTTGCAAATTCTACGGTTAAAAGTTTACTCGTCACAACTACTATATTTTGATAGTCTTTTAGCGTCTCTTTTAACAAGGAGACTCTTTCTTCGGTTGTGAATAGCGTATTTTTATTCATATTATTAGCCACCAATACATACAATTTGTCAAATAGATGACTAGATCTTTTAATAATATCTAAATGTCCATTCGTAACAGGATCAAAAGTTCCTGGATAAACACCAATTTTCATTTTCAATTTTCCCTTTCCAAAATTAAAATTTCACTACTTGCATACCTTCTGCATAGCTTTATTCGATATCCATCATAATCTTTTTGAACAATATCTTCTTTGGGATATTCACATACAATATATCCTCCTATTGCAATCATATCATTTTCCATAAGAAATATGCATAATTCATCAATTACTTTCATTCTAAAAGGAGGATCCAAAAAAACTATATCATATTTTTCTTTTATCAACTTTTTCAATATTGAATTATAAGTACCATGAATAATTGTTAATTGTTCTTCTACCCCCAAACTACTAGCATTTTTTTTAATAATTTCAATTGCTGCAAAGTTGGAATCGAGAATTGTAGAATGTCTAGCCCCTCTACTAATTGCTTCAAGCGATAAAGCACCACTACCACCAAAGACGTCTAAAATATTCATATCTACTAAGTAACCTCCAAGACTATTAAAAATCGCTTCTTTTACTTGGTCTAGAGTCGGTCTTGTAGATAATCCTTCAAGCGTTGATAATTTTCTACTTCGATATTTTCCCGCAATAATTCTCATAAATTTTTTCCTCTTTTTATGTATAAATGTTTATAAATGGTTAATACTATTTGTGTAAAGGATTTATCCTTTGGATTAAAATCTTTTTCTTCTCCTCTATTAATCGTTTATATATTTTATCTAAAAAAGCAATATACATCCCATATATTGCTTTTTTATTTTTTACTAATCTTCAATAATCTTTTCAATATAATAGAAATCATCACTTTCATCATGACAAATGATATAACGAACACCCACTACTTCAAATTCTGGATAATTGTTGGCTTTTTCATATTCTGTATTATGGTTTAAAATAATAGTATTGCCCTCATTTGGTTTGCCCCCTAATGATAATGGGAAGACATATGATACAACCCATCCAACCTGATTTTCAACTAAATAATCCTCACGTTTAATTTTGCGCCCAGTAAAATCATAAGCATATTCAACATCACCAAATTCATGTAACCAAATTTTTAAAGCTTCATCTTTTGTCATATAAATTCACTTCCTTCAATAATCCTTTATTGCAATTATATTATATCAAAAAAAGATAAAACTGTCAAATTTTAGTAAATTGTTACTTTTAAAAAAACCATTCATTATAGACTATCAATTTTAGACTGTTCTAATTCTTGAATAAATTGATTCTTATAAAGATTAAAATAATACCCTTTTTGTTTAAGCAATTCTAGATGTTGACCTTGTTCTATAATTTTTCCTTCTTTTAAAACAATAATCAAATCAGCATCAACGATTGTCGATAAACGATGAGCAACAACCAAGCTAGTACGATTTTTTAAAATCACTTTGATAGCATTTTGAATAATTTTTTCATTTTCTGTATCAATTGATGAAGTTGCCTCATCTAAAATTAATATTTTAGGATTTGATACAATTGCCCTAGCAAACGATAATAATTGTTTTTGACCAATTGATAGTTTATTGCCACCTTCGCCAATATCTGTTAAATAACCATCTGGTAATTTTTCAATAAACTCATCGGCATTTACAATCTTACATGCTCTTTTTACTTCTTCATCACTCGCATCAAGTCGTCCATAACGAACATTTTCTAAAATATTCCCACTAAATAAATGTGGAGTTTGTAACACATAGCCAATATTCGTATGCAACCAACCAATAGACCTTTTTTTATAATCTTTATTGTCAATTCGTATTTCTCCTGATGTCGGTTCATAAAATCTGCTAATCAAATTAATAATTGTAGATTTACCCGAACCTGTTTCTCCAACAAAAGCAATCATTTGTCCTGGCTTAATTTGCAAATTAAAATTTTCAAGTACCAATTTATCAGTTCCCTTATATTTAAAAGATACATTATCAAATTCAATACTTCCAATTAAATCTTCCCAATTTTCTTTTTTAGGATGATATAAATCACCATACTTCTCTACAACCTCTAAACTATCTTTTACATCAGGTTCAGTTTCAATAAGCGATATGACCCTTTCAGCAGAAGCTTGTGCCTGTTGAAAATCAGAAATAATTCTAGCAATTGACATTACAGGATCAAAAAAACGCATCGCATAGTCAATAAATAGATATAATGTACCTGTTGTAATTATCAATTTGATATTATCACTAAGCACTAATTTACCACCTTCTACTGCAATTACTGCAACCCCTAAATATCCAAGCACCAAAATTGTTGGCCAAAAAATAGAAGAAAATATAGCTGCTCTAATGGAACGTTTTTTCATTCTTGTAATTGTATTTTCAAATTCTTCTTCATTTTGTTTTTCTAAAACTAAAGTTTTAGTTGTATTAGAACCCATAAAACTTTCATTAAAAGAAGCCGTAATCTCAGAATTGATTTTTCTTACTCCACGATATTCTTTTAATATCTTTTTTCGAAAATACATTGTCAATATTAGAAAAACTGGTACTAAAATAATTAAAATGAGAGCTAGTCGCCAATTAATAATAATACTTACAATTAAAATACCAATCATTAACATAAAACCCCATAATAAATCAACAATTCCCCATGAAATAATGGATGCAAGTTTTCTAGCATCTGATGTCATTCGTGCCATAATCCAACCTGATGATGTTGTATCATAATATGAAAAAGATAATTTTTGCAATTTATCAAAAGCCTGTTTACGAATTTCAATTGTAGTATTTTCTTCAACAATTGAAGCAGCCCGAATAAAACACCACACCGTTAAGCCAAGAGCAATGGCTATAAAAGCATAAGCAGCAATAAATACCCATTTAGTTGAAAAATCTGGACTATCATTAAAATAATGCTCTAACGCATATTTATTTAAAAGAGGATATACTAAATCATTGGCTGCAAGTAAGATTACAGCAATTATCATTTGGACAATAATTTTTTTATCTTTAATTAATATTTTAAAGATTTTTTTCTAAGATAATATATTTTCTTTGTTTTTTCATCTAAATCAATTTTTTCAAATTCATCTTCAGTTTCCTCATTTTTTATAATCTCTTTTTTGAACTCTTTTTTTGATTTACTTTTCTTTTCTTGTTTTTTCTTTCTCTTCAATATCATACTTCTACCCCTTTATTATTTAGGATTTCGAAGAATTCTTTTTCTGCATCACCTTGAATATCCCATAATTTTTTATAAAGTCCATCTTCGCTGATCAGTTCTTCATGAGTACCAATTTTAGATGCTTTACCATTTTCTAAAACAATTATCTTATCAGCTTGTCTAGCAGTAGTAATCCGGTGAGTAATAATAATTGTTGTGGCATGACTATTTTCTTTTAAAGCTTTTCTAATCATTAAATCCGTTTCAGTATCTACAGCACTTAATGAATCATCAAAAATAATTATTGGCTTATCATTAAGCAGCATTCTAGCAATTGCTAAACGTTGTTTTTGACCACCTGATAGAGTCGTACCTTTTTCTCCTACCATTGTTTCATAACCATTTTCAAAACTAGAAATATCTTTTTCAATTGAAGCAATTTTGGCAACCCTTCGAATATCCTCTTTTGATGCCTTGCTATTCGTAATTCTAATATTATCATAAACACTTCTCGCAAAAAGAAAAGGTTCTTGTAATACAAGTCCAATTTGGCTTCTAATATATTCTTTTTTGAAATCCTTTAATTCGTTTCCACTTATTTTAACGCTACCATCTTTATAATCAATTAATCTTGTTAAAATCTTTGCAATCGTCGATTTACCTGATCCAGTTTTTCCAATAATAGCAACTGTTTGGCCAGATTCAATCTCAAAACTCAAATGTTGAAGTAAATGACTATCCGTATCATCAAATTTAAAACTTACATTATCAAAAACAATATCACCATTGACCTCATAACATCCTGTTGCATCATTTTCATATTCACTTTTTTCATCTAAAATTTCTTTAATTCTTCCAGCAGCTACACTACATTTTCCTAGATCACTAACAATTCTACCAAGACTTCTTACTGGCCATATATATGAGCTAAGTAACATCATTACCGCAACAACGTCTGAACCAGAGATTACCCCAGGATTATTAATTAATAAAAAAATTGAAGTTGCCATCGTAATCAAGTATTGTATTAAAGTAGAAGCATCACTTACTCCCCAAAAGATAGCTGAAATCTTATTCAATTTCAAATTTTTGGCAGAGTAAATATCATTTTGTTTTTCAAATTTTTCTTTTTCAAAAAATTCATTGGCGAAAGCTTTAACCACTCTAACTCCTGCAATATTTTCTTGAATAATAGACATCAATTTCGCTTCTTCTTTTTCTATTTCAGTAAATTTTTTCTCAACATAGATACAAAAGACAATTGATGTAATTGCCGCAAGTGGAACAATGATTAAAGATACCCACATTAAGATTTGATTGATTCTAATCATTTGTAAAACTGCTGTAATCAGTACCGCAAAAATTGATATTAATTCAGGAAGTTGCGAACATAAACAGTTTCTAATTGTCTCATTATCAGTTGTACATCGTTGTATTAAATCACCCGTATCAACATTATTGTGATAACTATATGGTAAAGATTGAATATGTGCATACATATCTTTCCTTATTTTTTTAGCAAGTGTTTCACCAAAAAATTGACGATAGAATCCCATCAAAAATTTAAAAACACCTCTAGCGAATTGAAATAGAAAAAGTCCGATTGCCGCATATGTTATCATTTGAATTTTAGTTTCACCTTGATTGAAAATATCAATTACAAACTGTGGCAAATTATTTACAGATGTGGCATCATTTTCTAAAACTGATATTATATATTTTATAAACATTGAAACATAAGTATAAGTAGCTGAATCAATACCTGACATCAACATTATAATTATTAACATTGGTAAATATCTGATGACCAAGTAGCCAATATACTTTATTCCTTTTTTACTTTGTTTCATAATTTTTCATCCTTTATATGTTTTTAATATGTTATTTAAACAATCTAGTTAAATCATTTATATTTTCCTTTCGGCTAATAATTATCGGTTTTTCTCCCAACAAAACAACAGCCGGTTTGAATAAATTATTATAATTTGATGACATCGAATAATTGTATGCTCCTGTTGCGTAAACAACCATAATATCACCACTATCAATATGAGGTACTAAGACATTATGCCTAATGATATCACCTGATTCACAACACTTCCCTACAACATCTACTAAAATTTCTTTCTGATTATTCATTTTATTTACAATATCACATTCGTATACCGCATGATAAAGTGCAGGTCTAATATTATCAGTCATACCACCATTTACAAATAAATAATTTTTACCCCCATATGTTTTTTTGATTTGTGCACATTCGTATAAAGTAATCCCTGCTGGTCCTATAATTGAGCGTCCAGGTTCAATCATCACCTCTTTAATCATATTATTAGAAACCAACATTTCATCTAATTTCTGACTTAAACCAGACATCATATCTTTAATAGATAGACTTTTTTCTTGATACTCATATTTTATACCAAATCCTCCACCTAAATTTAAAAGTGGTAAAGAATACTTATATTTACTAGCAATCTCCATTTGAAATTTAATCATTTTATCAATTTCCATTTTAAAAGCTTCCATTTCATGTATTTGAGAACCAATATGAGCATGAAACCCTAATAAATTTAAGGATTTGGTCGTAGTTATGGTTTTCATGATATTATCTATCGTTTTTTCATCATAAATACTTTCACCAAATTTAGAAGTAAATTTAGCAGTTTGAATATATTGATGTGTATGCGCATCAATACCTGGATTTACACGAAATAAAATATTTTGTACTATTTTTCTTTCTTCACATAATTGGATTAAGTTCTTTAATTCATAATAATTATCTACAACAATTAATCCAATTTTATTTTCAATTGCAAAAATTAATTCTTCTTTTGATTTATTATTACCATGAAATACCAAATGGTTAGCAGGAAAATTAGCATTTAAAGCTACGTATAAATCCCCCATACTAACCGCATCCATATATAAGTTATATTCATTAATAATTTGTGCCATTTTTGGTACTAAAAAAGCCTTTGAAGCATAAACAATTGTAGATTTAAAATTTTGACCCCTAAAATATTTTTGATAATCCCTAATTGCTTCTCTAACACTAAATTCATCTACTAAATATAATGGTGTTGTATATTTTTTTGCTAAATCTTCTAATTTATAACCATTTAAATATGCATCATTATTTATAATTTTAAATCCTACTGGTTTCATCATCTTACTCCTAACATTTTCTTATCATCATTGCTTTCATTTTAAACAAGAGAAAAAGCATTAGAATTCTAATGCTTTGTGGCTTTAATCTTTCATCATTTTACCTTTTGAATCCGTAAACTTATCATTGCAAAGGATAACAATTCCATCTATCAATCCCCAAATTGAACCAATTCCGAAAGTAAATATTGTGACTAAAATTTGTGCAATCGCAATACCAGTATGTCCAGAATAAAAACGTCCAACCCCGAGTCCTCCTAGAAATATTTGAAGTAACCCACACGCCAATTTCGATTTATCGCTATATTCAATTGATGATGAATTTTGAAAAGTTAATTTTTGACCACAATTTTCACAAAATGAAGCATTATCTTGACATTCTTTTCCACATTTACTACAATATTTCATAGTTTCGCTCCTTTATATCTTTAAACTATCATCTATTATACAATATTTGAAAGTTTTTTTCAATTAATATAACTATCTTATTTAAGATACAATATCATTTTTATATATAATATTTAAATTTCCTTCTTTTTCTTCTTGCATTTGAGTTGGCAGAATAACTTTTTTTAAAAATTTAAATCCACACTTTTCCTGAACTCTTTTTGATTGATTGTTGTCAATAAAATATGAGCATGTAATAAAATCTAAATTACAATCATGAAATAAATAGTCAATCACTTTTTTTACTGCTTCTGGCATGATTCCTAAACCCCAATATTCTTTAGATAAAACAAACCCCAGTTCTCTTCCTTTTAGTTTTTTCAATTTTTCTTCATCAATATTTCTTAAATTCTCAATTCCAATTGATCCAATTACTTTATGATTGTTTTTATATACAATTGCAAAAGTTTTCTCTCCTTCAATAAATTTTTCTAAAATTTCTTGTGATTGTTTAATTGATTGATGGGGAAGCCATCCTGCCATTTGACCAACACCCCAAACCTTTGCATATGCATAAAAATCATCTAAATCACTTCTTTTAAAGGGACGTAACACTAAACGATTTGTTTCTAAAATACTATCTTTTATATTAATTTTTGCATTCATACATCATTCTCCTTAGATTTTTCTTTTTTTAACGCTTCTCGCATATATCTAAAAGTTTCTTTTTCTCCTTTTTCAAGGTAAATTTTTAATAAAAATTCAAATTTTTCTCGCGTTTTATCATGTATAGGAAGATAATATCTTTCCTTATTATAATAATAATCCCAAACCATTTGAGGTTTAAACTTTTTCTTATTATAAACTTTAGATGCTGCTAAATGATCACAAAAACTTTCAAAAATATATTTATTAGGCATAGGAACTGGTTTGTAGATTTTATCATTTAAATCTAAATCAAGCCAATATTCAGGATGATGTTTATTACGTCCTTTATGATGTAACCATGCTTTACTGAATCCTATTTTTTTTCTTTCCTCACTAATTGGACTCCTTGTTCCCTTATAATACTTTGCTCCATTGAAAAATTCAACAAAACTATATTTGGACAAATCATGGAGTAAACCTTGTTTATAAAGACCAATTTTGAAGCAATATTTCATAACTTTATGACGATGTTTAGTAATTGTTATAAAATGTTTCAACAGATGCATTTTATATTCTCCTTTAATTATATTTACTAAATTTATTTTTATTCTATCATAATTTATTTTATTTAGCAATGTATTTAAAAATAATAATAGCGTAGATTGTATCTACGCTACTTTTTCCTTTTGATTACTATATTGAGCTTCATACATTGCTCGATACTTCCCATTTTTATTATATAATTCATCATGAGTACCAGATTCAACAATTTTTCCATCATCTAATACATAAATGTTATCAGCATATCTAATTGTTGAAAGTCGGTGTGCAACCACAAAAGTGGTTCTACCAGCAGCTAAAACCTTTAAAGCATTTTGTATTAGAATCTCAGTTTCAGTATCAATATTAGCCGTAGCCTCATCTAATATTAAAATAGCAGGATTTCTTAATAAAATTCTTGCAAAGGATATCAATTGTTTTTCTCCAGTTGATAAATTACTACCTAAATATTCCAATTTAGTATGAATACCATTGGGATAATCTTTAACAAATTTTTTAGCCCCTATCATTTCTAGTACTCTTTCCACTTCATCATCAGAAGCATCAATACCAAACGTAATATTTGATTTAATCGTACCACTAAATAGTGCTGGCTCTTGTAATACATAACCAATATTACTTCTAACTTCTTGTTTTGTATAATTCATAAAGTCAACATCATCAATTAAAATCTTACCATCAACTAAATCATAAAATCTTTGAAGTAATATCATTAGCGTTGATTTACCAGAACCTGTATGCCCAACAAGCCCTATAAATTGCCCTGGTTTGACATGCATATTGATATGTTTTAATACATCACTTTCATCATAAGCAAAACTAACATCAATAAATTTAATGTCTCCTTTAAAATTAGGTCTTTCATTAAACCCTAAATATTTATCTTCTTCTTGATCTAATAAATCAAAAATTCTACTTGATGCCACAAAAGAATCTTCAAGTGAATTTAGATTAGCAAAGATTTCTCTAATTGGATCAAAAATTTTTGTAATGTAGGTTACATATAAATATAGAGCACCTGCTGTTATTGCTCCTTCTGCACTTAAAAATTGGCGACCAAAATAATAAATGATTAAGGCTAATAAGCCATTTTGAATTAATAGTAAAAGTTCGCCTCCAAAAATAGAATTGATTTTCAATGCTTTCATCTTATTACCATAATTCATAATTAATAATTCATCATATTCAGTTGTCATTGTTTCTTCTTTGTTAAATTGTTGAATTATTGATATTCCATCAACATACTGAGCCATTGCAGCATTGATAATTGAATTCATTTCTCTAATTCGATGATGATATTTATTATTCACCCTACGATAAACAGTCATCCATAAAAGAATTAAAGGAGTTGCAAGAAGAGTTAAAAGCGATAACATCCAATTCACTTTAAATAATTCAACATAAACCATGATTAATGAGATAGCAGCTGTTAAAATAGAAAAAATGACTTGGTAAAGTCCTCTAACTCCTTCTGAATCACTCGTAATCTTAGTTACAACTTTACCACTTGGTTCTGAAATAAAATACTTCATTGGTAACCTATTTAACTTACTAAAAGCATCATTTCGAATATCAAGAGTAAGCCTCATTGATGCGGTCAAAAAGAAAACATGTTGAAAATATCTAAAAATAATAATTATTATCGTCAAAGTACCATAAATAACTAGTAATTGAATAATGGGCGATATACTTGGCTGATAAAATTTCTTTAAATCATCTTTGGAAAGAATGGTTGTCTGAATTCTAGTTCCATCATTTAAAATTAATTCATCTGTTTCTTCATCATATTCAGTTACATGACTACTACTATACATACCACTCGAAACATAATATTTTCCATCAAGATATAAAATCGAAATCACTTCTGAACTTTCATCAAGATCATCTTTTGATACTTTTTCATATTTGTTTCCATTATAACTTACACTTCCATCATCAACTTTTTCCCATACTGTTTGTACACCTAATAAATGATCATCTAAAACAGTATTAATCAATTTTGGCTGTAATA
>ERZ780148.2395-NODE-2395-length-10917-cov-2.386853_pt1 | contig 10917 bp, 9 predicted proteins | sample MGYA00510984_ERZ780148 | MGnify/ENA primary metagenome ERZ780148 (study PRJEB29588, sample SAMEA2160902) | human gut metagenome | biome: human gut; feature: human-associated habitat; material: faeces | place: Denmark | collected 2008/2010 ...
CGCCGCTGAAGGAGAATCGATAAAAAAGCTGCTACAAAATGACGACTGGATAATTCTACTTGACGAGCGAGGAAAAGAATACCGTTCCGTTGAATTTGCAGAAAAGCTAAAACGCCAGTGGCATACTCTTTCCAAGCGTCTTATATTTATAATAGGAGGCCCTTATGGATTCTCGCCTGAAATAAAAGCGATGGCAAACGAATTGATGTCGCTTTCTAAAATGACATTCTCACACCAGATGGTCCGTGTTATTTTTGCGGAACAATTTTATCGTGCCCTTACAATAATAAAAGGAGAACCTTATCACCACGAATAATTGAAGCGTACAACTACCGGCAAGTGGTCACTGAATCCACCAACGTATTTATAACCTTTGTATGTACGCAAAGGTTCGAATCGTCCGTCAATTTCCGTAAGCAGAAAGTCGGGCGCGAAAATACTGCATTGGCTGTATGAAGTATAAAATCTTGATTTATCATCTATCAAACGGCCGTTCACTATAAAATTGTCGAGAAGTTCCCATTCGCCCTTATAACAATACGTACCCTTTACACCATGATTGGCTGTTTTTCCAAACATTAAGTTGTATAAACCGTTTTTCTTTGGATTATCAATATTGCCATATATGTTTTCTGCCTTGAAGCCATGAAGCAAGACCTTGTCGTCAGGCGTGTCGTTAAAATCTCCCGTAACAATAACGTTTGCATTTTCTCTTACTGCCATTATTGAATCTATCTTAGCCCGTATTTGCAGAGCAATCCTCATTCTATATTCACGTCCTTCCTTTCTCCTATCAAGCTTACTTGGAAGATGACAAACAAAAACATCAACCGTATCACCGGTTAATACCATGCCGTTTACGTATAGCACATCGCGGGTCTTTTTATCCGGCAGTCCGCTAAAATCGGGCCGTATGTCTTCGTTCCATAGCACCTTGAACGTTTGGGGATTATATATAAAAGCCACATTCATGCCGCGTATGTCATCACCTTGCGTTATTAAATATTCATAACCAACCCTGCGCAAAGTGCTTATTTTTGTCAAGTATGTAAGAACAGTATCATTCTCTACTTCGCATAAAGCTATCACATCTGGCGGTGCAATATTACCAGCAGCTGCTATTACCTTTGTCAGATTATTTGTCTTTTTCCAGAATTTTTTCCAACTCCAAACCCTCGGAGCTCCCGGCAGGAAATCGTCATCACTTTTATCCTTGTCGTCTATAGGGTCAAAAAAATTTTCTGCGTTAAGTTCCATAAAACAAAACGATTCTTGCGCATGCACTCCTTTTGTCATGGAAATTGCCAACGCAATTAAAAACGAAACAAGCAACGTTTTATAACTCACACAACAATTTTTGCAGTTTTCAATGCTACAAAATTACTCATGATTCGATAATCACTGTTAATTTTGCATGTCAATTTAAGACAAGCTAAATACATGGATTTTCTATTTGCAAAATACTTTATACTACAATGAACAAACACGACTGTTTAATATGTTTGTCCGCAATAAGCTGGATAGTTTTCTTATCCGCTATTAGCAAGAAAAAATATGTCCGACCTATTTTAAATTATGTCAGACATATTTCAAAATATGTCTGACATAATTTTCGAGAACACCAATACCTCTATCCATAGGAATACACAGAGTTTTCATTTTCTTGTTTTGATTAATATCATACCATAACCTTGTAACACAAAAAAACATGAACATAAGAACCAAAGGATATATAATAGGCGCCATTGCAGCAGCCACATACGGAACTAACCCTATATTTGCAATTCCTCTCTACAAAAACGGTATGGATACAAACAGTGTTCTGTTTTTCAGATACCTGCTGGCCATTCCTATAATTATCGTAATGATGAAAATGCGTGGCCGCACCTTTTCGCTCAAAAAGAAAGAAATCTTGCCAGTCATATCCATGGGTATAGTAATGAGCGTGTCTTCTCTCGCGCTTTTTGAAAGTTATAATTACATAGGAGCAGGCATAGCGTCCACCATTTTATTTGTTTACCCTATTCTCGTAGCTATTATAATGGCACTTTTATTCCATGAACGATTAGGCTGGCTCGGCTCAATCTGCATTGCGCTCGCAATAGGCGGTATATTCATGTTATATCAAACCGAAGACGGTACTACATTAAATATCAAGGGAGTCTTGTTTGTATTATTATCTGCTTCTTCATACGCCATTTATCTTGTGTACGTAAACCATTCAATCTTAAAGGACATGGCTACATTGAAACTTACTCTATATGTCCTAATATTTGGTTTGTTGGTTTACTTTTCAATTTCTAACTTTGGCAGAGAACTTTCCACTCCGTCGCATTGGTACATGTGGTTTAACCTCTTAGGTTTGGCGGTGTTGCCGACGGCAATTTCATTTTATTGCACTACACAAGCCATAATGTACATTGGCAGCACTCCTACCGCCATACTTGGCGCATTGGAACCTCTAACAGCAGTGCTTCTCGGTATCGTACTGTTGCAAGAGCCTATAACGTTCCGTATCATAACAGGAATGATAATGATAATAATGGGTGTTAGTATAATAATAACAGGTGGAAAATTATCTGTCATGCTGGTAAGGATACGCAAAATGTTTCCGGTAAAACTAAGAATAAAACGACATTAAACATATTTATTATTATGTACAGGTTAAAGTTGTTTGCTATTTTAATTATAACACAAGCATTTACGCAGGTATTTGCTACGGTAAACGTTATTTACAATCCCGAGGATTCCGTTGAAATAGAAAGGTGGCTTTCGGAAGCACCTTCGGGAAAAACACCCAACGAGCTTACCTTATATTTTGCAAACAAAATGATAGGCAGGCCTTATGTTGCCCATACATTGGAAAGGAGCGACAGCGAATGCCTCATAATTAACATGAAAGAACTCGATTGCACAACATTGGTTGAAAACTCCGCAGCAATGGCAATAACTGCCAAACAAGGGAAAAAACGTTTCTCTGACTACTGTGATGTGCTGCGCAGTTTGCGATACCGTAATGGCGAGATAACAGATTATTCGTCAAGGCTGCATTACTTCTCCGAATGGATTAAATACAATGAAGAAAAAGGACTTGTTGAAGACATTGGGAAAAAAGGTGCTTATCCATTTATCGCAAAACAAATTATAAAGGCTGACTTCATGTCTACAAATCCGCAATATTACAAGCAGCTTAAAAACGACACCGCTATGGTTGCCAAAATAAAGGAAGCAGAAATGCGCATAAGCGGAACGGCTGTCAACTATATACCTAAAAGTCTACTTAACAACGGGAAAGATTTATTGGGAGACATAAAAGACGGTGACATAATTGCCCTGATTACAAATAAGAAAGGATTAGAAATAAGTCACGTTGGAATCGCAGTCTGGAAAAATGGGAAACTGCATTTGCTTAATGCCTCAAGTCTAAAACACAAAGTTATTCTCGACACACAAACCTTATATGAATACCAGAAAACAAGAAAATCACAATTGGGAATCCGAGTAATCAGGGTATATTAACATTCTACTATAACGAATACGAATCTGGCTTACTTATCATCTGAATATAGGGGCAAAATCATTGGCTCTACATAAGACATTTGCCTTAGTATTGCTTTTTTGCGCTTTTTCAAATAATTTGATGGCTTTGAAGAATCGAAACGTAACGGATTAGGTAGCGACGCGGCAATCAAAGCACACTGTCCTTTAGTCAAATCGGCAGCAGTGGTATTAAAATGATTCTTGGCCACAGATTCCGCGCCATAGATGCCGTTACCCATTTCTATGCTGTTTAGATAAACCTCCATTATTCTGCGTTTGCCCCATACAAACTCTATAAGTACTGTAAAATAAACTTCGAACCCTTTTCTAAGCCAAGACGATTCAGGCCACAAGAAAACATTTTTAGCTGTTTGTTGGCTTATTGTGCTGCCGCCACGCTTTCTTACACCTTCCAGACGCTCTATTGCCGCATTTTTTATTTGCTTTAAGTCGAATCCATGATGTTCCATAAACAGCTGGTCTTCTGACGCGACAACTGCAACCGGCAAATTTTTGTTAATCTTATCAAGCGGAACCCATTTGTGCCTTAATTTCAGTTTTTCGCTTTTATTATGCTGCTGGGCCAAACGTATTATCATTAATGGAGTGACATACACAGGAACAAACTTATATAATAACACCATTCCGACGGATGAGGCAAAAAACACTATTACAATCCACAGTAATACGTGTTTTAAAATAACTTTCAACAAATACATAATTGCTTTATACATATAAACCGCCGATACAGCATGACTGAATCGGCGGTTTTTATTTTATATCTTACTTTATCAGTTAGCTGAAGCAGCCTGTGCTTCCTTAATCATCTGTTCGCTCGCATACATGTAGATTTCTACACGGCGGTTTTGCTGGCGACCAGCTTCTGTACTGTTGTCAGCTACAGGATTCTGTTCGCCGAATCCTGATGTCTTCTTTATTTGCTTGCCCGAAACACCGCATGATTTCAAATATGATTCTACTGCTTGTGCGCGTCTGCGTGAAAGGTCAAGATTTTTTTCAACACTTTCAGCTGCTGTACTGTTCTTCCAACCTTGATTATCAGTATAACCTTGTATGTCGACATCAACGTTCGTATTTACATTAAGTACGTTTTGAGCAAAATCATTCAAAGAACTTTTTGCTGCCGAACTTAACTCTGAAGAACTTGTAGCGAACAATATACCAGAGTCGAATGTACACTTAACAGCTTTAAAGCCATTGCTGTCGGTTATTTCTTCAACTTTGGCATTCTCAACGGTCTGAGCCTGCTTTTTCACTTTGTCCATATGGTTTCCTATAAGCACACCAGCACCGGCACCTACGGCTGTTCCAATTACAGCTCCTACAGCTGTATTTCCTGCTGCGTGGCCTATGAGCGCACCTAAAGCCGCACCGCCGGCGCCGCCTATAATTCCACCTTTAGCTTTGTTGTTCATGCTGGAACATCCGCCAAACACTAAAGCTAAACTTAATAACAATGATGTGATTTTCAGATTTTTCATTTCTTATAAGTTTAATGCATTAAACATTTTCTTATACATATATGCCATTATTCCGACAACAGTTTATTAAAAAGGCAAATCGTCAACGTTATCCTGTGCCTGTCCTATCGGGTCGTTCGGCATATTTTGCGGTGTCTGTGCAGGAGCAGCTGCAGCATATTGCGGAGCTTGATTCATAGCTGTATTGACTCCTGCTTGCACAGGTACAGCCCTCCATGCACGTATGTCGTTAAACCAACGGCCATTGAACTCGTGCGCGTCAATATCGAACGATACTGTATATTCTCCATTTACCTGTAGATTCATCTGCTCAAGCCGTTCTTTACCAAAAACGGTAAACACACATTTCTTGGGATATTGCTCATGCGTTTCAATAACAAAATCTTGTGTCATCCATGGGTTTCCTGTTGTTTTGGAAGTCCCTGTACGAGGTTCGGATGCAAAGATTATTTTTCCTGTAATGTCCATTTTTATGATTAGTTTGTTCTGTTTTTGGTGACAAAGTTACTAATTAATTTTCTGATTTATGATAAACGAGTTTTCAAGAATACATCTATCGTAATTCATAACATAAAAGACGGCATTTTATTACTAACTGTCATTTCGGATTATACTGTGTTTCTTACGTATTTATCAATCTTTCCATTCGGGTAAACGCCATGGCGAACGATAATCCGGGCATATCAGTTTGTCGGCCTCCTTGTTGTGAAAAGTGTGTTTGCCGTCATCATAAGTGAGCGATTCACCTATGCGTGCCGAGATATTTCCGAGATGCGCATATTTGGCACACAGGGAACCGTTCTGTATCGTGCAAGCCGTATTGAAAGAACGCGACCTGACACATGCCAGGAAATTATCCACATGTTTCTTATGGTCGTTGAAATCGGCTTTTCCTGTAAAGGCTTCGATTTTCTTTCCGTTGGGAATAACTTCCCACCCTTCGCGGTTTATTACAAGCGTTCCGTTCGTACCTTGGAAAGCCAAACCGTAATTCCTGTTGTAAGGCCCCATCTCGGCACCGGCATGATTGCTCCAGCGTATCTGGAAATCATTGAATTCGTATATTACCGACAGCGTGTCGAACGTTTCAGGAGCGTTTTCCGGGAAAGCCCACTTTCCTCCTGCAGCTAACACGCGTTTAGGCATGCCGCCAACATTCATACCCCACAGAGCCATGTCCAACAAATGCACTCCCCAATCGGTCAGCAAACCACCGCCATAATCCCAGAACATTCTCCAAGAGCCGTGAAAGCGCTGCGGGTTGAACGTCCTTTCAGGTGCAGGACCAAGCCACATGTCAAAATCCACTCCTTCGGGAACAGGTGTATCTGCTACCGGTTTTCCTAACGCGGCATAAGCAAAATTACCCCAAACGTCCACGCAGGAAATCTTGCCGAGTGTACCTCCGTCGATAAAACGCTTCATTTCAGCCCAATGTTCACCGCTGCGTTGTTGCTGTCCTACCTGAACAACTCTCCCGTAACGCTCTGCTGCTTTCACCATTGCGTCGCATTCGGCTATTGAATTGGCTATAGGCTTTTCCACGTACACATCTTTGCCGGCAGAACAAGCGTCCGTCATCTGCAGGCAGTGCCAATGGTCGGGAGTTCCGATTATGACAATATCTACATCTTGTCTATCCAACAGTTTCCTGTAATCGGTATATACCTCGGGTCGTTTGGAGCGTGATTTTTCTATCTCCGCCGCGCGGTTGCGCAAAATGTTTTGGTCTATATCGCACAAGGCCACGCAGTCAATCTCCGGATGTCGCATAAAATCAGACAAGTCAGACCAACCCATGTTACGGCAACCTATCAAAGCTACGCGGATTTTATCGTTTGCACCTACTTTTCGGGCTGCAGCTTCATACGGAGCAAACAGTGAATGCATTACTCCCGCTGCCAAAACAGCAGAAGACTTCTTCAAAAATGAACGTCTAGTCAACATATTCTTTATGGTATTAAGATTTAATTTTGTTTTTTCGCCTGCAAAATATCATATAATTATCAGACTAACAAATTTAAGAAGTTCTGAAAAATAATCAAATACATTTTCTACTAAATCTATAATATTGCACATATCCAGATTTACTAACTTGTACTAACTAATTATACATCCTTTGCAAGAGTTGTAGTGATGTAATAAGAGCTTATCTATAAATATTCTTTCACGTTGCAGAAATTATTCATTTTGAGCCTTACGAACAAAATTTTTGTCGACAAAATGCTTATTGATTTTCAATAGTTTACACAGACGTCTTTTGGGGCAAAAAATATGTCCGAGATATTTTGAAATACATCGGACATATTTTCTGTTTTCTCACACCTTGTTCTGAATATTCATTCATGCACGGCATTTATGTTTTTTACAAGACAGGAATTTGGCTTACGGTTAACCGAAAAAATGTATCTTTGCTACTAATTATTGCTACACGGAATATTTCGTAAAACCACGTATATGCATAAGCAGCAATACCCAAGTATCTACACAATAAAATCAATAAATAAAATGAAAACATTATTGGCCATTATTTTCCTCTCTGCATTGCCGACAATCGCGTTTGCACAAAACAAAAACAGCATTGTGTTTCAAGATAACGGCAAGCCCGTCCCTGTGGCAGACCCATGTGTTTACGAGGATAACGGTGTTTATTACCTCACAGGAACAACAGGTACTACAGACGGAAAGCACGGTTTCGATTACTACTACTCTAAAGACTTGCGCACATGGACTTACGGCGGCCCCCTTTTCAGGGTTGGTGAAAACCATCCGGGCGTAGACTGCTTCTGGGCTCCCGAAGTAAGAAAATACAACGGCAAATTCTATATGACATACAGTTGCTACAGCAACGAGCATAAGGGATTGGTGACATGTATAGCCGTAAGCGATTATCCCGACAAAGGATTCAAGGACTTATACGTTCCATGGTTCGCGCCCAAATACACAGCTATCGATTGCGACATCTTCATTGACGACGACGGAACTCCTTATTTATATTATAGTAAGAACACCATGCTTTCCGATACTATCGGGGTGGGCGAAATATACGGCGTAAAGCTCAAAAAAGATTTGTCTGGTTTCGTGGGTGACCCGGTGCTTATATCCCAGGCTTCGCAAAAATGGGAAAAGGTTAATTGGAAAAAGAACCGCTGCAACGAAGGGCCTTGGGTTATAAAGCACAACGGCGAATACGTCATGACATACTCGGCCAACGACACAGGATTCGAATATTACGGCATAGGTGTACAGACAGCAAAATCGCCACTGGGAAAATGGAAAAAGTACAAAGACAATCCTTTGATGACTACAGATTTAAGCAAAGGAATCTCGTCACCCGGACATAATTCTATTGTAACATCAAAAGACGGCAAGATGTACATCGTTTACCACCGCCACGCAGACCCAAACTGTAAAAAGCCAAACTGGGACAGAGTTGTTTGCATTGACGAGATTTATTTTGACAAGAACGGAAAACTAAGGATAAAAGAATAATACTAATCAACAATGATTGACAGGGAAACAGTGCAGAGAATAATGGATTCGGCAAACATCGTCGATGTTGTGTCGGAATTCGTTACCTTAAAACGCGCCGGTGTAAACTATAGGGGGCTATGCCCCTTTCACGACGAAAAGACCCCGTCGTTCTACGTGTCGCCGGCACGCGGCATTTGCAAATGTTTTTCCTGCGGAAAAGGAGGTAACGTGGTGCATTTCCTGATGGAACACGAGCAGTTCACTTACCCCGAAGCGTTAAGATGGCTGGCGAATAAATACAATATAGAAATTCGCGAAACAGAACAGACCGAAGAAGAACGACAGGCCGAAAACGTAAGAGAAAGCATGTTCGTCTTAAATGAATGGGCGGCCAAGTATTTTCAGAATATACTTCACAACCATGCCGACGGCGTAGCCATAGGAATGACGTATTTCAGAAGCAGGGGCTTTCGCGACGACACGATAAGGACATTCGGCCTGGGGTTCTGCCCCAAAGAACGCACTGCCCTTTCGGAAGCTGCCCGTAGTCAAGGATTCAAGGATGAATACCTTGAAAAGACAGGACTATGTTACAAACGCGATGATGGAAAAATGATTGACCGTTTTTCCGGCCGCGTAATATTTCCCGTGCATACAGTAAGCGGTAAAATAGTAGCGTTTGGTGGTCGCGTGTTGAAAACCGATGAGAAGACTGCCAAATATGTAAACTCTCCCGAGTCTGAAATCTACAATAAACGTAACGAACTTTACGGATTATATATAGCAAAGCACTCTATCGTAAAAGAAGACCGTTGCTTTTTGGTTGAAGGCTACACGGACGTAATCTCCATGCATCAATCCGGCATAGAGAATGTGGTTGCTTCCTCGGGAACAGCCCTTACACCGGGACAAATCCGTATGATTCACCGGTTCACCAACAACATGACTGTGCTTTACGACGGCGACGCAGCAGGTATCAAGGCTTCTATCCGGGGAATTGACATGTTATTGGAGGAAGGTATGAATATCAAAGTCTGTCTTCTTCCCGATGGGGACGACCCGGACTCTTTTGCCCGCAAGCACAACTCAACGGAATTTCAGACTTTTATCTCGGAACATGAAACGGACTTTATCCGCTTCAAAACGAACTTGCTACTGGAGGATGCAGGAAAAGATCCCATCAAGCGTGCGGAACTGATTGGTAATCTGGTGCAAAGTATTTCTGTCATCCCTGAAGCAATTGTCAGAGACGTCTATATCAAAGAATGCGCGCAGCTACTTCATGTAGAAGATAAGCTGCTAGTATCAGAAGTTGCCAAAAGACGGGAAACTCAAGCAGAGAAGCGAGCTGAACAAACGGAACGGGAACGCCGGATGGCTGAAAGAACAGCTACAATGTCTCAAGGGACACCGCCTGAAAATGCTCCGATGCCCAACGGAGATATTCCGTTGCCTCCTGAAATAGATAACGGATATACAGAGGTTCCTCCCGCTCTGCAGGAAGACAACTATGCATCTTTTATCCCCCAGGAAGGAAAGGAAGGACAAGAATTCTACAAATTCGAACGGCTGATATTACAGGCAGTAGTTCGTTATGGAGAAAAAATCATGTGTAACCTGACTGATGAAGAAGGAAACGAGATTCCGGTAACCGTTATAGAATATGTGATTAATGATTTGAAAGAAGATGAGTTAGCTTTTCATAATCCGTTGCACCGCCAAATGTTATCGGAAGCTGCTGCACACATGCACGATTCCAACTTCATTGCCGAACGTTATTTCCTGGCACATCCTGATCCGGTAATCAGTAAATTGAGTGTGGATTTGATTAATGTGCGGTATCAGCTTAGTAAATACCACTCCAAATCCCAAAAGATCGTAACGGATGAAGAGCGTCTCTATGAAATGGTTCCGATGTTAATGATTAACTTCAAGTATGCAATCGTAACAGAGGAATTGAAGCACATGCTTTATGCCCTCCAAGATCCTGCTCTTGCCCATGATAATGAGAAATGCGACTCACTTATGCAACGCTATAATGAGTTGAGAACCGTACAAAGCATCATGGCAAAACGACTGGGTGACAGGGTTGTTCTGCGATGATTCCTCATCGGTGCCGAGAGATGTCTTCATCGGTGCAACCCCCTCTTCATCGGTACCGAAGCCTGTCTTCCCCGATACCGAAACCCAATAGCGTTTCTTACCAGGTTTTCTCTACAAAGTCCCGTGTTGAATCAGATTCATAAACTCTTCACGAGTCTTTGCCTGATTGAAAGCTCCGGTAAAGTCAGAAGTAGTAGTAATAGAGTTTTGTTTTTCTACACCACGCATCTGCATACACATGTGTTTGGCTTCCACCACCACCATTACTCCCAGTGGATTCAGCGTTTCCTGAATGCAC
>ERZ780148.2399-NODE-2399-length-10901-cov-3.707819_pt1 | contig 10901 bp, 9 predicted proteins | sample MGYA00510984_ERZ780148 | MGnify/ENA primary metagenome ERZ780148 (study PRJEB29588, sample SAMEA2160902) | human gut metagenome | biome: human gut; feature: human-associated habitat; material: faeces | place: Denmark | collected 2008/2010 ...
AAAATGATATAAATCAAATCTTATTACGAAAGTGGGATAAAAAGAAGTTTGTTTATTCGAATAATAGAATATCATTTGAAATATATTTAGATGATATCTTATATCTTTATAGAGATACAGTTGAAAGAAAAGTGGCAATTAAAACTGTTAAGGGTAACATTTTCTATGTTAATAAAAATATTAATCAAATTATAGAAGATTTAGATGAAAGATTTCTTCAAGTACATAGATCTTGTATTGTTAATAAGGATAAAGTAAACGTTTATAATTGGGCAAAAGGATATTTTATGTTGGATACTGGAGAGAAGGTTAATATGTTATCAAAAGCATATAAACAATAGTATGAATGTCTTTTTATTAAATTATTTTGCTATCCTATTAACTGAGTTTGTTAGGATAAAGTTGTTTACAGAAGTTAGTTTTTTAAAACCAAAATATAATGCAATAAAACTTATGTTGTTAGTAGTTTTTATGTTTCTGTACACGATAATTTCTTTATATACTAATTCTATACTTAGATTTATTCTTTTGAATGCTAGCACGATTGTTTTTTATAAAACATTATTTTCAGCAAAAATAAAAGATATCTTTTATTATATATGCGTAATTTATATTCTGACTGAGATTTTGTCTTTACCTGTAGAATTTTTATCAAAATGTTTAGTTGACCAATCATATGATGATATTTTACTTTTTAAATATGTTAAGCTATATGTTATATTTTTACATACTATAGTGTTAGTTATTCTCTTGGGACGTAAAAATTTGATAAATTCAATCCAAATAATTCACGTTTATTCGATGAAGCATTACAAATTTTTCTTACGAATTATTGAAACTTATTGCTTTATAACATTTTTTCACGTTTTACTTTATAAATGTGATTATGATATTATAGTAATTTTTTATACTATATATTTACTTGCTCTTACATTTCATCTTGTCCTAGTTGCTGTATATTATTTGGCTAAAATCAATACTGATTATGTTTCTATGGAAAAATATAATGCTTTGTGTGATAAATATAATGATGAAAGTAAAGAATATAGAGATATGCGTCATAATCTATTGAATGATTTGTTAGCAATAAAAACAAGTAAGTTTAATGATGAAGTAATTGATAGAATGGTAAGAAAATATAAAAAGAATTATCAAATAGATAATGATTTAAAAACTAATGAGTTTGGAATAAATGGAATTCTTGATATTAAAATGAAAAATGCAGAGATGTTAGGTGTGAAAATCGCATATAATAAAACTTTAAATGATTTAACTAAATTTTATGAAAAAATTGATTATTTAAGATTATGTGAAGCTATTGGGATTGTTATGGATAATGCTATAGAAGCTGCTATGGATTTAGATGAAAAAATTGTATATGTAGATATAGATACTGATAAGGGATTTCATATAAAAGTTATTAATAAATTTTTAAATGCTGTGGATATTGATAAAATGTTTATTAATAATTATTCTACTAAAAAAAGAAGTAGTGGTTTAGGGTTGAATTATTTATATGGATTAAAAAGCAAAGGAATATATACTAAGATAAATATTGTTGATGATACTTTTGTTGTTAGTATTGATGTCTGAAATAGCGATTTTTATGTCTAAAGTTCTATAAAAATAAGAATAAATTTCAATTTAGAATAAAAAAATAATTATTCGACACAAAATGACAAAATATTTAAGTTTTGTATTTTATAATGCTTGTGTAATTAAGAAGGAAGAAGGTGTAGATGTGACTGGAAAAGTAAAGTGGTTCAATAATGAAAAAGGTTATGGATTTATTGAATGTGATAACCTTGATGATATATTTGTTCATTATTCAGCAATTAATAAAGAAGGTTATAAAACTTTAAAAGAAGGGTCTTTAGTAAATTTCAAATTAGTTGAAACAGCAAAAGGACTACAAGCTCTTGAAGTAACAGATGAAGTTATGACAACAGCATAGAATTTTCTTCAAAATTTCAAAATACTTTGCTATAATTAATATAGGAAGGTGATACTATGAATATTAATATTCGTGGCGATAAAATTGAAGTTACAGATTCAATTAAAAACTATGTAAAGGAGAAATTAGCTCGTCTAGATAAATATTTTGATGAACCAAATAGAATAGACGCTCATGTATTAATTCGTGTAAAAAATAACGAAGAAATTATTGAAGTTACTATTCCAACATCTAAATATACATTAAGAGCTGAAGAAAAAAATGCTGATTTGTATGCTGCAATTGATTTAGTTGTAGACGTATTAGAAAGACAAATTAGAAAAAATAAGACTAAATTAAATAAACATAGAAGTGATGATTTAATGGGTTTTGCTTTTGTAGAATCAGATGAAGAGGAGATAAATGAATCAATAGTTAAAAGAAAAAATATTGATACAAAACCTATGTCTGAGGAAGAAGCTATTCTACAAATGGAACTTTTAGGACATGATTTCTTTGTATTTAAAAATGTTGATGAAGAGTGTATTTCTGTTTTATATAAACGTAAAGACGGAAATTACGGTATCATTAATAGCAAATAGTTAGATTTCAGGAGCGGATTTATCGCTTCTTTTTGTTTGCTTAAAAAAAGTTTTATGCTATAATTATATAGAGAGTGAAAGTTTGGGGATGAAAAATAACAATTTGGTGTTATTTTTATTTGTTTTTAAACGTTTTAATGATAAAATATATTATTAATGGAGGGTATTTAAATGGGATTATTAAGAAGTTTAGTAGATACTGAATATAAAGAATTAAAAAAGTTTAGACGTATTGCTGATAAAATCGTTGCATTAGAAGATGAATATTCTAAAAAGAATGATGAAGAATTAGCCAATATGACAAATGTTTTAAAGGAAATGCTAGAAAATGGTAAGACAATAAATGATGAAGAAGTTATAGTACCAGCATTTGCTACAGTAAGAGAAGCGGCATATCGTAAGATTGGTGAAAAACCTTACTATGTTCAATTACTTGGTGGTTTAGCACTTCATTATGGTAATATTGCTGAAATGAAAACTGGTGAAGGTAAAACTTTAACAACAATTTTACCAGCATATTTAAATGCATTAACTGGTAAAGGTGTACATGTTGTAACTGTTAATGAATACTTAACAAGCAGAAACGCTGAATGGATGGGTCCAATATATAATTTCTTAGGCTTAACTGTTGGAGTAAATTTAAGAGAATTAAGCCCACAACAAAAACAAGAGGTTTATAATTGTGATATCACTTATTCAACTAATAATGAGATCGGTTTTGACTATTTAAGAGATAATATGGTAGTTAGAGCTGAAGACAGATGTATGAGAAAACTTAACTATGTTATTCTAGATGAAGTTGACTCAATTTTAATCGACGAAGCAAGAACTCCTTTAATTATCAGTGGAGGAAAAGTTAATTCAGCTAATCTTTATGTTGAAGCTGATAAAGCTGTTAAAAAGTTGGCTGAAGAAGAAGATTATACTGTTGATCAAAAAACTAAAAGTGTTATTTTAACAGAAGCTGGATCTAAAAAGGTTGAAAAATACTTTAAAATAAAAAATCTTTATGATGTTGATAATTCAGCACTTGTACATCATATAAATCAAGCTTTAAAAGCAAATTATGGAATGAAGATAGATGTTGATTATGTTGTTGATGGAGAACAAAATGTTGTAATCGTTGATCAATTTACTGGAAGACTTATGACTGGTAGACAATTTTCAGATGGTCTACATCAAGCAATTGAAGCTAAAGAAGGAGTTAAGATTAATGAAGAAACTCGTACAATGGCTACAATTACATTCCAAAATTTATTTAGAATGTATGCTAAGATTTCAGGTATGACAGGAACTGCAAAAACAGAAGAAGAAGAATTTAGAGATATCTATAACATGTATGTTATTGAAATACCTACTAATAGACCTTGCATAAGAAAAGATATGGCTGACTTAATGTATGCAACTGAAGCAGGTAAATATAAAGCTATAGTTGAATTTATTAAAGAGGTTCATGAAACTCATCAACCAATTCTAGTTGGTACTATTTCAGTAGAATCAAACGAAAAATTATCTGCTATGTTAAATAAAGCACATATTAAACATGAAGTTTTAAATGCTAAGAACCATGCAAGAGAAGCTGAAATTATTGCTAAAGCTGGCGAAAAGGATGCAGTTACAATTGCTACAAATATGGCTGGTCGTGGAACAGATATTAAGTTAGGCGAAGGTGTAGCTGAACTTGGAGGTTTATGTGTAATTGGAACAGAAAGACATGAATCTCGTCGTATCGATAACCAATTAAGAGGTCGTGCTGGACGTCAAGGAGATCCAGGTTATTCTCAATTCTTTATATCTTTTGAAGATGAATTAATGAGAAGATTTGGTGCCGATAAAGTTAAGGGTATGGTAGCTGCTTTAGGTTTAGACGATATGGAACAAGTAAGAAGCAAGATGTTTAGTAAATCAGTTGAGTCTGCTCAAAAGAAGGTAGAAGGAAACAACTACGATTCACGTAAAAATTTACTAGATTACGATAATATCGTTTCTGAACAAAGAAAAATTATTTACGAAAGAAGAAATGAAATTCTTGATTCAGAAAATATTCATTCTATTATTAAAGACATTATCAATGATCATATTGATATGGTAATTGATTCTCATATTGAACCAGAAGGATATTTAACTGATAAAGATTTGGAAGACATAATTGAATATGTAAATACATTTATTAAGAAAGATAAGTTAAAATTAGAAGAACTATCTGGTAAGAGTGAAGATGATGTATTTGAAATCATCAGTGCTAGAGTATTGGATACTTATGAAGAAAAAATTTCTATTATTCCAGAAGAAATAGTTAATGATTTTGAAAAACACATTTCACTTCGTGTAATTGATGAAGCATGGGTTAAACATATTGCTGATATGGATCATTTAAGAGAAGGTATTGGCCTTCGTGGATATGGTCAAAATAATCCTTTACAAGCTTACGCTTTAGAAGGTTATGAAATGTTTGAAAGAATGCAAGATAATATCGATGCATCAATTACAACTTTCTTACTTCGTATGGAAATTAAACAAAATTTCACTGCTAAACCAATGCAAGGAAACGCTAATGACGGAAAAGAAAAAGTAAAGACTACTATCAAGAATGATAAAAAGATTGGTAGAAATGACTTGTGTCCTTGTGGTTCGGGAAAAAAATACAAACAATGCTGTGGAAAGTAGTATAAAATAATGAAGTATTTGAAACACAAAAGTTATTAGTTAGTTTAGTTTTCAGAAGTTGATATTAAAAAGATTAAAAATATGTGGTAAAGAAGGTGTGAACAATAACTATATTTGTTGACACCTTTTAAATTTAATAGGTGATTTCTAATGAATGAAAACAATAATATAGTAATATATCAATTAGATGATGGTAAAACAAAAATAGATGTAAAACTTAAAGATGAAACAGTATGGTTATCTCAACAACAAATGGCTGAACTTTTCTCTACTTCAAGAACTAATGTAGTTGAACATATAAATAATATATATGAAGAGGAAGAACTAGATAAAAGTTCAACATGTCAAAATTTCCGACAAGTTCGAAGAGAAGGAAATAGAATGGTTAATAGAGAAATTCCATATTATAATTTGGATATGATTATTTCTTTAGGATATAGGATAAAATCAAAAGTTGCTACTAATTTTAGAAGGTGGGCGACTGAAAGAATAAAAGAATATATGATTAAAGGTTTCACTATGGACGATGAAAGACTTAAAGGAAATGGTGGCGGTAATTATTGGAAAGAATTACTTGCTAGAATCAAAGATATTAGGTCATCAGAAAAAGTATTATATAGACAAGTTCTTGATTTATATGCTACTGCTGTAGATTATGATCCTAAAGATAGTAAATCTATTGAATTCTTTAAAATTGTACAAAACAAACTTCATTACGCCGCTCATGGACATACGGCATCTGAAGTAATATATGAACGAGCAGATTCTGATAAACCTTTTATGGGACTTACAACATTTAGTGGTGATTTGCCAATAATGAGTGATGTTGTAATTGCCAAAAATTATTTAACTGAAGAAGAACTGAAAATTTTAAATAATTTAGTATCTGGATATTTTGATTTTGCTGAAATACAAGCGATTAGACATAATCCGATGCATATGGATGATTATATTAAACAGTTAGACACAATCCTTTCTAGTACTGGAGAAAAGCTACTTGTTGGTGCAGGTACAATTAGTCATGGCGAAGCAATAGAAAAAGCAAAATATGAATATAAGAAATATCAAGTAAAAACAATAAGTCCAGTAGAAAAAGAGTATTTGGAAACCCTAAAAGCAATAAGTAATAAAATTAGTGATAAAACAAAGAAAGAATAGAGTGTATTATGCAGATATACTCTATTTTTATATGTATATTAAAAACTATAAACTTAAAAGAGTAAACGAATTATGGTTGATAATATAAATGTTACCTATAAATTTCATATTTTATGATAAAACTTTGACGGAAATGTCGGATGATTAAGTAAAAAATAAAAACGATGGACATACATCTGCAACTGATTTATTTGCTAATTGATGTCAGGATATTTACTTAAGACAAAATGTAAAACAATTATTGCTATTATAAAAATATTGATGATAAATTTATAATATAAGTCGTTTTGAAATTATGATATAATGAATTTAGAAAACAAATGAAAAGCGTGTGCAATTTGTGTACAAACGCAGTTAACTACTTATAATGCTATATGTACTATCCATCTAAATATTGGTTAACTTGTTGATTAAGAAGAAAATATAAGAACTATTGCAGAAAATAATTTTTTCGCAGGGTGTTTTATTAGCAATATAAGTAAAATAATATTGGAGATTGTAATTATGGAGTTAAAGGAAAGAATAGATAATATTTTATGCTTAGAGCAGTTTAAGAATTTAGATACAGAACAAAAACAAACTGTAAGAGAATGTATTTTTGCAAATTGTTTAATATTATCTCCTGAAAATGTTGATAAATATTTAAATATTATAAAAAGACATTTAATAGCTATAGTTGATCTTGGTGAAGAAACATATGAGAAAAATAATACCGTTTATAATGGGATTGTAGAAACTAGTGTAGGTGCACCAATTGATGAAGATGGAATGATATTTTCTTTATATTATACATTAAGATATAAAGAGTTTAGTACTCCATTTGGAAGATTAACTAAATCATCGTTACATGAATTTGGTCATTTAGTAGTAAAAAAAGAAAATGTTAATTTGATGGACGGTAGACCAGCAGCTAATGGAGATATTGAATTGGATTTTGGTGGATTGGTTATTAATAAATCATTAAAGTCGGATTATGGTCATATGCTTAGTGAAATTATTAACGAATTAACTAATTTTTTAGCGTTTAAATCTTATTTGTCTTATCAGGAACCAAATAAGAAATCTGAGGGAAAAATGAGATTATTTGCTAAACAACAAGGATTTCAGGTTGATGAAGAGTTGTTGCATCATTTGAAAATTCTTACAGATGACTTTTTTGAATTATATTCTGAATATTCTTTAGCGAATGATGTTTTACCTGAAGGAACTAAAAATATGTTTAATCCTTTATATGTGAAATATACTCCCTTAGTGCGAGTAATTTTGAGATCATTTCAAAATCCTTGTTGTTCATATAAAGATTTAAAACAAGCTTTTGAAGATGGAAAAGGACTGGATGCATTAAAAAATGGTGTTCCAATAAATGATTTATTATATGGTTATTATAATTCGTCTTTTTATGTAAAAGATTTGTTTGATAAAACTTTGGGTAAAGAAGATAGTTGGGAAACTTTTTGCATAATGTTAGATTCTCAAATGATGAAAGATGCAATTGATATTGATTTTGTTAGTAATACTTTAAAAGTTTTTAATGAATTTTATTCAAATAGACTTTTACAGACAGTTCGTGAAGGAAAAATCTCTCAAGACCAAATGAAACTTGATTTAGATGATTTTTCTAAAATCATGGCTAAATGTCAAGAACATTATGGTAGTGAAAGAAAATTATCTAATAAGTAATATATTTTACTTTAGAGTATTAAAAAAATTTTACTTTTAATAGCTTAAGTCTCAAAAAGACTTAAGAAAAAATATTGGTTATTGATATGAATGGTCGAGATATATGAAAATAATTGAATATGAAGATAAATATTTAGAAGATGTTAAAGAACTATTAGTTCAACTTGAAGAGTATATTGTTTCTATTGATAAGGATTGTTTAGATCAAGTTCATTCGGATTATAGAGAAAAAATGGCGTGTATAGATTTAAAAGATGTAAATGATAGTAATGGCAAATGTTATTTAGCTGTTGAAAATGATAACGTACTTGGATTAATTATGGGATATATACCAGCATATGATGAGTTTGATTATTTAGATTATAAGTGTCCCAAAAGAGGCAAAATATCTGAATTAATAGTTACATCTAAAATAAGAAGTAAAGGTGTAGGACAAGTTTTAATAGATAGAATGGAACAGTATTTTAAAAGTAAAGGTTGTGAATATGTTTTAGTTGATGTATTTGCATATAATGAAAACGCGATTAAATTTTATGGAAAAAAAGGGTATCATCCTAGAATGTTTACTAATATAAAAAAGATAAAATAGGAGTTATATATTATTAATTTTTTGTAATGAATTATGTTTTTATAACCATTTTTCTATTATTAATTAAACGTATGTTATACTATGTTTAAATAATGTTTATAGAAAAATATTAAAGCTGGAGGCTATATGAACTATTTGATACTTGTTAATAAAACTAATTTATTTGAGGAGAGTATGCTAGGTGAAATTGTTTTAGCTGGTAAAGACTTTCATATGAAAGATGTATATTTAGAAAAAAACACATGTGCAGCAGTTTTAAAAATGCTTAATGATGTTAATGCTATATCTGGATTTAATAAAGTAATTTTGGATTCTGGTTATCGTTCGCTAGAGTATCAACAACAAGTTTTTGATTATTATGTTGATAGAAATGGGTTAGATGAAGCTAAAAAGAGAGTTGCTTTAGTAGGCACAAGTGAACATCATACTGGTTTAGCAGTTGATTTTGCTTTAAATGTAAATGGAGAATATCTTGATGAATTAAGTGGTAATGAACAAGAACTTATATGGCTAGCTGATAAAGCTTATAAATATGGATTTATTCTAAGATATCCAAAGGGCAAAGAAAGCATTACAGGTTATAATTATGAACCTTGGCATTTTAGATATGTTGGTAGTAAAGAAATGCCTTAGATTTAAAAAATAGAAATCTTACTTTAGAAGAGTATTTAGATGGCAATTTAAATTAGAAATATTGTTTTAAAATGAAATTTTTATGTATTATAAAATAACATTTGTTATGTTTATTTGACAATGATGTTATTATATAATAAAATAACAATTGATATTTTATTGAAAGAAGTGATTATATGGCAAGAAAAGTGGAATATGATAAGGAAATGTTTTTGATTAAAGCAAAGGATTATATTAATGAATTTGGTATAGAGTTATTAAATTCAAGAGATTTATGTAAATATATAGGTTGTTCTACTCAACCATTGTTTAGAAATTTTAATAACATGGATAATTTTAAAATTGAATTGAAAAAATATCTTCATGATTATTATGATTTATATATTGATAAAATCATTGATAAAAATGATTATCTTTATACAATAAGTTATGCATATGCTAGTTTTGCCTATAATGAATCGAAAATATTTAAAGCATTATTTATGTCTGAGTTAGCAGGATCAAGAACAATTGATGAAGTATTATCATCAAGTTGGAATGTTGAAACTATAACATCTATTCCTGAACAATATTCTTTAACATTAGAACAAGCAAAAACGTTATATCGTGATGTTAGATTTTATACTCATGGTTTATCTTGTCAAATCGCTTGTAAAAGTATTGTTGTTACAGATGAAGAAATGAAAAGTCTAATAAGAACTTTAATAGACAATTTAGAAATGGTGATAAAATGAAACAAACTTTTAGAAATATTAAAACTGTTTATAAATACGGAAAAGAATATAAAAGTTGCTTAATATATGAAACAATTGGATCACTTTTTGGTATTTTTATTGGTATTGCGTTACCGATTCTACTTGCTAATCAACTTGTATATTTAACAGATAATAATTGGATTCAATTAATAGTTATGAGTTTAGTTGTTTTAATATTAGTATTGATAAATGCCCTTAAAACTGTGTTGATAAGAAAAAACACTCAAAAGTTTACTGTTGGAGTTACAGAAAAACTACAAAAATCTTTAAGCAGTGAAATATTAAAAGTTTCTCAAACAGATTTGGATAATAATTCAAGTGGTGTTTTTGTTCAAAGAATGACAAGAGACACTGATGAACTTGCAAATATGTTTACTGTAGGTTATGGAAGATTAGTTGGAATTATTTCAAGTATAGGAACATTTATTTCAATATTTATTATTAACAAGTATGTATTTATCTTTTATTTATCAGTTTCAGTTATTTTAACTATGCTACATTTATCAAAGTCTAGAAAAATAAATAAGCTTGATAAAGAAAAAAGAAAGCAACAGGAAAAAGTAACTGGATTAACAAGTGAATTAGTTAGAGGTGCTAGAGATGTCAAGATGTTAAATGCTAAAAGCGGTTTTGTTAATATGTTGAATGAAAATATTCAAGAAGAAAACAAAAAGTATTTAGATATGCGTAATGTTGATATCTCCTATAACTTTATTATTGAATGTTTAAAAGAACTGTTTCAATTTGCTTTAATTATATTATTTATATACTTAATAAGTTATGAAAATCTATCTGTTGCTATGAGTGTTGCATTATTTTCTTATAGAGAAAGAGTTATGCAAAGTTTTATGGCTAGTATATCCGAGTTGTTAGAAGAAGCCAAT
>ERZ780148.2401-NODE-2401-length-10892-cov-3.376765_pt1 | contig 10892 bp, 8 predicted proteins | sample MGYA00510984_ERZ780148 | MGnify/ENA primary metagenome ERZ780148 (study PRJEB29588, sample SAMEA2160902) | human gut metagenome | biome: human gut; feature: human-associated habitat; material: faeces | place: Denmark | collected 2008/2010 ...
AATCGACCACGGCGGCGGGCTGGAAACACTGTACGCCCACTGCTCGTCCATCTGCGTTGCCACCGGCCAGCAGGTGCAGGCCGGGCAAGTTATCGGCTATGTCGGACACACTGGGCGGGTTACGGGCAACCACCTACATCTGGAAGTAAGAATCGACAGCAACCGTGTGGATGCAATGCAATATTTTACACTATAAAATTCAAGAGAGTCTTTGACAGATCGCTTTTTTGGTATAAAGCAATTAATACTTGTATTACAGTTATTCCATTTAGGATTATAGCTATTAACTCTGCTAATATATTGTCTCTGCTCAGTGTAACCCATGAAACCGCTGCATAAATTACCGCCAACGCAATGGAAAGCTTTTGACTCCCCTTTTTCCCTTTACGAAATGGCGCAATATCAACTCTTGAGCAATCATACCCTAGTAAACTCAGTAGCTTTAATATAAATCTCTTTAAATTCAGTTTTTCTTTTTTCTTTCTCCCATATCCTAATACCTTAACTTATTCTTGTATTTTAAACTTATACCACAAATATACGGCATTGCTATATTCCACATTATCAAGAAAAGCAGAAAGATACCACACAATCCTAGTGGTATCTTTCTGCTTAACATCACCTCGGTAGGATTTACAGTACCCACTGTCTTAGGTCAACCGTCACATCAAGTGTAACTATATAGTTTTTTATTATAGTACCGCATTTTAACTCGAATGTCAATTTTTATTTTGCGGCTATTATGCCACTTACGAATATCTTTTCAAATGCCGTGCCTCTTATGCTTTAATTGCAGTGATTAGTCAAGGTGAAAATCACTGCAACACTGACAGTGAAGTGTCGCAAATATAAGCATAACTGCTATAATAAGAATTTGTACGGATGACCTTTATCATTAAAACATTGCCACCATTTACGCTGACACTAATTGGGCGAACATGTTCATCTCGTACAACATCGTCAACTCGCCCAACAAGAACATCATCAAGGTAGATTTCCACGCTCATATTTGCATCACGATTTGTATCTTCCGATGTAACAATATTTGCCGAAAAGGTATCATATTGTCCGTCCAACTTGAACTTGGCCCATGCGGTGTCGGAAGCGTCAAAACGATACGATACGCTGTGAGTGGTTCCATACAAATCTTTAACAGAGGGAACCTGCTCACAATGAACACTGTCCAGACATTCCAAATTATCTAGGCGCTTAGAAATATCTCTCTTTAATCCGCCTTGCTCGATTACGCTATTGATTTCGTCTGAGGAATATGTATTTAATAGTGTTCCCTTAAGTATTTGAATTTGATTTTTCAAGTCGTCATTTTCGTTTTGCAGGCTTTGGACTTGTCCCTGCAACGTTGATTGATTTGCCTGATACTGACTATTCTCGTCAAGAACCTTTCTGTATGCGGAAATTAGCTCATCAGTTGAGTCTGTTAAATCAGTGCCGGCAGATACATAGCTGCCAGTTTCCCCCTAAAATTTGGATGACATTTCCATTTACTGTTTGGGATATGTTCTGCACATTATGAAGTTGAAAAGCGCTTCCACCTGCTACAATAGCGGAAATGGCGGTAACTACTGCACAAATAATTTTGGTGCGGTTTTTCTCTTTCGTAATCATTTTACACTTTTCCTTTCTAGTTGAGCAGGTAAATCGTTCTAATTGTGTATTCTCCAGAAGCTCTTGTAGGCTAAACACGAGAGCTTCCTTTAAGGAAGCAAGGGAGAGTCAACTCTAAAATAATCGCTAATATAGATGATATACTTTATGTGACTTTCAAAATGTATTTCACCCATTTGTCGGGCATCGCGCATTATCCTGAAAGCGCATACCCCCGTCCCATTACGGTTTTCAAATCATCCGGGTCTAGATCCAGTTTCTTCCGCAGCTTTGCGATATGCACATCAACCGTTCGCGTCTGAATCGGCACTGTGATATGCCATGCAGATGCTAGTAGAAAGTTTCGGGAGCAGATGTGCCCAGAATGGTCGAGCAGCGTAATGAATAGTTGATATTCTGTGGTCGTCAGGTGAATGCGGCAGCCTTGCCTTTGAACGGAGAAATCGCTTTCATCGATCCCATCTTATAAGTTTAACGTCGCGTGGTTGTCATACGGGCACAAGGAGCGTTTCCCTTTTGTCTTAACGGAAGAACCCCAACTCAAACAAGCAGCCACAGCGAACACCAGACTCCCGCAGGTAAACACAACCACCTGTGCTGCTTCGCCTTTTAATTGCACATCCCGTGCAGTTGGGCACAAGGCAAACCATTCCGTCAACCGGTCACCTGCGGCAGACAAAAGCGAATGCCACGCCGCCATACTTCCCCATTGATTGGGAATCATCCATCCGGGCAGCGAAGCCAAACAGGTCGGAAGTAAGCAAACAAGCAGCAGTGCAATCCCGAACCCTATAACTTCTCTCAGAGATTTATTGCGGAATAAGCGAAGCAGACGACAACCGGCGCAAAGCAGAAGAAGCAATTCGGGTATTCCAATCAACGCTGACAGAACCCAGGCGAGGGCGGCATCATATAGGATTTGGTCCGGTTGAGCCAGACCGGCGGCAGCCAAAAGCTGCTGAACGCTTTGGCCCGGATTATCTCTAGAAACATGGGTCAATTCAAGAAGTTGGAATGCAGCGGTGGTTTCAACACCATAAAGGATCTGCTCTGTTTCCGATACAAAGACACCGCACACCCGGTAAGTCCGGGCATCCTCTGTATCCGGGTCCAGCGTAAGCGCTTGCTCCAATATGTCTGTACTTCCAAAAAGCTGCCATGCCAGCGCCGTACTGACAGCGCACTGGCTGGTGTCGCCACTGCCGGGTGCAGTTCCCACCACATAGCTTGCTCCGTATGCATCATGGGCCGTTCCGCAGAAACCGATACTGCAAACATCCGTGCAGGTCCGTGTGCTTACAGGGGAGCGCACCGCCACCTGGGTTTCTTCCCAGAAAGTTACCATCAGCCCATCTGTGTTTTGACTACTTTTTATATAAGTCTGCGCTTTTTTTACCTGTTCGCCGGTCAACGCCTGCGCGTAGCGCAAACTGACGCCTGGGCTGATTTGTCTAACTTTCTCGACAGTCTGCACAGCCAGCCAGAGGCAAAGGCAATACATACCCAGACAGATCAGTGACATCAGCCGCCTACTCATCGATTCTCACCTCTGTTCCTGCGGAAAGTGGTTTGCTGCTTGCACTGACAATCTGTTCCTGCCCGCTCAAAGCGCCCGAAATACGTACTACACCATCGCCACGTTCTTCTACGGTAACCCCCAGCCGGACCAGCACGCTTTGGACGCCCAGCACGGTATTTTTAGTTTCCACCAGGTACACAAAATTCCCGGCGTTATCGCTGTTGACTGCGGTGGCTGGCAGGCAAAGCCCTGTCGTTCCGCCCATAGTCGTAACGGTTATATCCGCTGCCCCCGTTTTCCACTGTGTACCAGACACTGTGAATTGGGCGAGATCATCATTGACTTGTTCCAATGTGGCTGTTCCGGTATTTTGTTCCTGCATCACCGAAATCGTACCGCCCGCCTTCAACAGGTTTGCTTGTTCCGCTGTCAAGGAGGCAGTGACCGCATATTCTTGTTCGTTTGCTGCCAGCAGTCCCGCTACTGCTGGCGTATCTGCTCCGACTGTAAGTGCCATCTCGGTTACAATGCCATCTGATAGGGCCAAAAAAGCTCCGCCTGCTGCTTGCAGGGCTTCGAGAGATTTCAAGGTTTGATCTTCCTGCCGAATCTGGGCTAGCAAAACCTGAGCGCCCGCCTGATCAGTTTGGTTTGACTTAGCCAGTTCTTCCGTTTCCTTTGCGTAATTGTGCTGGGCGCTATTACGCGAATCCTCTGCGTTTTGCGCGGCGGACAGCGCCGCCTCCGTTGCATTGTCCGCGGCCTCTTGTGCTGCTTCCAAATCCGCCTGTGCCTGCTGCACAGCCGCCTGCGCGGTCGCGTATTCCGCTTCCCAGTCCGCGTAATCCTGTTCCGTCTGTGCTTGTTCCGGCGTTGCCATCTTCCAAAAGCCGTCCTCGTAAGGGCGTTGCGGTTTCCGGCCTTCTACCTCTGCCAAAACCTGGTGGGCAGCATCCAGCACATTCTGTGCCTGCGAAACATCCGCCTCGCCTTCCGCTGCTGCCTGTTGATAGTCTGCATACGCTCGATCCAGCTGTTGCTGCGCCTGCTGCCAGGCAAACGGATCGGCCGCCTGCCCTGCCAGAAGCTGGTTGGCCTGTACTTGATGCTGCTGCATGGACGCCTGTACCTGTTCGATTTCCGCGCGCACATCGTCCAAAGACAAGAGTGCCAGCGTTTGCCCTTCTGTCACCTGATCGCCCGGTTGGACGAAAATCCGTTCGACCAAAAGACCTTCCGGGATGGTCAGCGGAGTTCCAATTCCGGGGGATATTTGACCGGAAACCGTAAAGCTCTGCGTAACTACACCCTGGTACGGGGCGGTCACCGAGACGACTGGAAGCGTGGTGGCCGCGGTTCCGCGCACCAACAAAGTCAACAAAAGCATGAGCGCAAGAAAGCGCAGCATGGCAACACCGGTATGCCACTGGTTGGGTTTGGCAGCGGCAGTAGCGTGCAACCGCTGTCTGAGTTTATGTATCACGTCCAAAGAGCTCATCCTTTCACAGCCCCTTTTGTCAAGCCTGCTTCCAGGTATGTTTGCCCGAAGCGGAAGGCCAGAATCGAAGGGAGCAACATCCACAGACTAGCAGCCATCGCGAGACCCAGTTGTTTTGTATCCAGATTGGCCGGGTCGGTAAAGAAGAGGGACAGTGGCCAATATTGTGGAGATTCCAAAAAAGTCATCGGTTGTTCTATGGCGTTCCAGGCATCCAAAAATCCCAGCGTCAGGGCGGATATAAGACCGGGAATCCCCAATGGAATCCCGATGCGCCAAAAACGCTGCCATTGATTTGCACCATCGATCGAAGCGGACTCCAAGACTTCTCTCGGAATCGTGTCAAAGCCGCGCTCCATGATAAATACCGGAAATGTAGAAAAGATGCCCGGTAAAATGATGGCCCACGGCGTGTCCAGCAGGCCAAATTGGCGCAATACCAGATAGCTGGGCACCATGGTTACCTGGAAGGGCAATAGCATCAGAACGATGTAAAGCCCCCGAACCATACTGCGCCCGCGAAAGCGAAGCCGGCTGATTGCCCAAGCGGCAGGCGCGCCCACCAGCAGGTTCCCGGCCACCTGGGCTACAGACTGGCCGATGCTGTTCCAGAACATGACAAAAAACTGCGGCGTATCCAACAGCAGGGTCAGCAACGGTTCGAGCGTCGGCCAGTCTGGCAACAGGTGCCAGACGGTATATCCGGTGCCCAGCCCTAGGGCCGGGCCAATTGTCAAGCGCAATTCTTCCTGGGACATCAGCGCGCCCATAAAGAGAAACCAGAGTGGCCACCATACCAGCAGCGCCGCCGGTATCAGCCAGAGCCATTGCCAGCGGTGCAGTTTGTGAACCCTACTCATCTTTCGCACAGTGGTCCCACCATTTCAATAATCCCAAAATCACGACCAGCAACACCAGCGCAACCAACACGGCGGCAGCAGCAAGGCGCGGCAGGTCCAGACTTAAAAACCAGTTGTTGAACAAATGCTGCAACAGATAGATGCTCTGCTGCGGATAGCGTCCTGCCACCAGGTAGGCCTCGCGGAAAACCTTGAAGGCATTCAGCAGGCTCAAAATCAAGGTCAGGGCTAAAGTTGGCTGGAGCTCAGGCCAGGTGATATGCCAGAACTGCTGCCATGTCCCTGCACCATCGACGCGGGCTGCTTCATACTGATCGACCGGAATCGCTTCTAGCCCGGCCGTCCAAAGAATGCTTGTATACCCGCAATTTTTCCACAGATAGGTGCCGGTCAAAACCCAGAACGCTGTACCTGTCCCCATAAAATCTATAGGCTGCACCCCCAGGCAGGTCAACCAACCGTTGCACAACCCCTGCCGGGCAAACAAGGTTTGCCACAACAGCACAATGCTGGCCACAGGAATCGCAATAGGCAGCAAAAAGGTGGTTTTGAAGATGCGGGCAGCCCGTGTTTGCCGCAGCGGACGGCTGTGGAGTACGAGCGCCAGTACCAGGCTGCCTGAAAGAAGAATCGGCAGGCAAATCCCCAAAAAGCGCGCCGTATTGTGTACGGCCAATTGGAAGGCACCGTTCTGTATGACAGAGCGGTAATTGCTCAAGCCGACCCAGGCAGTTCCCATCGTGTCAAACAGACTGCGCCGTACCGTCTCAGCAAAGGGCAGCAAAACAAACAGAACAACGCCAGTCAAGCTGGGCAGCAGGAACAACCAGGCCGCACGAGTTTCCCGTTGGGTGGCCGTACAGCAGTTGCGGCCCCGGTTACTGTTGCTCTGCATAGTACAAGTCCGTTCGCTGCAGGATGTTGGCCACCGTCGTTTCCAAGTCCTGCGCGCCCGTATACAGTTGAGCCGCGTTCTCATAGACAAGTTCCCTCAAACTCAAATCCGTGTTCGACGGTGTGGTCAGTTGGGCCATCACGGCATCCAGATTCAATTCAGACGGCGTAGGGTTACCGTCGGTACCATCATAACGCTGGCTGACTTTGGCAAGTTGGACGCCTTGACGCACAAAGTAACCATTGAAACTGCCTCGGCCAGCCAGGTCTTCCGTTTCGCAATCCAACATGGTTCCAACAAACGCCACGCCGGCGTCTACCTGGTCAGATGTATTCAATACGCCCATTGTCATCACCGGTGTAAACACATCACCCGGCAAGGGGCGAATCAGAGCCGGGACGCTCCCGGTTTCGCTGACCATGTAGATATAGGTCAGCAGATAGTCGCTGGGGTTGCCTGCCGCGCAGTCAGCCGGATCCTGCGCCCGGCCATACCAGTTCATACTGACAGGAATATCCACAGCCAGGTGCTGGCCGTCATCCCCGCTGGCGGTATCCTCCCCGTCCCCAAAAAGCGGATCATATTCCGCGCTGATCTGCTGCGCATCAACAACCGCTTTGGTGACAGACAAAAACTCTCGCAGAGCATCCTCGTTCACACCTTCGCCTTCGACAGCAAAGATCGACGCGCTGGCCGCCGGGTATAACTCGCTGAACAGGTTGTAGTACCCATCATAATGAAAGTTTGATTTGACACACAGGAGATCCTGCAAATCGGTCAAATTTTGGGCCTCAGACAACCGTGCTTTGTTTTCCTCAGACTGGCAATAAACCAGGCTGGGGCGGAACAGCAGCGGCAGCGCCCAACAGCCGGATTCATCGGCATAGCAATGTACAATGTTTTCGTAGCAGTTGCTGGTATCGATATTGCTTAAATCTGCGAGGATTCCCTGACGAATGTAAGATTCTACGGGCAGACCGTCCAGCACAAGTACATCCGGTCCCTCACCGGCAAAGATCTCTACGTTGAGGGTGCGGATCACATCGTCCACTGTCATCCCATTGTCCAGACTGTCTTGACCATATTCCACAGTGACCGTCTGTTCCGGGTGTTCAGATGCGTATGTATTGACGGTCTCACGTAGCAAAAGGCTATCCTCCATGGCCCAAACCACCAGTTCGCCGCCGGACGCGGCGGCCGCCTGGGTATCATACCGGTACCGGTATATTTGTGCCTGACCGCCGGCATTTACGCCACTGACCCAGTAATTTCCCTGTCCGTCCAACACGATCTGCTGTACGATGAAGGAACTGCTGGCAAGCGCAAAACTGCGGTTATCGGCCAGATTTTGCTGTAAAGTACCACCCAGGGCAATTTGATGGATACCGTTGCTGTCTGCCCAAATCAGGCAGTTTTGTTGGATCGCGGCAGCGCTGGCCCGCGCCAAAGGCTCTGCCAACGGCAAGCTGTATTGTTGCAATACTCTGCCATTCGTGGCATCGAGCACAGACAAGCTGGTGCTTCCGGCCGCAAACGTATAGATGGAACCCTCTGCATAAAAGGCCGGGCTGCCATAGAAACCGGGCGTCACGGTCGTAGCCTGCCGGGTGGCAGGATCGACCAGCACAAAGACGGTGGTTTCCCCGACTTGAGCGGTCAAAAATATCTTTCCGTCTGCTGCAAGTCGCAGGCCGATTGGCAGCGCTTCCTCTTGCGACAAAGCCTCGACCGGAATGGTTTGCATGGCGGTAGGGTCCGTACCGCTCTGCAGGGTGTAGGCACCGCTATCATCGCGGCAAACGGTCCAAAGCGTGCCGTCTGCCGCGACGGTCAAAGCTCCGTTCGCCACGGCCGGCTGGCTGGATTCGACAGCTGTTTCCCAAACATCATCGGTCCAGCGCAAAAGTTGTATGCCGCCGCTCTGGCTCAGCCCCACCACTTCTACAGCACCATCCGCGGAGAGACGCAAATCCGTGAAATACGCATAGGTCTGCGGCATCAGTTCCGTCATGTCGTCCTGCACATACGTCCCCGCCTCACTGGTTTGCGAAATCTGTGTTGTCGATGACGCGCTGTCCTGCGGAGCAGAAGAAGCGCTGATGGTTGCCGATTCCGAAAACATGGCTGCCGAAGATGCATGGCAGCCGGAAAACCCAGCGAGCGTGACGAACCCTGCCAGCAGAGAGGCCAACGCCTTGGCGCGCATTGTTTTCATGGTTGTTGACTTCCTTCCTGAATTGTTCTAAACTGATTGTAGCAAACACACTCTAAATTTATCCTGAATTTTTGACAAGAAATCTGGGAGGCGGGCATGAAAATTTTGCTTGTGGAAGATAACGTTTCCCTGTGCCGAAATATTGCTTCCGTTTTACAAAACGAGGGGTACACGGTCGTAACTTGCAGCAATGGAAACGAGGCAGAGTTTCAAATGCTTAACAACAGTAGCGACCTGATCCTGCTCGACAGAATGCTGCCCGGAAAAGATGGCATCACACTGACACGGGAAGCTCGCGCGGCTGGTATCACAGTGCCGATTCTTCTGTTGACGGCGCTGGATACCCTGGGCGATAAAGTCACCGGTCTTGATGCGGGGGCAGATGATTATATCGTCAAGCCCTTTGCCATGGAGGAACTGCTGGCCCGGCTGCGTATCTGGTCGCGCCGCACGGTATCCCTTGAGGATCCCGGAGAGCTGTGTTTTGGTGACTTGAGCTACCGCCCCAGCGTGCGGCAGCTCAGCGGCCCCGCCGGGAAGGAAGTCCTGCCCAAACGGCTGGCCCAATTGATAGAACTACTGCTGCGAAATGCAGAAGTGCCCATTACTCGCAACGTAATCTTCAACCGCATCTGGGGACCGGACGCGGAAGTGACCGATGCTGTCATCGACACCTATATCCATCTGACACGGCAGCGGCTCGCGCACCTGCAATCCGCCGTGAAAATACAAAACAGCCGGGGCACCGGCTACCAACTGTCCTATGAAAGAGAGCTATAAATCCACCACACGGGGAGCCATCTATAAGAAATCACGATACCGAATCACTGCGTTCTGTGCGCTGGTTACCGGACTGGTTCTGCTGATTGCTTTCGCCGTTGCCTGGCAGGCCGCCCGTCGTCAGATGAGCAATGCAGACGAGTCTCTATTTCTCTCCCAATGTCAGACTGTAACCGCCTATGTCTCCTCGCCCTATGGTGTGGATACCCAAACTGTGTTGCAGTTTGCCGGGCAGAATCAATTGGCCGTGGCGGTTGTGGACGGCGGCACGTTGCTGACCTTCGTCCCTGACTTGAAAAAAGAAACGTTGACACAACTACTGGCATCTGTGCAGGCATCTGCAATTGGGCGAGGCTTATACTCTTCCGCAGCGCAAAGTGGGAATTTCATGGTACAGTCCGCAGGGCAAAATTGGCGGTGCTTCCTGCAAGGGCAGGCGATGTCCACTACTCAGTGGCGCAATATACTGGTTATGCAACCTGTGACAGTCCATTCGGCCGAAGTATTGCGCTTACTGGCCGTGTATGCGGCCGCTTTTATGTTGGGGTGGGCCGCGCTTATCCTGATGTCTGCCATCTTGGCCCGTTTCGCTGTACGCCCGATTGAACAGGCGCAAACGGAGCAGATCCGCTTTCTGGCGTCTGCCAGCCATGAATTGAAAACGCCGTTGGCTGTGATTTCCACGTCGGCTGATCTTCTGAAACAGAAAAGCCAAGATTTGGCGGAGCCATGTCATTTGATTCAGCAACAGACCCGCCAAATGGGACGTCTGATCGACGATATGCTAGTTTTGACAAACAGCAACACCGGGCATTGGACACTGCAGCTTCGACCTGTTTTGCCGGAGGAAGCCGCCATGACCGCCTACGAAACCTTTCAGCCGGTTCTGGCCCGCGCGGAACAAATGCTTGCGCTGGAGATGCCGGACGCACCATTGCCGATGGTTTTGGCCGATGAGCAACGGCTACAGCAAATTTTGGCCATCTTGCTGGACAATGCGCACACCTACGCCTCTCCTGGTAGCGCTGTTGCGCTGCGGGTAGACTTCCAACATAACCAGGTTCGGTTTTGGGTAATCGACCACGGCCCCGGCATACCGGACAATGCCAAACAGGCGGTGTTTACCTATTTCTACCGGCAAACTTCTGAAAATGAATGCGCGGCAACTGTCGAAAACAGCGCCCATCATTATGGATTGGGGCTGACGGTGGCCACGGAATTGGCCAACCTGCAGCACGGTTCTTTGACCGTACAGGATACGCCAGGTGGCGGCGCTTCCTTTTGCTTGGTATTGCCGGCAAAACAACATACATAATGACAGAAGGCAGGCAATCCAATGCCCGCCTTCTGTCTGTTACGGAGCGTCAACCGTCGGTCGCGCGGCTGATTGCAGTGGCCACGTTCGCGTTCATGTTGGCAGAATTACCATCCGCACAACTTGCGCCACAGTCGCCCCAACATATAGCCAACTGTCGGAACCGTTCGAATGATCTTCTCAA
>ERZ780148.2402-NODE-2402-length-10891-cov-2.726006_pt1 | contig 10891 bp, 8 predicted proteins | sample MGYA00510984_ERZ780148 | MGnify/ENA primary metagenome ERZ780148 (study PRJEB29588, sample SAMEA2160902) | human gut metagenome | biome: human gut; feature: human-associated habitat; material: faeces | place: Denmark | collected 2008/2010 ...
TACCACAGGCTTATAGCCGCAGAGGAAACCACCAGCTGAGCTGGTGGTCATGATTATCTTGATTATTTTGCTGTTGTAAACCAAGTGTAAGTGTTCTTACCGGTCTGAATACGGTAAGTATATGGGGCAAATCCTTTATTTACCAAGACTGCTTTGCCACAAGTTATCGTGTTGCCCGGAGATAACAGCACCTGACCTAAATCATCGACATCTTCAAAGAAGAATCCCCAATCTAAGTTTGTCATCTGTTTTGTAGAGTTTGCTCCGAAGATATTGTAGTAGTAATTAAAAACATCTTTTGCCTTAATTGTCTGTGTACCCGAATGATAGGTAATCTTAAAGCGGAAATACAAATATTCCTCATTTGATTTTGGAACTAAATTAGATGAATTCTTTTTTGCTAATTTAGCGGATTCGGCACCGGAAGCAAAGGACTCTAACTGCATGGAAATTTTTCCGATTTTTTTGCCTTCTTCATAGAAGGTAAAGGAATTGTTGTTATAAGCGGACTTTGGACTTGACTTTGTTCCTTTCCCAAGTGATCGGTTTTTTACTGTCAACCGGCAAATCAGCTTTTTGCTGCCAATTTTTGCTGTGATTTTAGCCTTTCCCGCTTTTTTTGCAACTACTTTTCCTTTGGAAGAAACGGTTGCAACGGATTTTTTACCGGAAGTCCATTTTACCTTGCCGGAAGCTTTTTTTACTTTTAATGTGTAATTACTTCCAATATAAAGTGTTAATTTGGATTTATTTAGCTTTGGTGCCACTGCTTTTGCAGTCGAGACATCAGTCAATGTGCCGAGCAGCAAAACGGCGGTTAGTATTTTAGCCATCTGTTTTCTCATTTTGTGTCCCTCCTTGACTTAATTATCTGTATTCTACACCATAAATGTGGAAAAGACAAGGCGGATAGGAACTTTTTGTGGCAAAATATGTGTAATTATGCTAAGATAGGGATAGATTTGTGGTAGGAAAGGAAAGAATTACAATTATGTCAGTTATTGGAAAAGATCATATAAGAAATTTTTGTATTGTAGCACATATTGACCATGGAAAATCAACGCTTGCCGACCGTATTATTGAACGGACCGGACTGCTTACAAGCCGTGAGATGCAGGCACAGGTGCTTGACAACATGGAATTGGAACGTGAACGTGGAATTACGATTAAATCACAGGCAGTTCGTCTGGCGTACACGGCAAAAAACGGTGAAGAATATTTGTTTAACCTGATTGATACACCGGGACACGTGGATTTCAATTATGAGGTATCAAGAAGTCTGGCGGCGTGTGAGGGCGCCATTTTGATTGTCGATGCGGCACAGGGAATTGAGGCACAGACGTTAGCAAACTGTTATCTGGCAATTGACCATGATTTGGAAATTATGCCGGTTATCAATAAAATTGATTTGCCGAGTGCTGACCCGGACCGTGTAAAAAATGAAATTGAGGATGTCATTGGAATTGAGGCACAGGATGCCCCATTGATTTCCGCAAAATTAGGAACGAACATTGAAGAAGTGTTGGAGCAGATTGTGAAAAAAATACCGGCACCGCAGGGTGATGATACAGCACCGCTTAAGGCTTTAGTTTTTGATTCTGTTTATGATTCCTATAAAGGGGTTATTATTTTCTGTCGCTTATTTGACGGTACCGTGAAAAAGGGAACGAAAATTCACATGATGGCGACCGGTTTGGAAGAAGAAGTGGTTGAAGTGGGTACTTTTGGTGCCGGTCAGTTTATTCCCTGCGAAGAATTGACCGCGGGCATGGTTGGCTATATTACTGCTAGTTTGAAAAATGTAGAGGGAACACGTGTCGGTGATACCGTAACAGATGCTGAAAATCCATGCAAAGAGGCACTGCCGGGATATAAAAAAGTAATGCCGATGGTTTACTGTGGTCTTTATCCGGCCGATGGTGCCAAATATCAGGATTTGCGCGATGCACTGGAGAAATTGCAGTTAAATGATGCTTCGTTACAGTTTGAGGCAGAGACTTCGATTGCTCTTGGATTTGGTTTCCGCTGTGGATTTTTAGGACTTTTGCATTTGGAAGTTATTCAGGAGCGTTTAGAGAGAGAATATAATCTGGATTTGGTTACGACAGCACCGGGTGTTGTTTACCATGTCTATAAAACAAATGGGGAAATGGTTGAAGTGACGAATCCTTCAAACCTCCCGGATCCATCCGAAATTGAGCATATGGAAGAACCGGTTGTGGATGCAGAGATTATGGTGACGACAGAATTTGTGGGAGCCATTATGAAACTTTGTCAGGAAAGACGTGGTGTCTATCAGGGGATGGAATATATGGAAGAGACACGGGCACTCTTAAAATATGATCTGCCGCTCAATGAGATTATCTATGATTTCTTTGATGCCTTAAAGTCGCGCTCGAGAGGATACGCTTCCTTCGACTATGAGCTGAAGGGCTATGAGCGTTCCGAGCTTGTGAAGCTGGATATCCTGATTAACAAGGAGCAGGTGGACGCGCTCTCGTTCATCGTCTTTAAGGACAGCGCTTACGACAGGGGCAGAAAGATGTGTGAGAAGTTAAAGGAAGAGATTCCGAGACATCTGTTTGAGATTCCGATCCAGGCGGCAGTCGGCGGCAAGGTGATTGCCCGTGAGACAGTCAAGGCGCTGCGCAAGGATGTGCTTGCAAAGTGCTACGGCGGCGATATTTCGCGTAAGAAAAAGCTTTTAGAGAAGCAGAAGGAAGGCAAGAAGCGCATGCGTCAGGTCGGAAATGTAGAGATTCCGCAGGAGGCATTCATGAGCGTCTTGAAGCTGGATGAAGATTAAAGGAACAGATCGGAAAATGCAGCGTCAGTGATGGCAGTGTCAGGAATATTTTTGGGAAAGGAGCGGTATGTGGAGTGAGTCAGAAAACAATGGAATTGTACATTCATATTCCGTTTTGCGTCAAAAAATGCCAGTATTGTGATTTCCTTTCCTTTGCGGCGGACGAGGCAACGCAGGCAGCCTACGTGGAGGCGCTGCTCCGGGAGATTGCGTATTACGGACCGCATTGCAGCGACTACCTGGTATCGACGGTATATATCGGCGGCGGCACGCCATCGTGGCTCACAGAGGAGTGGATGGCACAGATTATGTCGGCGGTTCGCCGGTCGTTTCGTCTGGCGTCGGATGCGGAAATATCCATTGAGTGCAATCCGGGAACCGTCACCGATCACAAGTTTGCCGGCTACCGGAATGCGGGAATCAACCGGATCAGCATCGGCCTGCAGTCGGCTGTGGATGAGGAATTAAAGATTCTCGGGCGGATTCACACGTTTGACCAGTTCCTGAAGACTTACGAGCTGGCGCGCAAAAACGGATTCGACAATGTCAATGTGGATATTATGAGTTCTCTTCCGGGACAGACGGCAGAGAGTTTTGCCCGCACCCTGCAGCAGCTTCTGTGGCTGAAACCGGAGCATATTTCCGCCTATTCCCTGATCATTGAGAAGGGGACGCCATTTTACGATCTGTATAAGTTTGACGCGGTCAAGCAGCAGGCGGGAATGCAGACGGTGGCGCTGCCGACGGAGGATGAAGTGTACCGGATGACCAAGCTGACCGAGCAGGTGCTTGCGGAAGCGGGATATGTGCACTATGAGGTTTCTAATTTTGCAAAACCGGGTTATGCGTGCCGGCACAATATCGGCTACTGGGAGCGGGAGAATTATCTGGGACTGGGGCTTGGCGCGTCGTCTCTGATGGAGAATATCCGCTACAGCAACACGCGGGAATTGTATGTGTATCTGGAAGAAACCAGACATATTCGTGAGGGTATCTGGGAGAATGAGATAACGGATAGCCAGGGGAGCGGCGCATCCGGCAGGGTGGAACAGCTTCCGGCCACGAATCTGCATGCTTCGGCAGAGCGCATTACACGAAAAGGGCAGATGGAAGAGTTTATGTTTTTAGGACTCCGCATGATGGAGGGAATTTCCAGGGAACGTTTTGCACAGACGTTTGGAACACAGATTGAGGCAGTGTATCAGGAGGTGCTGCTGCATCTTACGGAGGAAGGACTGCTCGAAAAACGCGCGGGGAGGATTTATTTGACGGAACGCGGGCAGGATGTGAGCAATTACGCTCTGGCACAGTTTTTACTTTAGAACGATGAATCCGGACGGATTCATATTAAGAAATTCTTCATAAAGATTCATTCGCGTTTTCACGGAAAGAGGACTAAAATAGAATCGTAGGAATCCAAGGAGTGAAGTGATGTGAATGTAACAAAGAGACAGAAAAGACGAATTCGGAATCTGGTATGTATACAGTACAGTATTGTGAAAATGCTGCTCGTGATCGCAGGGTTTGAACTGTTGGGACGGGGGCTGTCCCTGATGCAGGGAACGCAGTCTGCAACGCAGGAGATTGAGGGAGAGGTAATCTGGTCGGAGGAGACGAAAACAGAGGAGAATCCCCTGATCGTGTGCGTGGATGCCGGACATGGCGGAAAAGACAACGGCTCCGATTATAAGGGGCGTTATGAGAAGGATGATAATTTAAAGCTGGCACAGGCTGTGTCAGCTTATTTGGCTGATAAAAATGTAAAAGTGGTTATGACGAGGTCGGATGACACGTTTTTGCGCCTGTCAGAGCGGTGCGGGATTGCCAATCAGAGCGGTGCGGATTATATGCTGTCGCTGCACCGCAATGACGGCGAGGGTAACGGCGTAGAGACCTGGATCTCGGCGAGTGGTTCGGAGGAGACGGATGCCCTCGCAAACCACATTATGGAAGCGCTGGATACGGCGGGAATCCAGAGAAACCGCGGCGTGAAAAAGGGAACCCAGACTGGGGAATCCTCCAATTATTACATCAATGTACATTCGGACATGCCGTCCTGCATCGTCGAGATGGGATTTATCAACGATGCATCCGATAACCAGCTTTTCGATGAAAAGCTGGATGCGTATGCTGCCGCCATCGGTGACGCAGTGCTTGCAACGGCGGAGACATACCGTGCCAACAAGGTTACGGATGGAAACGGTCAGGGCACAGGTGAAGCGGGAAGCGGCGCCGGAGACGGTCAAGGTACGGATGGAACGGGAGACGGCGCCGGAGACGATCAGGGCACGGATGGAACGGGAAATGACACCGGAGACGGACAGAGGGCGGACCAAACAGGAAGCAGCACCGGAGACGGTCAGAGTGCTGCAGGTGGAAATGCGGCGGTGCAGACGATTGCGCTTGACGGGCTGGATACCACCGTGCAGAGCTGGGGGCTGGGAAGCCACACCGATGCGGACAACCGCCCGAACGATGCAGTCAGTGCGCAGCAGAAGTATGGGGATTACCATGCGCTTTTCATTGGAGAGAACACAAAGACCATCTATCTGACCTTTGATGAGGGATATGAATACGGTTACACGGAATCCATTCTGGATACGCTTAAGGAAAAGGGCGTGCATGCCGTCTTTTTTGTCACGGAGCCTTATGCAAAGGCGGAACCGGCACTGGTGCAGCGCATGATTGACGAGGGGCATGTAGTCGGCAATCACAGTGTGACGCACCCGTCGGCGGGAATCCCTTCGCTGACAGTGGAACAGCAGCAGGAAGAGGTCATGGGAAATCACCAGTATATCAAAGATACCTTTGGATATGAGATGAATCTGTTCCGCTATCCTGCGGGAAAGTTCAGTGAGCAGTCGCTCGCCGTTGTAAATAACTGCGGATACGAGAGCGTGTTCTGGAGTTTTGCCTACCTGGATTACGATGTGGACAACCAGCCGGATCAGGTGGAAAGCCTCCAGAAGATGAAAAATAAGATGCATCCGGGAGCCATCTATCTGCTGCATGCGGAGTCGGCAACAAATGCGGCGGTGCTGGGAGATCTGATCGATGCGGCGCAGACGCAGGGGTATTCGTTTGGAACGTTGTAATGCGTGGCGCGTGAAAAAAGGTTTACATAATGACGAAAAACGAGCTTTGGACGGGCTGTGTGACTGATTTTCGTGCGCTGGATGCGGGGAGGAAGAAAAGTTGGGGCTGGGAGCCTGATTTTCGTGCGCTGGACTTGGGAAGGAAGAAAAGCCGGGTCTGGGAGCCCATTTTTCGTGCGCTAGACACTTGCGGGAGGAAAAGAAGTTTACATAACGCCAAAAACAAGTCATGGTCGGGTCTGGGAGAAAGAAAATGCCGCGCCAGACCCGGGAAGAAAGACAAGCCGGGTCCGAGAGACTGATTTTCGCGCGCTAGACCCTTGTGGGAGAGAAAGAAGTTTACATAACGCCGAAAAACAAGCCATGGTTGGGTCTAAGAGAAGGAAAACGCCACGTTAGACCCGAAAAAGAAGAAAAGATCACGCCGCCTTGGGGTTGCAGAAACTGTTGTCTGTCCCAGAATTTACCGAAAACATCGTGTCAACCTCAGGATTTACCGAAAAAGCCTGAAGTTACAATATTGTTCTTGATCTGATCTTGCGGTATAATGAACTCTGACGAGTTCATATTGTGCGCAGAAAGCAGCGCAAAAAGATGACATAATGAATCCTACCGGATTCATATTAGAAGTTCCGGTGGAACTTCGGATGTGCAGAAAGAAGCGCAAAAAGATGATATAATAGACGCGTACATGATGATAGGTTTTCTTTAGAAGGGAACATGATATGGAAAAATTACACAAGCGGAATTTGATTATTGTCTGGTGCTCAGTCGTTGCACTTAGCCTTGTTTCTTTGATGGGATACGGATTTACCGTGCTTGCAATCCGTGGAATTGCAATTCTGGTAGTTGCGGGAATTATTTCTACGATTGGATGTTACCTTCCGATTGACGATGCGAAAAAAGTGCTGATTCTTGTATTTCCGCCGGCGATCGGTACGCTGTTGTATTCGTGGGTATATGGTGGCAATTCGATTCCGTATCTGGCGAATTTTGTACTTTTAGCGATGACAACTTCCTATTTTATGGAGTCAGTTATCATCTATTTCGCAGTGCCGTTTGCCGTTATTTCGGTCGTATTCATGGCTTTCAGCCCCGAGACCATCGCGGGAATTGACTACACGATGGCCGGGGTCGTGACGCGTATATTTTTGTTTATCGTGACAGCGATCCTGCTTTATTTTGCGACGAAGCGCGGTGCGGGTGTTGTGAAGAAAACGGAAGAGACGCTTTCCATCGTTCAGAACAATGCGAAAGTCGCCAATACGATTTCAGCGAATCTGAACACCACGATCCACAAGAGTATGAGTTCAGTGCATGCGCTTGCGGACGGCAGCTCCAGCGTGAAATCGGCGGCATCGCAGATGGGGCAGGTGGTTGAGGATACTGCTAATGCAACTGTCAGCGTGATGGATAAAATTAATGCGGCAACAACAGAGATTAACCGGAACCATGAACTGGCAGTTTCTCTGGATCAGGGATTTCAGAAGGTGCAGAGTGCGGTAGAAAAAGGAAACGGAGCGATACAGACGGCAAAGAGTTCCATTCTTTCCATGGAGGAGACCGTCGATTCCGCGCGCAAATCGACCGATTCGCTGCTTACCGAGATGAACCGGATCACATCGATTCTCGGAGAGATCAATTCCATTGCATCCCAGACGAATCTGTTGTCGTTAAATGCATCTATTGAGGCGGCGCGTGCGGGAGAACACGGAAGAGGATTTGCGGTGGTTGCAGATGAGATCCGCGCGCTGTCAGAAGAGAGTGCCAAGGCGGCGAACAACATTCAGGAGATTTTGACCTGGCTGACGGATACGACCGGGCAGATCTCAAAAGAAATCACGGCGGGCACCGATGCTGCTTCCGCGAGTGGGGAGCTGGTCGGCGGATTGATGGATTATTTTAGTAACATCAATGATGCGACGGATGAGGCGAGCCAGATTGTCGATGAAGAATATAAGATCATTGAACATGTGAAGGAACACTTTGGAAATATCCAGCAGGAGATCGAGACGCTGGTGGCAACCTCAGAGGAAAATTCTGCAACCATCCAGAATATCACGGACACAATCACGTCGCAGAATGATTCCATCCGCAGCATTTCGGCTGAAATCGATGAGATTTCATCATTATCGGCAGATCTGGAACAGCATTTTTGGGAAGATAACTAAGAAAAGGTCAAGGGAGACATGCAGGGGCGCAGTCTCCCTTTTTTACACCACGGAGAATAAGGATGAAATTGAGATTTCAAAAAGACGGTACTTTTAAAATCATGCAGATTACAGATATGCAGGAAATTCCCGCAATATCGAAAGACACGATCGCGCTGATGGAGCGGGCGGTTCTGGAGGAGCAGCCGGATCTTGTCGTCTACACTGGTGATCAGATCAAGGGCTATGGTGTGACTTACAAGGGAAAAGGAGAGGAGCTGGAGCGGGAGGTAGCACAGACGATTGGAAAATTATTAGAGCCGGTGACAAAGCGTGGCATTCCGTTTGCAGTGACATTTGGTAATCATGACTGCCAGGTCGGGATTTCCAATCAGGATCAGTTCTATCATATTTACAAAAGGCTTCCGAATTGCATCGGGGAGCAGGCAGAAGGGATTGACGGGGGAGGAACCTGTGCCATTCCCATCGAGGCATCCGACGGAAGCGGGCGGGATGTGTTTGAACTATATCTGTTTGACAGCGGAACGGATGCCAGGGAGGGCGGCTATGAGGCATTCGATCCGAAGATCATTGCGTGGTACCGCAAACAGCGGGAAGACCTTCGGGAGAAAAATGGAATGTATGTGCCGTCCATCGTATTTCAGCATATCCCGATGCGCGAATATTATGAGGTGTTAAAGCTTGTTGACCGTGGGGAAAAAGGTGCGGTGCGCGCTTATCGGACACATAAGAACGAATATTATAAGCTGGGAGAAACCTGCGGCGCCGGGGATATTTTTCTGGAACCGCCGTCGGTACCGGACGTCAATACCGGGGAATTTGAGGCGCTTTCGGAGTGCGGGGAAGTGCTTGCGGCATTTGTCGGACACGATCATAAAAACAACTTCGTGGGGCGTTACCGGAACATTGCGCTTGGATTTACACCGTCCGCGGGATTTAATGTCTACGGCAACCGTACGAAGCGCGGCGTGCGCTGTATTGTGCTGAACGAAAAAAAGCCGTGTGAATACCATACTTATACCAGAACGTATGAGGAACTGGTCGGGAAAAAAGTGTCGCGCCCGGTATTTGACTATCTGACCAGCAAAGCACCTGCCACATTTGAGGCGGCGATTCCAATGATTTTAAAAGCGGTGTTGTTTCTGGTGCTGGTGATTGTGCTGGCTGTCTTGTTGTTGTAGAGGGATGGGAAAGCAGCCCGACAGAACAGAGGAAAACCGGGAAAAACCGGGAAAGCAGCCCGCTAGAACAAGGGCAGCCCGGTAAGAAAAATACCGTGCAGAAAAGGAGAAAACAATGGGTGAGATACGACAGGAAAAAAGCGGATTTGCGGCATGGACCGACAGGCATGCGGAACTGTGGAAGTTTATGAAATTCCTGCTTGCGGGAGGCGGTTCCAACGTGGTTGAGCTGGCGGTACATATGCTGCTTTTAAACACAGTATTTGCTGCGCTTACGGCGGAACCGGTAACCGCGTATTTTCTCAACCTCATCGGTATTACATCGAAGGGATATCTGTATACTTATATGGTCTCAACGACCGTGGGTTATACGATTGCGTTTATATTGAACCGCAAGATCACCTTTAAGGCGGACGCCAATCCGGCGGTCAGCATGGTGCTCTATGCGGTCATGGTACTGTTCACGATTTTTGCAAACGGCTGGATCGGATCGGCGATGACAACCTGGGCGGGAGAAAACGGTCTGACAGGGAATCTGTGCGACATGGTAATCAAGGTGATCGGAATGCTGATCCCGATGCTCTGGACGTATCCGTGTAACCGATTTTTGATCCACCGGAAAAAGAAAAGATTGTGAATTGTTTCACAAAAAATACAACAAAAGATCTTGAACGGGAACAGACTTCATGATACGCTGAAACAGCATTGCAGTGAGATACGTTCTTGCTGTCTTGCCTTAACAAAAGTCTCTGACGTCAAAAGCAGTGCTTGCGGCGGAAGATATGGCGGTCATGAAAGAGTTTGCATCTGGTCTGCGTGTGCGGAGCAGATGCTGTAGATAGGATACCGGCGGGATATTCCATGCCCTGTAGGGCAGGTTCTGCCGTGTATCCCCAGCGAGTGCCGTATCTGAGAGGAGATTTCAGATACGGTTTTTTTATGTAATAGGAAACTTCGTTCCTATTACATAAAAAACTCTTCGGGGATCGCACTGCGGCGGAGACGAAAGATGTCGCAAGAGCGACCCGCCGCAGGCGGAGAATCCCGCAGGCAGGATTCTTTTTTATTAGGAGAAAATATGGAGACAAGAATTGCACTTATCGGTATCATTGTGGAAAGCACCGAGTCCGTGGAGCAGCTCAATCATCTGCTGCACGAATACGGGAGCCATATCATCGGCAGAATGGGAATCCCTTACCGGGAAAAAAATGTTCACATTATCAGCGTTGCCATCGATGCACCGCAGGATGTCATCAATGCACTGTCGGGAAAGATCGGACGGCTGGCGGGAATCACGGCAAAGACCGTCTATTCCAATGTATAAGCGTCTGCGGAATGGAGAATAACATGAAATTTACAGAAGGATATTGGTTATTGAGTGAGAGGACAAACGGACAGTTCGCATCACAGGCATACCATATAGAAGCAATGGAAAACGGACTGCGGGTAGTGGCTCCGACATCACCGGTATTATCCAGAGGCGACACATTAAATCGACCGACCATTACAATAGAATTTCTCGCGGTTTCTCCGGAGGTGATTTCGGTTCGTGCCTGGCATTATGAGGGCTACAGGACGGGAGAGGCTCGATTTGAGAAAAAGGAGACGACCTGCGGTGCAGTTGTGACAATAACGGAG
>ERZ780148.2404-NODE-2404-length-10880-cov-2.931455_pt1 | contig 10880 bp, 7 predicted proteins | sample MGYA00510984_ERZ780148 | MGnify/ENA primary metagenome ERZ780148 (study PRJEB29588, sample SAMEA2160902) | human gut metagenome | biome: human gut; feature: human-associated habitat; material: faeces | place: Denmark | collected 2008/2010 ...
CCGAAGCGTATTCCTCTGGTGTTAATACCGAAGAAAGTTCCAGATATTCAGTTGCCCACGCTGAATTATTTTCATCAAAGGCTTCTGAAAGTCCACCCCAACCGACATACTTTGATAAAACAATCTGTTCTTCAGGCGTGGCAAATCTGTTTTCTTCCTGACATTTTTTGAGAAGCTGTATCGCCATAATATTTCTGCGGAAGCGTTCCTTTTTACCTACCGTTTCAACCTCATTTTCTCTGAGATTAAAGGTATGACGGTCTGCCATAGGCACATCAGGGTGCAGGTCAAAGCCTTTGACCTTTTTCTTCTGCTCCCAAGCCGGAACTACCGGCTCAGGCTCTTTATCATAACCGTTTCCTATGCGATACCCCTGACGATGCATCTCATCATAGCTGTCAAAGCCTGACTGTGAAGCTACTATCTCTCGATAATCCTCAATCGGCATACTGCCCATATTGGTCTGAACTTCTTCCGCTTCATTTCTTTCTTCAGCAGGTTCTTCCTTCACAATCAAATGCTCATTCATCGGGTTCTCTCGCACTTTTCTGTCAAACTCTGTGCGTGAAAATTCCTTATTGAACAGTGGCATATCATAGTCATAGAGCATTACTCTCTCATCATCAACAGATAAGATTTCATACTCAGAAGCACCGATATACACCTTATCGCCAAGATGATATTCATACTGCACATCTTGCGGCTGTTCTGCTTCTTCAGGTTCTTTTTCGGTTGGTTCAACCTCTTGTTCCGGCGGTGCATTAGAGAGTATCTCACGATTTCTTTTCGTTTCCTCGATTTTGGCTCTGCGTTCCTCTTGACTTTCAAGCCACTGAGGATAGCGTTCTTTTTCCTTTGGATTTAAGTATCTGTCCATTCGGATAAGGTCTCCGATACGCTTTTCCACCTGAGACCAAGAAAGTGTAATGTGCGGCTTGTCGCTTCCGATACCTTTTGAAATTGTGATACCTTTTCCGTCGTGCTGTTCGTCAATGCCTGCACCGATGATGACAGGGTAAGAGCCGCCCCAACCGTATTCGTTTTTCAAGAAGTCGGCGTTTTCCTTTACGGAAAGGCTCTTTTCAAACTGCTCATAGATACGCATTTTGCCCTCGGAAACTCCGCTTCCACGGGTCAATACAGCGTCTATGACTTCCTGAGAAAAAGTAAAGGCAGAGGTTTTTTGTTCCTCTGCCTGATTGCCCATTATGAGAGTCAACTGACCGTCCATAGACGGAAGCGGCTTCATTGTATCGGTCAATTCTCCCAAAAGTCTCATTGCTTCAAAATGCTGTGCGATAACGCCCCAGTCATAGAAGCTCTGAGCGGTTCTGTTTTCGTATTCGCCCTCCCACAAGTGGAGGACATTCTGAAATGTTTTGTAGCCCACAAGTCTGCCGTCGTTTAAGGTAAGCTGGGTGTAATCGTTGTTGAAAATACCCTTTATATATTCAGTACGGGTCGCATTATCCGTATTTCTCTCATAGAAGTCTTTGATTTCTTCCTTTGAAGCGGACAAATGCGGGGTAGTACCGAGTATCTCTCGGATAGTATCATCGCCACCGAAAAACGGCAGGCTCTTGTCCTCGTGGTTTCTGTCGTAATACTCTAAGCGAATATTACCTGATTCTTCACGATTTCCTGTGCCGAGTTCCTGATGTTGTTCATCAGGCGAACCCATTTCATCATATCTTCCGCTTTCATCTGCTCGGTCAGTCCCGCTTTCTCTGCCATCTGCTTTACGAGAGTTTCCTCCAGTTCGCTGGCTCTCTGCTGAACCTCCGCCAAGTGACTGTTCAGAATCCCTTTCGTCAGAAGATTGTAGTACAGGATTTTGTGATGTTCCTTCAGATAAGTTCTCCTCATCTGCGACCATCTGCCGAGAGTCACTTCCGTCTGCTCCGGCAATTTCAGGTTCGGAAGATTGTAGTCTCCCACCATCGTGTATGTGATTTCGCTCATCGCTTTGACTCCTTTCGTCTTTGATGTCTTTATTGTATTCGGATTGCCCCTGTTCATCAATTATGCGATTTTCCTTGCTGAGCGTGCTGATTGTTCTGCTGACAGGAAGCAACGCCATTTCAGCAATGTCGCTTGTAGCAATACCCACCGCATTGAGAACTTCCTGTGAATTGAAGCTTGAAATCCCGGCAAAGTCATCGGGAGAATAAACCTTGTCTGCGTCCAGTCCCAATCGTGCCATAACCATATATGATACGCTGTTTCTGACAAGCTCCAAATACAAGGCATTTGCTTCGTCGGCAGACAAATACTCAATATCGCTTCCTGCACCCAAACTCATAAAGTCGGAGATATAGTCTGCGATGTTGTCCTCGACGGCATTGGCAATGCTCTCTTTGACGACATTTTCAATACTCGTTGTATCGTTTACCGCACCGAAAGTGTTTTCAAGCGTTTCGATAACCTCTGCTTCATAATCGGGTCTCATCTCCCAAATCGGAACAGGGCGGGAATATCGGCTTTCGTGGGTGTCCGATATATCAAAGTAATGAATCAGCCTTTGACGGCTTCTGTCTGCGTCCTCAAATACGGCAATACCCTTTGCTCCTCGGTTTACCCAACGACCGAAAGTACCGTTCCATCGTTCGATTTCAAGCACGGCTGTTGCATCGGGTCTTTGGGCATAAATGAGAAGCTGTTCATCAAATCGGAGCCTGAAATTCCTGCCTGCTGTTTTCAGAAACGATTGCCAGTTTACCGGATTGTCTGTAACCGCAAAGCAGGTTCTTTCATACAGCTCCGAAATCAGGTCAAATTTCCTTGCCACCTCGTCTGCACCTCCTTATCGTGTTTTTTCTTTGTCCTTTGCGGATTTCGTGTTTTCTTTTGCGGCTGGTTCTACGGTATGACCGTTTCTCTCGCAAAGCTCGGCAAATTCGCAGATATGGTAGAGATTTGTGCCGACCTCCAAATGGTAGTCATCAATATATCTGCAAGTCCTCTCCATTGTTTTGCCGTCGCCGAGCTTGATTGAGATTTTTTCTCCGTCCGCAATGCGAAACTGCTCCTGATAGTGCGGGTCAATAAATCGGATACCACGCTCGGCATTTTTCAAGTGGTTGTTCAGCCACTCTTTCTGATAGCAATAGCAGTACAGATTGTACTCGCCCCTGTTGGGGTTAAATCTCATAAGATAGCTGAACTTTTCCGTATCAAGACGAATGCCGTAGTGTTTGCGGTCATCATTAAAGGAACTGTCGGGAGTGGAATAACAGTAAGAGGACATAGCATTTCTGCCGGACAAAACATCGCCGTCACGCAATCCGTTTATGACTTCATCAAATTCAGCCTTAAATTCATCGGTTTTCAAGTCTTTTCTGAAATCGTTCCAAGTCGTCCAAAACTCGTTCCCATTAGAACCGAAGTCGGCTCTCAAATATCCGATAAGACCGGTCTGCATAGAGAGCTGCTGACTTTGGCTGAAGGTGTATTTACGCTCTGCTTCGGTCAATACTCTGTAATCCATTTTCATCACCTCGCTTGTTCGTTTGGTTGTCTTTGCTTTGGAATAGAAAAGCCATATACCCCGGCAATGTCATCGCCGAGCCTTTTGGTAACTCGTGTGATGTCGGCTCTTGTGGCTTTTCCGTTATAGATTTTATCTTGCAGATTTTCAATCTGCATATCGGTAACACCGTCTTTGAATACACGGTATAGATAATGGTTTGTTCCGTCGTGATGAACGGCATCGGCTCGAAGGTCGCCGTACTTATCCACATACCATTCGGTGTAATCGGTATCGGAGTAAAGGCAGTCCTTAATGTTGCCGGAATCAATCATCTTGTAGCCCGACACTCTGCCGTTCCATCTGCCGAGGTCGCCGATAACGATAATCGGCTGTGAAAGCTGAATATTGAGATTTACTCGTTCATCATATAGGTTTTCGGCATTTGATTTTACCATAATGTCGTAAAGCTCATCATCGGAATATCCGGGATACAGTTCCTCCAAAGACTCTCGCCAATCATCAAGGTCAAGGCTAATGTCGCTCCAAATGATATGACGGTCATTCTGTTCCTGCCTGCTCATCAGTGCCACCTCCCAAATAAGAGAACAGCTTATTGGCTTTGGTCTGCTTCTGAAGCTCGATAATCAGGCTCATATCCGGAATAGTGATACCCGGAATTTTCAAAATGCTCTCCATATCAAGCTGCTGCAATTTCTTTTCGGTATTGCAGCCTGCGTCAAACAGTTTCGTCAGAAGCTTTGTCTTTTGCTGAAAAGTAAATTTTTCCTTCATTGCTTTGTCCTCCTTATCGTTCTTTGTCTTTGTTTCGCTTCTTGTGTGAAAGCTCCTGTGCCTTTTCCTTTGCCCATTCAGGCAGACGCTCAGGCTTTACTTCGCCCATAACATCCATTCTTTCATATCGGGTTGATTTGCCGGTGTGAAGATTTGTGCAGAACACGGCACTTCCACGGCTGTTTGCCGACGCACCGAAACCACCTGTAACATATTAGAGCTGTCTGTCGGCTCTTTGAAATTCAGGTTTTAATACCTTTGGGTCAATGGCAATGATTGTGCCGTTGATGTCTTTGGAATAGTGGTCGGGGATACAGTCGGCTTCCGTTATGAGTGTGATTGGAATATCCAGTTTTTCGACCTGTTCCTTGAAAAGCTCCGCTTCATTTGCCACACGGCTACCGAAAAGGTGTACGATTTCGATATAGTCATCGCTCACCATACATTCCGAACACAGTTCAAACAGGTCGTTTCGCTCTGCAAAGCCGCACAAAAATTTATCGCCGTTTGTGCTTTGCTCATTGGAAGCCAAGATAACTTCCTTTTCGCCCACATTGACCGAGCAAAGAACAGTGTATTCACCGATTTTTCTTTTTCCCTCGTTCATATCCACACCTCAGCTTACTTCAATCACAATTCTGATGTTTCCGCAGTCGCAGCCACTGCACTGCCTTGACAGTTCGGGAAATAGGGATTGCACTCTCTGTCTTGCTCTGCGGATAGTCTCAAAGCACGGCAAGCCGTACCCTTTATAGTTGTTGACTATATCTTCAAGCGACAAATCGCCGACTCTCATATAGCTGTATCGGTTGTAATAGCAAAGGATAAGCTGCATATCGTCATACCTCGTTTCGGGGCATTCTCTGAGTATTGCAAGCACCTTGCTGTCAACCGTCTTTTGCTTATTCATAATGCACCTCCGTAAAAGAACCGTGGGCGAAGTTTTCACTCCGCCCACTTTCGTGTTCCTTATTTCTTTCTGTTCTTAATCTGCAAGAAGATAAAGCCGCCGATAATAAAGGCGACCAATACAACTGCTACGATTGTTTTAGCGTCCATTACTCATTGTCCTCCTTCTTCTTTTTTCTGTACGCAATAATGGCTGTGCCTACAATGCCGAGGGCAGAAAGTCCCGCAAGTGCAGTCCACAAGCCGACATTGCTGTTGTCTCCGGTCTTTGGTGTATCTCTCAGCTCATTGTGCATTTCCACAACGGTAGTAGAACCGACCTTTACGGTTGCAATCTTATCCGCAGGAAGCACATAGGAAGCAGAAACACTATCCTGAACTTCGGAAATGGTGTAATCGCCGATACGAAGTCCCTCGATAATGATTTCGCCGTTCTTATCGGTCGTGAAGCTTCGGTCATAACCGTTTACTCCTGTAACTCTGAAAGTGAAGCCTTCAACCTTACCGTCAGAGGAAGTCTTAACGATTTTCAGGTTTCCTTTCATTGCCGTGTTAATAAAGCCGACGCCGGCTTTGTTTTCTACCTCGTAGGTGGTTTCATCTTTTTCAATGAAAACAGAGTACACGCCCTTATCAAGTTCAAAGCCTTCTGGTGCTTTAGTTTCTCTTACAAGGTATTTTCCGTAAAGAAGCTCCTTCATCTCGTAAATACCGGTAGAGGTTTCGGTAAGCAAACCAATAAGCTCGTCGCCGTCGTCCAATTTGCCGTCTCCGTTTACATCTTTGTAAACCTCAAAGGTCGCTCCTGTCAGCTTGTTGTCCGGGTAATCTTCATCGACCTTAGTCAACTTGATATTGCCGTGAACATACTCATTGACGATTTCAACCTCAATGACCTGACCGACCTCGGAGATTCTAACTTCATAAGAAGTTTCATCAAGCACAAAGCCCTTCGGCTGTTCGATTTCTCTTACAATCCAGTTTCCATACGGTACTTTGTCAAAAGAAAAGCTACCGTCATTTTCAGAGGTAGCAGTCATCAAAGCATTTTCTTTTGTAAATTCGGTTTCATCAGCCTTAAACAGTCCGATTACTGCACCGCCGAGTTCTTCGCCGTTTTCGGTAATCTTCTTACCGGAGACAGAACCGTAAATGAGCTTGTTCTCAATAGCTTTTCCGGCGTTGACCGCAATCTCAACATTTGCGGTATCCTGACCGGCATAGCTGAAAGTGAACGGATACTTGCTGTCGGAGAGAATATAATGCTCATCGGTTGCAAGTTCCTTTACATAGTAGTTTCCAAAAGGAAGGTCGGTTTTCAGCGTTTCCTTACCGTTTTCAGACAGGGAGATAATCTCAATTAGACCGTCTGCCGGAATAGAAGTACCGCTTGCAGAAACAAGTTCCTCTGCGGCAAAAAGTCCGAAGCTGATATTCTTCATTTCATCGCCGTTACCGATGTTGAAGATGTCGTTCTTTTCAATAGTCTTTTCAAGACTTACCGTTACTTTCTGCCTGTCATTTACAAAGCTTGTGGCGGTTTCGGTTACAGACACTTCCTGACCGGCATAAGTCAGCTCAACCTCGTGAGCTTCCTTGTTGATAACCATACCCTCCGGTGCGGTAATTTCAACCACCGTATATCTGCCGAGATAAAGCTCCTTACTCTTGGCAAGTCCGTTTTCATCTGTGGTAACAGTATCTACGACCTCGCCCTTTGCATAACGGAGTGTACCGTCGGGAGTGATAATATCTTCTGCTGCGGTAATCTCATAAATCGCACCTGCAAGACCTTTCACTTCATAGACAGGCTGATAAATCACATCGGCATTTTCCTCTCCGGAGATATTTACCCCTGAGAATACCTCGCCGGTCTTTTCAATGCTGACAGTACCTTTCTGTGCCATATTAGGCTTATCGACCTTAATCACGGTAATACCACCCTCATCGGAAGAATGTTCCTCTGCCACATCAAAGTACACCGGTGTGCTGTCAAGCACATATCCGTAAGGAGCCTGAACTTCCACAAGAGAATATCCCTTGCCGTATTCCAGTTTCTCCGGTGTAACAAGCTGTCCGTTTGCATCGGTGTAGAAAATATCTATCGTTGTCGGAGTAGGATAAGTGAAGGTCATTGTTACCTGATTGCCGTCCGGGTCAAAGATTTTGAACCCAGCACCGGCATAAGGAATGTTTTTACCGCTTTCTGCGTCCACCTTAACCACCTTGATATAGCTTTCAAAGTTTGCGTTGTTGATGAGATAGCGGTAGGTCTGTCCGTTCTGAGAAATGAACACATCGAAGTCGTCCATTAACTCACGCCCCTCCCAACCGGAGGTCTGATGAACGGTATATACGCCGTAAGGCATATCCTTTGTCTGACCGAAGCCGTTTTCATCACAAACAATCACATCTCTTTCATCTTCTTCTGCTGAATCAAAGCTGCCGGAAGATTTCAGATAGATTTCAAAGGTTGCACCGTTTTCCGGTGTTTCAATCTTTGTTTCGCCGTCATCGGTGTGCTTGATAATGGCGATATTGCCTTTCATAACCTGTTCGGTAACATCATTTGCTGTCTGATTGTGTTCCACCGTATAAAGCTGCGGTTCAGCACCGACCTTATGGATTGCGGTATCAAGCAGATAGCCCTCGGACGGAGTGATTTCACGGATTGTCCAGTCCGAATCGCAGACGTAATATCCAGTGGTGAACTGGCCGTTTTCGTCCGTGGTGAAGCTGTCGATGAGGGTATCTCCCTTATACAGCCCATACACAGCGCCGGCCAGGGAACCGTCGCCCTGGGGCGCGCCCGTTTCCACATCGCTCTTGGTGACGGTGACGCGGAATTTCTTCAGCACGTTGTTCACACTCTTGTGGGTAACTTCATTCCACTCGATGGTAGCTGTCTGGGAATCCGGCACCACATAACGGATGGGGGTATCCACCTCCTCCAGTACATAGCCCGTGCCGATGAGCACGTTTTCAAAGCGCGCCACACCGTTTCCGTCTGTCACCGCATACTCATCCACCGGCTGCCCGGAGAGGGATGTGCCGTACAGATGGAAGGTCATGCCCTCCACCAGCCCGTCCTCGCTGGTTTTCGTCACTTCCAGGCTGCCGCGCTTCAGCTTGTTGTTGAAATTCACGGTAGCAGTCTGGCCGCTGACGATGGTCACGCGCTGGCTTTCCTGGGGTTCGTATTTGTCAATCGACTGCTCGGTTACGGTATAAACGCCGGGATTGAGGTCGGAGATGTCGATCTCGCCCGCCTCATTGGTGGTCTTGGTGGCGCTGTATCCTTCGCCGGTAATGGTGAAGCTGATCCCGGCTACCTGTCCATCCTCGGAAGTCTTGACCAGCTTCATATTGCCGGTTTTCACTTCCAGGTTCAGATAGCCCACCATATAATCGGACACGGTTTCCCCGTAGGTGGCAAAGTCCTGCTTGCCGCCGCCGATAATCCCATCCGTCCATACCACTACGCCGCTGCGCTGGGCGGAGATTTTTTCTGCTTTTACCGTTACAGAGCCTTTGATGGCCTGGCTGGAAGTGATGGTGAGCTGGTTTCCGTCCACAGAGAAGTTCAGGCCGGTAATATTGCTGGTAAAGGTGTAATCTCCCAGCACGCCGTTGGTATCCGTGAGTGTGAGGGAATACTGCTGGCCGTCCCATTTCAGCTCGTAGGCCCCGGCGTCTGCGGTGCTGCTGAAAAAGCTGGGCAGCATGGTATGGCGTTTTACCGCGCTCTCAATAGCGGAATACTGGCTGAAGATCTCGCTGTAAAGGGGATTCTCCGGGCTGGTATATTCCGCGATATTGTTCTTGCCCTGGGCGTTGGCGTCCACATGGTTAAACTGGCTGTCGCGCTCGCCTACGACGGTTTCCCAGACAAGAAGCTGGGTGGCGATTGCCCCGGCCATCTTGCTGGCGTCCTCCGGGTCATCGGTCATCCATGAGGTGCTGGCGTTGCCCTGCCATCCATAGGTCATAATCCGCCCGATATATTCCTTGATGGTGTCCGGTGGGATAGTGGGGTTCAGATCGGACGGGTAATCATCCCAGAAATCCTCGCCCCGGCCAGTAAACTGGTCGCCGGAATGAACGCTGACGCCGGGTTCGATACAGTAGATGACTTTCCCGTTAAAGGAATCCTGCGTGTGGATGGTAAAACCGTTATTTTCGCCGGTAGACCATCCGCCCAAGAAATTCATAGCGGAATGTCCCCAGCCTGCCTTGTTGGGGTCGCTGGCACGGGGGAACTCCACCATATACGTCGTCATGGTTTCCCCTGCGGCAAACGCTGTGGTTCCCGTCCCTGCGAATATGCCCAGGCACATGAGCATGGCCATGAACAGGGACAGGGGCTTTCTCAATGCTTTCATCGTGTTACCTCCTTGAAATGGCCGCAAAAAAGCACACCGTTTCCGATGTGCTGCGGCTTGTGTTGGTTACTGTCTAAAAAAGAGAGGCCCGCCCGGTTTTCCTCGCAGCCCGATGTCTGCCTGTGGAAAAGAGGCCGGAGCTTTTTATAAACATCCAGGCTCCTCAAATATCTTCTTTTTTAGGCTGTTTAGGTTGTTTGGAAGGGGTGAGGTGTGGAGAGGGGGAACCGGCACAAGCTGCCGTTTCCCTGCAAATGGGCGCACTTCCCCCTTGTGAGTGGGCTATCTCTCTAAACTGCGCTGGCGTTTGCGGTAAAGTTCCAGCGCCTTGACAATGGTGTCCTCGATCTTCTGCGTGGGCGTCCCCGGCGCAAAAAACCGGCTGATTTTTTCTTTTGGGATTTTGAACTGTTCTTTTTGATTGGGCTTTTCCTCCTTCATAATGGAAACAAGGGCGTCTTTGGCCAGCCGTTCCCCTCCAGTCTTGGCTTCGGACATCTGTCGCATTTTGATGGCTTGGGCGTGGGACGGGGTGCAGTCCATCTCGTCCATGATAGCGAACAAGTCGGCCTGTTCTTCTTTTCGCAGGTAGGACAGCTCCACCGCAGGGCGCATGGCAATCTGGAGCATTTCCTGGTCTTTAAGGACTGAGTTATCTACCAGCTCCAGAATTTCCGGGATAAGGTGGGTAAGGCGGATATACCTATAAATCTGAGGTTGACTATCTCCGCTATCCCTGCTGATCTGCTGGGCTGCTGTAACGCCTTTTAACTTATTATCCAGTGGAGAAGAAGTTAAATCCGTCCGCTGACCCTGTCGTTTTAATGCGTCCAGCTTCATTTTGTAGGCAAACGCCTTCTCCGAGGGCAGAATCTGCTCCCGCTGCAAGTTGGAGTCCACCATGATAATCGTGGCTTCATCATCGGTGAGCTGCCGCACAATACAGGGGATTTCCGTAAGCCCCGCTAAATCCGCCGCCTTTTTCCTGCGGTGTCCGGCCACCATCTCATAACCGCCGTCCGGTTTGGGCCGCACTAAAGCTGGCACCAAAACGCCGTACTGCTTCACGCTTTCCGTCATTTCCTGCATAGCTGCGTCCATCCGCACCTTAAACGGGTGGTTCGGGAAGTCGCTGATTTCCGTGGGCGAAAGATTGACAACTTTTTCAAGCCGTGCCTCAGCCCGCTCTTCCTCCGTGGAAAACAGGTCATCGACTGAGGGAAGATTGAAGTTTAGCGCGTTGTTTTTCGCCATCTGCCAGCACCTCCTTTGAAAACTCTGCGTAAGCCTGGGCCACCTTGCTGCCTTTGTCATAGGCGTAAATACTC
>ERZ780148.2406-NODE-2406-length-10873-cov-2.278610_pt1 | contig 10873 bp, 10 predicted proteins | sample MGYA00510984_ERZ780148 | MGnify/ENA primary metagenome ERZ780148 (study PRJEB29588, sample SAMEA2160902) | human gut metagenome | biome: human gut; feature: human-associated habitat; material: faeces | place: Denmark | collected 2008/2010 ...
TGGTTTTTCTGTTGTACTTGTTGTTGCATTTTCAGATTCTACTTTAGTAGCTTCAACTTCTATAGTATCTTCACTATGAGTTTTTTGACATTCTTCACATACTTCTGTTTCAGATTCTTTTCCACAATATTTACAGAACATAAGAACTCCTCCTTTAATTTATCTATAACATTATTATACATTATTCCACAAAATTTTCAAGTAAAAGTGCAAAATTTGTTAAAAACATTGTAAAATTTAACTAAAAATGATAAAATGAAAAACATAAACAAAGCGATCGCTTTCGCTAAAAAAGAAACCGTCCTGATAGTGGCAATGCTCTTAGCCGTTATATCTGCATTTTTCATCACACCTGACAAAGCATATGCAAGTTATATCGACTTCAGAACACTTGAACTTCTGTTCTCTCTTATGACAGTGACCGAGGGCTGCAAAGGTCTTGGCATTTTTGAACGCAGTGCAAAATTTATCATAAGCAAAGTCAATACCGCATTTCAGCTTTCCATAGTGCTTGTGGGGCTTTGCTTCTTTTCAAGTATGTTCATAACAAATGACGTTTCACTTCTGACCTTTGTTCCCCTCACTCTCACCGCCCTCTCAACTCTCGGTGAAGCAGGCAACAAGCTTCTCATACCCATTGTCGTTCTGCAGACCATTGCCGCAAATCTTGGCAGTATGCTCACGCCTATAGGCAATCCTCAGAATCTATACCTTTTTGGTGTATCAGATATGAAGCTGGAAGATTTTCTTGTACTAATGCTTCCCTTTACTATTGTGGCAGGAGCGATGCTTTTTCTTTGGACGCTTGCAGTGTGTAAAAAGTCAGGAAAGCTGTCTGTCAAGACAGATATAACTGCTGAAAACTTCGATACATATTCGACTAAAGACAAGACAAAGCTTTCAGGATACATCCTGCTTTTTGTCCTTTGCCTGCTTACAGTTGCAAGGCTTATCCCATGGCAGATAACAGCCCTCTGCGCACTTGCTTTCTCTGCCATTGCTGACAGAAACGTTCTTAAAACAGTTGATTACTCACTGCTTCTTACATTCTGCGGATTTTTCATCTTTATCGGAAATATGGGCAGAGTAGAGATTTTCCGCAGTGTACTCAGCAGCATAATAAACGGTCACGAGCTTTTTATTGCCGTTGCCGCAAGTCAGATAATAAGCAACGTTCCATGCGCTATACTCCTTTCAGGCTTCACCAACAAGCTGAACGCACTTAGCTTCACCAACAAGCTGAACGCACTTATAATAGGAACGAACATAGGCGGCCTTGGCACTCTTATCGCCTCCATGGCAAGCCTTATATCCTACAAGCAGATATGCCGCAGCCACCCCCATATCAAAGGCAGATATTTCGCATATTTCACAGCCGCAAATATCGCTTTTCTCGCTGTAATGGCTCTGACTGTAAAGATCGCATACTGAAATAAGTTTTCTATACCCTGCCCACTTTATCTGCATAACATTTTCGCTAAATGCCCACACTATCCGCAGGAGGTGTTTTTATGCTTGAATTTTTTGCAGGAACGCTGGTGGGCGGTTTTGTGGGCGTTGTGACAATGTGCCTTTGTATCACCGCAGGCGAAAGCGACCGTCACGATGAACGATGATGTTTTACACAGGTAAACTTCGTTATTTTCACCAAAAAAGCCACCGCAAAATTTCCCTTTGCGGTGGCTTTTTTTATGCCTGTCCGTATTGACAAATACTCCGCTTTGTACTATAATAGTATCATTGTACTTTAGCAAGTAAAAACGCAAAAGCATAAAAGCTTTAAAGCGACACATGAAGTAAAAGGAGTGTATTGGATTGACAGCAAGGTGGATAGTATTGGTATTATACCTTGCACTTATGATAGGCATAGGTGTTTATTACCGCAGAAAATCGGCAAGCGTCAATGATTTTGTACTGGGAGGAAGAGGTCTTGGAGCATGGTTTACAGCCTTTGCATATGGAACTTCATACTTCTCGGCAGTAATTTTTGTAGGCTACGCAGGAAAATTCGGCTGGAATTACGGTGTGGCTTCCACATGGGTAGGAATTGGAAACGCCGTCATAGGCTCATGGCTTGCATGGAAAGTTTTGGGCAGACGTACAAGGATAATGTCAAAGCACCTTGAGGCAAAGACCATGCCTGAGTATTTTGAAAAGAGATACAACAGCAAGCCTTTGAAGATAGTTTCGGCACTTATCGTGTTCGTATTCCTTATCCCTTATACGGCTTCGGTCTACAACGGCTTGTCAAGACTTTTTGAGAAGGGCTTTGGCATTCCTTACAAATATTGTATAATCGGCATGGCAGTTTTCACTGCGGTGTATGTTATCATGGGTGGCTACAAGGCTACAGCACTGAACGATTTTATTCAGGGAATAGTAATGCTGGTGGGCATTGCGGCGGTAGTTCTTGCAGTGCTTGGAGAAAACGGTGGCCTTGGAAATTCTTTTGACCTGCTTGGTGATATTTCTGACGCAAATGGCGACAAGGGTGCATATTCGTCACTATTCGGCCCTGACCCTATAAACCTTGCAGGCGTTGTTATACTCACTTCTCTCGGCACATGGGGACTTCCGCAAATGGTACAGAAATTCTATGCAATAAAAGACGACAAGGCTATCAAAACAGGCACCATCGTATCCACATTCTTTGCAGTAGTGGTAGCAGGCGGCTGTTACTTCCTTGGTGGCTTCGGCAGACTTTTTGTCAAGAGCGCTGACGGACTTCCTGAGGGCGGTTTTGACGGAATAGTTCCGACTATGATGGAAAAGCTTCCTTCACTGCTCTTCGGACTTGTTATCGTTCTTGTGCTTTCGGCTTCAATGTCAACACTTTCATCACTGGTGCTTACATCAAGCTCCACTTTGACTATCGACCTTATCAAGCCTATAATGAAAGAAAAAATGGACGAGAAAAAACAGCTTATCACAATGAGAATTTTCATTGCCGTATTTCTTATCATCTCAGTTGTGCTTGCAATAATCACCCTTGAAAATCCACAGACAGTAATTTCAACTCTCATGTCTATCTCATGGGGCGCACTTGCAGGAGCATTTCTTGCACCGTTCATGTACGGACTTTTCTGGAAGGGCGTAACAAAGGCAGCTTGCATGGCAAGCTTTATCGCAGGAGTAGGCATAACAGTGATACACATGGCATACTACACCCTTGCAGGTCACACAGGAACACTTTGGGGCATAAACCTTGCCTCGCCTATCAACGCAGGCGCATTTGCAATGCTTTTCGGACTTGTTCTTGTACCTATCGTTAGCCTTATCACAAGGCAGAGCGACGCTGACAAGGCTCATGCTGAAAAGGTGTTCGAGTGCTATAATGACAGCGAAATATGATTTCACATCGCTTACATAATTGAAACGCAGACAGGGACGGACTTTGTTCGTTCCTGTTTTTTTGTGCGGATAATGCAAATGATATAGTGAGCGAAACGACAAAACAAGCGGGCGAACGGTGTTCGCCCCTACGATTTTGTTGCCGTGGGTTTTAGCCTTTTTTATTCAATTTTCAAGTTGCATTCGGAGTATGACACTGGGTATTATGCCCTAGGTTTTGTATACACAAAATATCACAATGCACGCCCACGTCCTGATACAAGTACTCTACAGCCTGTTCCAGAATCTCTCATCGTATTCACTAAGTCACAGGGCTTGTACGTGCCCGCAAGTATCTAAGACGCCTTCTACTTATCCCTGAAAAATGCTCTTTTTGTTGCATAAAAAATGCAACAATTAATGGATTATTGCCAAATTAAATCATAAATCATTTGTTTGCACAAATTGACCACATGAATTTTGTATAATATCCACTGTAGGGGCGAACAGTGTTCGCCCGTTTTCCTACCTGAACTAACTTTTGGGGGTACACATTATTAATGTGTATACAGACAGCAAAAAGTTCCATAAAACACCGTTCAACACCTGAACGCATTTTATGGAACTCTTTTCAGATTATAAATTTCTTCGCCTTGTTTACAATACAGCGGTCGTTTTCGTAAGACAGGACCTGTCCTGCCCTGCCGATCTCGACCCAGCGTATGTCTGCGATCTCCTCTTCCTGAGGAGTGTAGTCGGTGTTCTTTGCTTTGCCGATAAAGTAGACAACGATCTTCTGCGTGTCCTTCCTTGGTGAATAGGACACTATCTCCCGAAACGTGGTATCAAGATTTACGTCTATCCCCGTTTCCTCCATGATCTCACGCTTGGCAGTTTCTTCCTCTGTTTCATCGCCCTCAACGTGACCCTTTGGGAATGACCAATGACCGCTGTTGATATGCTTTATCAGCAGTATCTCGGTGTTGCCGTGATACTTTCTGTAAACGATAGCACCGCAGGATTTTTCATGCAGCATCATTTTTCCTTTCCGGAGCTTAGCCCCAATATTTACTCATTGATTTAATTATATCACAACAGCCCTCATTTGTCTATACCCTTTAATAAATATACTCCCATTTTGTGCATATTCCACAAATCAGGTAAAATAAAAAAAGCCGTGCAAAAGCACAGCTTTTTGAAACAGTCAAAGATTATTCCTCAACCTTGTTCTCGATATACTTAACGATATCGCCAACAGTCTTGATGTTCTCGACCTCTTCATCAGGGATCTCTACATCAAAGCTCTCCTCGATGCTCATTACAAGGTCAACTACGTCCAGTGAGTCAGCGCCGAGATCCTCTGTGATAGAAGCCTCCATAGTTACTGCGTCCTCTTCAACGTCGAGCTGCTCTACGATAATGTCCTTGATCTTATCAAATACCATTACTTTACCTCCATTCTGTACTTTACTGGGTCTGCCGCTCAGCGCAGCATTTATGTCAGCCGCCGCCGCTCATAAGTCGGCAAATCATTCGGCATGATCATCAAAAAACTCATTCCTGCGAACTTTCCTCAAACTCGCCCACAGTTCTAAACTTATTATACCGCCCCTCAAGCAATTCGTCAAGACCTTTTTGCAATTTTCTTTTCAAAGCTCCCTCGATATAGTCAGAGATATTCTCCGCAGTGAGCTGTGGGTCGTTATGTGCGCCGCCGTCGGCTTCGGAAATTATATGGTCGCACACGCCAAGTCTTGTAAGATCCTCGGCGGTTATCTTCATTATATCGCACGCCTCACGCTCTCTTGTGGAATCCTTCCACAGGATACTTGCAAAGCCTCTCGGTGATATTACCGAATAGATAGCGTTTTCAAGCATTGCAAGCTCATCGCACACTGCAAGAGCCAGCGCTCCTCCCGAGCCGCCTTCTCCGAGTATTATGGAGATAACAGGAGTCTTGAGGGTCATGAACTCCATGATGTTTTTGGCTATCGCTTCGCCCTGACCACGCTTCTCAGCTTCTACGCCGCAGAATGCGCCTGCTGTATCAACAAGGCATATAACAGGTCTATGGAACTTCTCAGCCTGCCTTGCAAGTCTGAGAGCCTTTCTATAGCCCTCCGGGTGGGGCATACCGAAATTGCACTTCTGATTTTCTGCAAGATCTCTGCCCTTTACCTCTGCGATAACTGTAACAGGTATGCCCTTAAAATAGGCTATGCCGCCCATAACAGCACCGTCATCACCAAAAAGTCTGTCTCCATGCATCTCAAAGAAATCGTCGAATATAAGAGGGATATAGTCCTTGGCAGTCGGTCTGCCCTTGTGTCTGATTATATCAAGTCTTTGACAAGCTGTCAGCTCACTCATTTGAGGACACCTCCTTTGCTGGCTTATGAAGTCTGAGTATATGAGCGAGAACTCTTCTCATTTTCTTTCGCTCAACTATCATATCAACAAAGCCGTTTTCAAGCATGAACTCGGCAGACTGAAAATCGTCAGGAAGCTTCTGCTTGATAGTACCCTCTATGACACGTCTGCCTGCAAATCCGATAAGCACCTTTGGCTCTGCGATTATGATATCGCCCAGTGACGCAAAGGAAGCTGTTACACCGCCCGTGGTAGGGTCGGTCATAACTGCGATATAAAGCAGACCTGCTTGGTTATGTCTAGCCACAGCACCGCTCGTTTTCGCCATTTGCATAAGGGAAACTATACCCTCCTGCATTCTTGCTCCGCCTGAGGCTGTGAATGCGATAACAGGGAGCCTATTTGCGGTGGCGTATTCGATAGCTCGTGTTATCTTTTCGCCCACAACGCTGCCCATGGAAGCCATCATATAATTGGAATCCATAACGATTATAACTATCTTCTCGCCTCTTATGGCAGCCTTTCCGGTAATAACGGCGTCTTTAAGACCGGTCTTTTCTCTCAAAGCCTGCTGTTTTGCTTCATAGTCAGGGAAATCTATAGGATTTTTTGATACCATATCCTTATCAAATTCCTCAAAGCTACCCTTATCTATGGTGATATCAAGACGTTCTTTTGCGGTAAGTCTTGAATGATAGTTACAGTGAGGACAAACCTTTCCGTTTGCCTGAAACTCCTCCATAAAAGTGACGTTTCTGCATCTTGGACACTTGAAAAGCAGACCCTTTGGGATATCGGTCTTTTTCTTGTCATCGTCCGCCTTATCGCCGTTAAATCTTACTTTAACGACAGAAAACAGATCTTCAAGCATTATTCCTTACTCCTCTCATCTGCCAAAATGTCGGTACGGTTAAGAAAACCGTTATCGTAATTGCCCTCTAAAAACTCCGGGCGTCTTATAAGCTTAAGCTGGAAATCAACATTGGTTGCAACGCCGTCCACGATAAACTCAGACAGTGCCCATGTCATTTTTGCAATAGCTTCTTCTCTATTCTTACCGTGAACAATGAGCTTGCCTATCATGGAATCGTAATAAGGCGGTATCTCATAGCCCTGATAAACTGCGGTATCTACTCTTATTCCAGGGCCTCCTGGGATAAAGAGCGACTTTATCCTGCCAGGTGACGGTCTGAAATCAAGAAGCGGATTTTCCGCATTTATACGGCACTCTATTGCATGACCTGTCAGCTTTATATCCTCCTGCTTTATAGACAATCTCTGTCCTGATGCGATAAGGAGCTGTTGCTTTACAAGGTCAACGCCTGTGACAGCCTCTGTGATAGGGTGTTCCACCTGTATACGGGTGTTCATTTCCATGAAATAGAACTCGCCGTTTTTATCCACAAGGAACTCAATAGTGCCTGCGTTCCTATAGCCGCAGACCTTAGCGGCTGTACAAGCGGCTTTACCCATTTTCGCACGAAGCTCCTCATTCATAAAGCTTGCAGGGGAAGGGGCTTCCTCGAGGACCTTCTGATTTCTTCTCTGCATGGAGCAGTCACGCTCGCCCAGATAGATAACGTCGCCGTAATTATCTGCAAGTATCTGTATCTCGATATGCTTAGGGTCTTCTATGAATTTCTCGATATAGATCTCGTCATTGCCGAAGCAGGCAAGAGCCTCCTGCTTTGCGGCGGTCATCTGCGCTTCAAGCTCATCGTCGGAGTGAACGATCCTTATACCACGTCCTCCGCCGCCTGCTGAAGCCTTTACCATAACAGGGTAGCCAAGATCTCTTGCAAGGGTATGCGCCGCATGGATATTTGAGATAGCACCGTCTGAACCCATTATAACAGGCACACCTGCTTCTTTCATTGTTTCCTTTGCCTGCGCTTTATCACCAAGCATTTCAATAGACTCGGCTCTTGGTCCTATGAAAGTTATGCCGCACTTTTCGCACATTCTTGCAAAGGACGGATTTTCAGACAGAAAGCCAAAGCCCGGGTGGATAGCATCTGCACCTGTTATCTCGCAGGCGGAGATTATCGCCCTGACATTAAGATAACTGTCCTTGCTTGGTGCAGGACCTATGCAGACTGCCTCGTCTGCTATCTGAGCGTGGAGAGCGTTTCTGTCGGCGGTTGAATATACCGCAACAGTATGTATGCCAAGCTCTCGGCAGGCTCTTATAATGCGGACAGCGATCTCGCCTCTGTTCGCTATCAATACTTTTTTGAACATATTATGCCTCACTAATTATGACTAGAATAAGAGATACCTTACTTTATCGCAAAAGTTATCTCAGCGGAAACAGCCTTCTTGCCGTTTACAGAAGCAAGTGCCTTTCCAACGCCGATAGGACCCTTGACTTTGATTATCTCCACCTCGATATCCAGCTTATCACCAGGCACTACCTGCTGACGGAACTTACAGTTGTTTATGCCGCCGAACAGACCTATCTTGCCCTTGTTCTCAGGAAGTGAAAGCAGTGCAACTGCCCCTGCCTGCGCACACATCTCTACCATAAGTACGCCTGGGGTAACAGGATAGTTCGGGAAATGTCCCTTGAACCAAAAGTCCTCAGCCTTTATATACTTTGTAGCCTTTACACGCTTGCCCACTTCAAGCTCGTTTACCTCGTCGATAAGCAGAAAAGGGTCACGGTGAGGGATTATTTCCATGATCTGCTCTTTATTCAAAACAACTGCCATTGTCTTTCCTCCAAATCAGCTTAGTCAAGTATCATTATGGTCTGATCGAACTCAACAGCGTCGCCGCTGTTTACGCATATCTCTCTTACCACGCCGTCAAATTCGCTCTGTACTTCGCTCATTACCTTCATGGACTCGATAATGAAGATAGTGTCGCCCTTCTTTATCTTGTCGCCAACGCTTACGAACGGCTTTGAATCAGGTGACGGAGCGGCATAGAATGTTCCCACAATAGGGGCTTTAACTGCCTTGCCGCCTGTTACCGGCGCTGATGTTGCCGACGCTTCTGGTGCTGTCTGGGTAGCAGGTAAAGCTGTGCCTACAGCCATTGGCATAGGCATTCCCATTGGTGCAGGAGGAGGGCATTTCTTGCCCTTTACTGTTATCACCTTGTCGCCGTCAGCTATTGTTATCTCACCGAGGTCTTTATTCTTCACGATATCGGCAAGCTTCTCTATTGTTTCAAGGTCAAACTGACCATAAATTTTTTCGCTCATATCAGTTTCTCCTTATTAGTCGCACTTCTTGATACAGATAGTAGCGTTATGTCCGCCAAAGCCCAGAGAGTTTGAAAGTGCTGCATAGACAGGCATTTCTCTGTTGCCCTCAACACAGTAGTCAAGGTCGCACTCAGGGTCAGGAGTGGTGTAGTTTATTGTTTTATGAACAAAGTCGTTCTGTACAGAAAGTGCAGTAACGATAGCTTCCATGCCGCCTGCCGCACCAAGAAGGTGACCTGTCATAGACTTTGTGGAGTTTATGACCGTCTTTCTTGCGGCTTCTTCGCCAAGAGCAAGCTTGATAGCTGTTGTTTCATACTTATCGTTAAGACCTGTTGATGTGCCGTGAGCGTTGATGTAGTTCACCTGCTCAGGCTTCAGACCTGCTTCTTCATAGGCATACTTCATTGCATGAGCGGCAGCCTCACCTGTTGGTGATGGGCTTGTCATGTGATAAGCGTCGCCTGTTGCGCCATAGCCTGCTATTTCAGCTATGATATTTGCACCTCTTGCTTTAGCGTGCTCATACTCTTCAAGGCAAAGTATGCCTGCACCCTCGCCAAGGACAAAGCCCTGTCTGTTCAGGTCGAATGGAGTTGAAGCCTTGTCAAGCTCTGTTGCCTTTGAGAGAGCCTTCATATTGTTGAAGCCGCTGAGTGCAAAATGAGAGATACAAGCTTCTGAGCCACCGCAAAGGCAAACGTCAAGATAGCCGTCCTTTATTTTTCTGAAAGCTTCGCCGATAGCGTGAGTACCTGAAGCGCAAGCTGTGGTGGTACAGAAATTATCGCCCTTAAAGCCTGTATGCATTGCAACAGTACCAGCCGCCATATTGCCTATCATCATAGGGATAAAGAAAACTGATACCTTATCAGGCTTTTCGTTGAACTTTGTTACTTCCTTTTCGGTCATGTTAAGACCGCCGATACCAACACCGATTATAACGCCAGCCTTAAATGGGTCAACGTCCTTGAAATCAGAGCCAGCCATTTTAAGAGCCTGCTTTGCAGAGCAAACAGCGAACTGAGTAAATCTATCCATTCTCTTTGCTTCTTTTTTATCTATATACTCAGTGCAGTCAAAATCCTTGACAGTGCCGACTATCTTTACAGGAAAATTTTCGGTATCAAACTGGTCAACATAAGACAGGCCGTTCTTGTTAGCCTTGATATTAGCCCAAAATTCCTCTACGTTCTTGCCAAGAGGGTTTACTGTACCCATACCTGTGATAACAACTCTTCTCATTTAAACACTCCTTAGTATCATTTAAAACATATCAAATCTACATTCCGTAAAACAAATCTACATGGCGTAAAATGCCCGTCACGGTGAGTGACTACATCATCAGTCCGCCGCTTATTTCTATTACCTGTCCTGTAACATAGCTTGCGTCCTTGGAAGCAAGGAAGGATACAACGCCTGCTATCTCGTCAACTTCGCCGTAACGCTTCATTGCTATCTGATTTATCATAGCCTGCTTCTGAGCGTCTGTGAGCTTGTCTGTCATAGGGGTCTTGATAAATCCAGGGGCTACAGCGTTGCAGGTGATACCTCTTGAGCCAAGCTCCTTTGCAACTGTCTTTGTCATGCCGACGATAGCCTTTGTTGCGGAATATTTTATCTGTCCAGGGTTGCCGTAAAGTCCTGCAACGGAAGCAAGATTTATTATCTTGCCTGACTTCTGTCGCATCATAACGCTGCCCACAAATTTTGACATATTGAACACGCTCTTCTGGTTTACAGCAACTACCATATCGTACTGCTCCTCGCTCATACGAGCCATAAGACCGTCACGAGTGATTCCTGCGTTGTTTACGAGAACGTCGATAGTGCCGAAACGAGCCTTTACTGCCTTGACTGTTTCCTCTACCTGTGCATAGTTTGAAACGTCGCAGATGAACTTTTCACACTCTACGCCCTCTGCCTTTATCTTATCCATTATATCGTTATCTTCAAACATTG